>Ga0137412_10001440_pt1 | contig 18510 bp, 20 predicted proteins | sample CZODoug2_1_16fun_FD_122160 | JGI IMG/M metagenome (GOLD analysis project Ga0137412, IMG submission 122160) | Vadose zone soil fungal communities from Angelo Coast Range Reserve, California, USA - CZODoug2_1_16fungal (Hybrid Assembly) | ecosystem: Environmental > Terrestrial > Soil > Vadose zone...
TGCTGACCTGGTGGCGTGCGCCGATGCTCACGGCCTGCCGGTCCAGATCCGGGTGCCCGGGCAGCCGGTAGACCATCACCGTCTTCGGGGTGGGGCACGGGAAGCTGCCCAGGTAGGACCTGCTGCCCGCATCCGCGCCCCAGGCGTCGAGCTCGCCGATGGCCGCCTGCACGTCGGGGTCGTTGGGCCCCGGAGCGCCGGGTGGGCAGGTGGCGCTGTCAGCGGGCACCGCGACCGGCACCGCCGCACCGTCGCTGGCCCCGGCCCCACCGGCCCGCACACCGCACACCGCGGCAATGGTCCCGACGCAGAGCAGCGCGAGCGCTGCCGTATTCCGGCGCAGCTTGGTCATGCCCCGACGGTAGGTCCGGAACTGTTGGTGAGAGCCCGGTTCGAGCCCGGATCACCCGGTCGGGCCGGCACCGTTACTCCGGTCGACGAGATCACTGCTGCTGCAGCCACGTCTGGAAGTCCGGACCCCGCAGCAGCGCGCCCGGCCCCGGCAGCATCGATCCGTTGGTCCAGCTCTCGGGGGCGGGCATCAGCTCCACCTTCAGGTCCAGGTGACGGTGCTGGATGAGCCGCTCGATGAGGTCGGCGAGCCGCTCGGCCTTCGGCCCGGCGAGGTCGACATCGCCGGTGATCTCACCGAGCGCAGCCGACAGCAGGACCTTGGCCACCTCGGCGGTCGCCACCGGCTGGATCGGCACGTCGAAGGCCGCCACCACGGAGCCGTCGCCGAACCACTCGATCATCTGGCCGGCGAACTCGTGGAACTGCGTCGCGCGAACGATCACCGCGCCCGGTGCGTGGGCCCGGTATGCCTGCTCCTGGGCGACCTTCGCGACGTAGTAGTCGTATTCCGGGCTGAGGTCGGTGCCCACGATGGAGAGAACCACGGTGCGGGTAACGCCCGCGGCGGTGGCCGCCCGCCCGAGGTTCTCCGCGACCGTGGTGAAGAACGCGCGGGCTGCGCCGTCGTTGGTCGGGCTCGCGGTCACCTCGACGACCGCCTCCACGCCGGCCAGCGCCTCGGTCAGTCCATCGGGCTTCAGCAGGTCGAACCCGGTGCTACGGGTCAGTTCGACGACCTCGTGCCCCTGGGCCTTCGCCAAGGCGACGACCTGGCGGCCGACCTGGCCGGTGGCACCTGCGACGGCGATCTTCATGGCGTCCTCCTAAACTCGGATACTTATTATCTTAGTTCTACCACATACTCGGATACCTGTCATCCGAGTATGGTGTGAGCTGTGAAACTTGCCGCCGGGGTGGAGTGGGCCATCCACTGCTGTGTGGTGCTCAGCCGGGCCGACGGCCCGGTGCCTGCCCAGAGATTGGCCGAGTTCCACGGTGTCTCCCCGACGTATCTGGCCAAGAGCCTGCAGGCGCTGTCCCGCGCGGGTCTGGTGGCCGCCCTCGAGGGCCGGGTCGGCGGCTACGTGCTCAGCCGGCCGGCAGCGGAGATCAGCGTGCTTGACGTGGTGCTCGCCGTGGATGGGCCCGAGCCGGCTTTCCGGTGCACCGAGATCCGGCAGAACGGCCCGTTCGGCGCCAAGCCCGAGGAGTGCCAGGAGATGTGCAGCGTCGCTCGGGTGATGGCGAACGCGGAGAATGCCTGGCGCGGCGCCCTCGCCGAGGTGAGCATCGCCGACATCGGCGCCTACGTCGCGGGGATCACCCCCGCCGCGCAGGCCGAAGCGGTCCGGGCCTGGTTGGCCAACTAATGGCCTGACCCGGCGTCAGGCCGCCAGTTCGGCCGGCACCGGGAACTCCAGGTGCTGCAGCAACAGGGCCAACGTCTGGTCCAACGTGTGCCCGGTGGCCGCGATGTAGGCCTCGTCGAAGTTCCCGAGCAGGTCGCTGGGACGGTCGATGGTCAGGTGCGCCTTGCCGAAGTCATCGGTGAAGATCGCGGTGCGCAGCGGCGCGTGGAGCATCACCCCGGCGTTGTAGCCGTACATCGTCTCCGCGACCAGCGGGTTGCCCATCAGATAGGTCTTGCACTTGGCCGAGTGGCCCGCCTTCGTCATGAACGGGGTGGCATCCAGGGCATAGAAGATGAATAACGACACCGGGGATGCGTTGACCAGCAGGGCCTTTACGTCCTTGAACGGCTTGGACCTGACCGCCGCGGCGAGCTGCGCGACGGGCAGCGGCGGCACGGTCTTCTCGAAGCGGGTGACCATCTCGTCGTAGGTCAACCCCGGGCTAACGGTCAGTCGATCGAGGGTGGCGCGGGGGTCGGACATCGTGGCCTCCGGCGGGGGCGGCGGGATTGATGACTCTGTTGTAGGCGTCCGGTGCATACTCACCGGCTACCGCGCGGGAACCATCACGTCACGATCCCCGCACATGGCCCGCCTCAGACCGAGAAACTCACCCCGGTCAGCTCCTCCGAGACCGTCCACAGACGGCGTTGGATCGCCTCGTCGTGCGACTGCGCGGACGATTTCACCACCCGCGGGCTGCCCTTGAGCTCTCCGAACCCGTCGGGCCCGTAGTACTGACCGCCGGTCGCGGTCGGGTCGGTGGCGGCCCGCAGGCTGGGCAGTGCACCGCGCGCCGCGGATTGGGTGAACGGCCGCCCGAGCGGGATGAGAAGTCGCATCAGGGCCGGGGAGTTGCGGGCAAGTTCGGTGTCGGAGAAGCCGGGGTGGGCGGCGAGGGCGAGGGTCGGGGCAGCGGCCGCGGCGAGTCGACGCTGCAGTTCGTAGGTGAACAGCAGGTTGGCCAATTTGGCCTGCCCGTAGGCCTTCACCCGGTCGTAGGACTGCTCCCACTGCAGGTCCTCGAAGTGGATTTCTGCCCGGATGCGGTGGCCGAGGCTGCTCACCGTCACCACCCGCGAACCGGGGACCGAGACGATCCGGTCGAGCAGCAGACCGGTGAACGCGAAGTGCCCGAGGTGGTTGGTGCCGAACTGCAGGTCGAATCCATCCGCGGTCTTCTGACGGGGCGTGTACATCACACCGGCGTTGTTGATCAGCAGGTCGATGCCCGCGTACCGGGAACGCAGTTCCTCCGCCGCTGCGCGCACCGACGCCAGTGAGCTCAGGTCCAACGCCTGCACGCTCACGTCGGCGCCCGGTGCGGCCGCGCTGATGCGCTGCGCGGCCTGCTTGCCCTTCTCGGTATTCCGCACGGCCAGCACCACCGCGGCCCCGTGCTCCGCGAGCGCCCGCGCGGTGTCGAAGCCCAGTCCGGTGTTGGCGCCGGTGATGACGGCCACCCGGCCACGCTGGTCGGGGATATTGCTCTCGGTCCACTTCTCGCTCATGGTCGCCACTCTCTCGCGTCTTCGTTTCAGACCGTCGGTCTCTTATTTCCAACATAAAGAACCACCGGTCTGATGTCAAGAGACCTCCGGTCTGTAATACTGGGGTATGACGTTCCAGCGGGCCCGCAGCGAGGAACAGCGCGAGGTCCGTCGCCGGGTCATCCTGGACACCGCCACGGCGATGCTCGACGAAATGCCCGCCGGCGAGGTCAGCCTCAACGAGCTCAGCCGCCGGGTCGGCCTGGCCAAGTCCAACGTGCTGCGCTACTTCGAGTCGCGCGAGGCGGTGCTGCTGGAGCTGCTGGACCAAGCGGTCCAGCAGTGGGTGGCCGAGGTGGTAGCGGAGTTGGACCGCGCGCACGACCTGGCCCGCCCGGTTGCCGAACGTGGCGATCGGTTGGCCGCCGTACTCAGCAGCTCGCTGTCGCGGCATCGGACGCTGTGCGATCTGATCGCCGCGCAGCCCGGCGTGCTCGAGCACAACGCCTCGGTCGACGCGGTGCTGCGCCTCAAGCGGTCCCTCCGCGACAACGTGGCCGCGCTGGCCGACGCCGCCCGCAGTCTGGTGCCCGAACTCGGCGCCTCCGCGACCACCGTGTGCGTGATGGCCGTGGTGCTGGCCGGCGCGTTGTGGTCGCACGCCCAGTGCTCGGCCAGCGCCATGGAGGCCTACCGGATCGACCCGGAGCTGGCCGCGCTGCGGCAGGACCTGCCCGACGCGTTGGAGGCAACGCTGTCCACCCTGATCACCGGGACGTTGGCCCGATCCTTAGGGTGAGCGCCATGTCAGACGTGGTCAGCATCGAACAGCGCGACGGCGTGCAGATCGTCACGATCAACCGGCCGGAGGCGCGCAACGCGGTCAACCGGGCGGTGGCCGAGGGCCTCGCGGCGGCGATGGACGAACTCGACGCCCGCGACGACCTGCTGGTCGGGGTCATCACCGGTGCCGGCGGCACGTTCTGCGCGGGCATGGACCTCAAGGCGTTCGTCGCCGGGGAGGTCGTCACCATCCCCGGCCGGGGCTTCGCCGGCATGTGCAGCAACCCGCCCAGCAAGCCACTGATCGCCGCGGTGGAGGGCTGGGCGCTGGCCGGCGGCTGCGAGATCGCGCTGACCTGTCAGCTCATCGTGGCCGCGGAGACGGCGAAGTTCGGCATCCCGGAGGTCAAGCGCAGCCTGGTTGCGGGCGCCGGTGGTCTGCTGCGGATGCCGCGTCGGGTGCCGCCCGCGATCGCCTACGAACTCGCTCTCACCGGCGACCCGCTGACCGCCGAGGTCGCGCACCGCCACGGCCTGGTCAATCAGCTCGTCCCCGAGGGCGGCGCGCTGGAGGCCGCGCTCGCGCTGGCCGCCCGGATCACCCCCAACGGGCCGCTGGCGCTGACCGCCACCAAGCAGATCCTCGACTACGCCACCGAACACAACGTGGCGGAGGGCTGGGCCTACCAGGCCGACCTGCTGCCGTCGGTGTTCAGCTCCAACGACGCGCGCGAGGGCGCGATCGCCTTCGCCGAGAAGCGCGCCCCGAAGTGGACCGGCACCTAAGAGACTCCCCGCCCCGACAGTGCCGCGATCACCGCTGCCGCGGCGCGTTCGCCCGCGGCCAACGCACCTTCCACGTGGCCCGGGTTCACCTGCGAGGTCTCGGTCCCGGCCCAGTGCAGTCGACCGGCGAAGGCCGGCTCCGTGAACAGCCGGTGCCCGAAGAGTTCGTAGCTCGTACGGCTGCCCACGTCCGCCGGTGAGGTGTAGGCCGCGGCAGCCCAATCGCACGGGACGACGCGTTCCGGATGAGCGGCCCGAGGCCCGAACAGCCGAACCAGTTGCGCCACGACCTGCTCCGCCGCCATCGCGGGTTCGCCGACCGCGTTGGGGGCGAACCCGAACAACGCGGCCGGGTGGCCGGCCGGGCCACTCATGTCGTGGATCTCTCGCAACGGCCCGCGTGCGCTGATCGCCGCCCCGGCCAGCCCATCCGTGCGCCAGAACGCCTCGGGGTACTGGATGACGACCTTGCTGATCGCGCCCATCCATACCGGAGTGGCGGCGGCCAGCATCCCGACCCGCTCGGGCAGGGCCGGCGTGAACCGGATGCGCGCGACCGCGAGCGCGGGCGCAACGGCCAGCACCACATGCTCGGTGCACAGCGCGGCAACGCCATCGCAGTCCACCTGCAATCGGTCGCCATCAGCACTGATCGAGGTGACCGGACTGGACAGCGTCACCGCGCCCGGCGGGAGTCCGCCGGCCAGGCCATCGGCGAGACTCTGCGCACCCGCGAGGTAGCGATAGGCCGGTACGTCGATCGGATTGCCGTCCAGTCGTCGAATCCCGCGCCCGTCCTCGTACATCGCGTCGCCCGCGATGTGTTGCGGGAACGTGGTGACGCCGAGGTGCTCGACCAGCCGGGCCACCCGACGTTCCCCGGCCCAGAACCAGGTAGCCCCCAGATCGAGCGACCCACCGGCCACGTCGAGGGACAACAATCGTCCGCCGACCCGACCGGTGGCCTCCAGACACCTCACATCCAGCCCGGCGGCGACCAACGCGGCGGTCACGGACAGACCCGCCACGCCGGCACCGACCACGACCACCCGGGGGGTTGTTGTCACTGCGTCGTTCAGGCCTCGTCGTAGACGCGAACGTCGGGGGCGGCGTCCAGCAGCGGTTTGAGTTCACGGACCACCTCGTTGATGAACAACTCGCTCTCCAGGTAAGCGGTTGCCTCGGCCACCGAGGTGAATCCGTGGAGTACCTGCACATCCTCCTCGCGCACCAGGAGCTGCTTGAACTTCGCGCCGGGTGCCTGGTCAAGGAACGGCCCACGGTACTTGGCGTACACCTCGGCTGCGGCAGCCCGGTTGGCCCCGGAGGTCTTCAACGTGATCTCCAACATCGCCATAATGTCTCCTGATGTAGTGGCGGTCGCGAGAGGTGCCTCACGACGTCAGATGCCAGCATGCGATGCGGTTCTCGTTGCCGGAAGTGGGTATCGAAGAATGACTGTCATAGCCAAGTTGTATGGCGATACGATCAAGGTGACGCAGCTTCACTACGCCCGCGCGGCCGCGGACCTCGGCTCGTTCTCCCGGGCCGCGGCGAGCCTCGGGGTGAGCCAGCCGGCGTTGTCCAACGGCATCGCGGCGTTGGAGCGCACCCTCGGCGGAGCGTTGTTCGAGCGTTCCACCACCGGCGTGGTGCCGACTCCGCTGGCCGTCCGGGTACTGCCGCACCTACACAACGTGCTCACCGGCCTCGACTCCCTGCTCACCGAGGCTCGGGGCGGCGAGCCGTTGCGGATGGGCGTATCACCGCTGATCCACCCGACCATCGTGGCCCGCGCCTTCCAGGCGGCACGTCAACATGCACCCGCAGCGCTGATCCTCAAGGAGGACAACCTCGCCGAGCTGCGTACCGCCTTGCTGACCCGTCGCCTTGACCTCATCCTGGTGCCCGCGGTCACCGAGGTCGCCGACTGCCGGCGGCGCCAGATCGACAGCGAGCCGATTCACTACCTGCCGAGCTCCATGGCCGGCACGACGAAGAACCCGGCCGGCGGAAAACCCATCGAGCTCGCGGAGCTTTCCGGGCAGGCGCTGGTGATGGTCGGCGATGCCTGCGGTCTGACCATGTTCACCCGCACCCTGTTCGCCGATGCCGGTTCCGAGCTGTGCCCCTACGCCGGCGCCGCGGAGGACTACCGAAGTCTCGAGGACTGGGCCCACCTCGGACTGGGCGGAGCCCTGCTGCCGCTGTCGCGATTCCGCGGCGATCAACCGACACGACCCGTGCTCCGCAACGGCCGCGCCGTCACCATCGCCTACGAAGCTCTCTGGCTCACCCGCGCCGGCCGGGAACGAGCGATCAACACCCTGCTCGACACGATGTTGGCTCCCCCGACCTGATGGGTCCTCACCTCAGGTCGGCCAGCGGTCTGCGAACCTGACCTCCTCCAGCGGGCGCCGGGCCACCGGCTTGAACACCGCCGGGTCGGTGTGCGCGACCGGAATCAATGCGACCTGTAAGAACCCGTCCGGGATGCCCAGCAACTGCGCGGCCTCCTCCTCCTGCTTGAGGTGCAACGTGGTGAGCACCGAGCCGAGGTTGCGGGCGCGCAGGGCCAGCATGAAGCTCCACACCGCGGGCATGATCGAGCCGTAGAGCGACGCGTTGGTGAACGAGTCCGCCGTCCGCTTGCCACGGATGCAGGGCACCACGTGCACCGGCACCCGGTGCAGCACGTCGACGAGATAGCCGGCGCTGTCGTAGACCCGGGCGCTCTGCGGGTCGCTGTCCTTGAGTTCGGTGGCCCGTTGCTGCAGGTAGCCGGCGGCGCAGCGCGCGTAGATGTCGGCCAATCCGGCCCGCAGCGCGGGGTCGGTGACCACCAGCCAACGCCAGCCCTGGGAGTTGCCCCCGGTTGGGGACTGCAGCGCCAACTGCAGGCAGTCATCGACCACGGCCGGGTCCACCGGCCGGTCCAGGTCGAGGCGCTTGCGGACGCTGCGGGTCGTCGAGAGGAGGTTGTCGACGACGGCGAGATCGAGGTCGGTCATGCCCTGAGCATGTCCTGTGCGCCGACCGCTGCGCCGGTGCGGGCCCAGACCAGACGTTGCGTGCGACCGCCCGGCGTGCGGGGTTCCACGCTGAGCGTCAGCCGACCGTCGCGTTCGCCGATGGTGCGCTCCAGGGTGGTGCCGATCCAGTCCGGGATCAGCGCCACCATGACGCGGTGGCGCACCACGTCACCCTCCCGGCTCCAACTCCCCGCGTAGGCGACGAAATGGCCGGCGGCCGCTTTCCACGCGGCGTCGTCCACCTCGGATGCCCGGCCGGCGAAGGCCGGGCGGTCCAGAGCACCGAGCATCGCGGCCATCGAGCCGTCCGCGCCGTACATGAGCCGGCCCAGCGGCGCGTCACCGAACGGCGTCGTCACCGTGCCATCGGCCGCGACCACCTCGAACGCCTCGAGGTCCCAACTCCCCGTCAATTCCACCCGGCAGTTCTAGCAGTCCCCAAGCTCGCGCGGTGTCAGGCCTTCAGCGCGGGCGGAACCGGGAACTTCAGGTGCTGCAGGAGCGCGATCAGCTTCTGGTCCAACGTGTGCCCGACGGCAGCGATGTCGGGGTCGCTGAAGCTGTTGAACAGGTCACTGGGGCGGTCGATGGAGAAGTGCGCCGCGCCGACCTCGTCGGTGTAGATCGCGGTGCGCAACGGCGCGTAGAGCATGACCCCGGCGTTTTCCCCGTACATCGTCTCGGCGATCAGCGGATTGCCCATGAGGTAGGTCTTGCACTTGGCCAGGTGGCCGGCCTTCGTCATGAACGGGGTGACGTCGAGGGCGTAGAAGATGAACAGCGAGACCGGGGACGCCTTGGCCAGCAGCGCCTGCACATCCTTATACGGCTTGGACTTGATCGCCGCCGCCAGCGCCGCGGCAGGCAGGGGCGGCACGGCCTTCTCGTAGCGCTCCACGATCTGGGAGTACGTCAGCCCGGGGCTGCTGACCAGCCGGGTGACGGTGTGCGTCGACAGGTCGGGAGGGGCGGGTTGGGTCGCGGGAATCGCCGCGGCGGCGACCGCCGACGAACTGCCGTTGCCGCACGCCGCCAGGCCCGCTGCTCCGGCCGCAGCAAGCAGACCCGCGCGCAGGGCAGTTCGGCGGTTGACGGGTGCGGCAGGGCGTTCGTGCATCAAGGGCTCCCAACAGGTCGACAGGCAGAACCACCCATCCTTATGCGAATCTGCATAGCCCGCGCGACGGTCGCGGATCCATCGCGTCACATTCCCCGCACACCTTGGACCGCCTGGTCGTAACGTGTGCAGCATGGTCCGGCACACCGAGGTCCAACCCCATCGCGACAACGGGTTCTTCGGGCCCGGTTCGGTGACCTGGAAAGTGTGGTCCTACCCCACCTCGGTGGTGCTGGGCTTCCTGCGCTCCGTGGTCATCGAAGAGCTCGACCCGTTCCTGGTCGCCGCGGTGGCGCACAGCGGTCAGGTCAAACAGCGCACTCAACTGCGCTACGACCGGACGCTGCAGTACTTCGCCACCGTGAAATTCGGTGATGCCCAGTCAGTTCTCAAGGCAGCCGAGATCCTGGTGAAGATCCATGGCCGCTCGGTCGGCCCGGAGCCGATCAGCGGTGGGCAGTTCGACGCCAACGACCCCGACTCACAGCTGTGGATTCACCTCACCGCCTGGCACTCGATCCTCTACACCTACGAGGTGTTCGGGCCGGGCAAGCTGCCCGCGGCGGAGGAGGCGCAGTACTGGCGCGAATGCGCGATCGCCGCGCACTTCCAGACCATCGACCCGGCGACGGTGCCGTTGACCCGTGAGGGCATCGCGGCGTACTTCGAGGACTACCGACCGCGTCTGGTCGGGTCGGACGTCGCGAAGGACATGATGAATTTCCTCCTCGACGCCACCTCGCGCTTCTTGGACGGTGTGGTGCCGAAGGTGGTGGCGACGCCGATCTCTGCGGTGATCCGCCGCGCCGTCATCGCCACGTTCCCGCAGTGGATGCGCGAGCTCTCCGGGCTCGAGCAGTCCCGGGCCGTCGACATCGCGGTGACCGCGCAGGCCAAGGCCGTGGTGCGGACCCTGGCCCTGAACCGTCGCCTGCAGCTGGCGGTGTTGGCCAAGATCTCCCCACTGACCGTGCCCATCGTCGCCCCGGTCATGTTCGAGGTGCCGGCGACCGAGCCGAAGGTGTGGACCCCGCAGGAGGCCTACGCCCACTTCGGGATCCCGACCCCGCGCGAGCAGTACGCCGCGATCCTCGCCTCGCGGGCGGCGGGTTAGGCCGCTTCCTCCGCCAACGCGTCGGTCAGCAGCGCCACCAACGCTTCGAGCTGCACGTCGACCGAGGAGGACAGCTCCTCGTCCGACCCGTCCAGCGCCCGGGCGGCCAGACCGGCCTTGCTGTCGATCAGTTCGGCGATCCGCGCGTCGATGGTCTGCGCGGCGATGATGCGCCAGGCGGTGACCGGCATGGTCTGCCCGATCCGGTGGCTTCGGTCAATGGCCTGTGTCTGTTCCGCGTCGGTCCAGGACAGCTCGGCGAGCACGATGTTGGAGGCGACCTGCAGGTTGATGCCCACGCCGGCGGCGGTCAGCGAACACACCGCGATGGTGACCTCGGGGTCGTTGACGAAGGCGTCGATCTCCTTCTGCCGGGCCTTCGAGGTCTGGTCGCCGCGGATGGAGGAGTAGCGGATGCCCGCCTTGGCGAAGGTCTCCTCGGCCGCGTCCATGACGTCGATGTGCTTGGCGAAGAAGACGACCTTGCCCGCGCTGCGTGCCAGCTGGGCGGCGTAGTCGGCGGCGAGCACGGCCTTCGCCTGGCCGATCTTGCGCATCATGCCGAACACATTCCCGTCGGTCTTGCTGTTGGTCGCCTCCTTGCGTTCCCGGTTGGCGATCAGGCGCACCAGGTCATGGTCGATGCCCTCGACGATGACCCCGGCATGGCGCGTCTCCAGCGCGGCCCGGTAGCGGGACACCATGCGCTTGGCCAGTCGTTGCTCGGCCAGCCGGATGGACCGGGCGGCCTTGTCGTCGAGCTCCACCGGCAGGTCGGCGATGCGCCGTGCCGGGATGTCCGCGGCCACGTCGATCTTGCGGCGACGCACGATGCCGAGGTCGATCACTGCCTTGCGGGCGGCCGGATAAAACCCCGGGTCGATCGGCGTCAGGTGCGTGTCCTCGAGGGCATGCATCAACTGGCGCAGCGGCTTCTTCTCGTCGATCCAGCCGAGGAATTGCCAGATCGCCCGGAAGTCTTCGATGTCGTTGATCAGCGGCGTGCCGGTCAACGCCATCAGCAGCGGCCGCGGGGTGCGCGCACGGATGCGGTCGGCCAGCTCCAGCACGTGCTGCGAGCGCTGCGAGGTCTTGTTCTTGATGAAATGCGCCTCGTCGACGACCATCCCGCGGAAGCCGAATTCGCCGATCCAGCCGACGTGGCGGTCCAGTACCTCGTAGTTGACGATGACGATGTCGGCGAAACCATCGATGGTGTCGCCGTTGCCGTGGATCACGGTGGCCGTGCGGTTGGGCGTCCACAGCCCGACCTCGCGGGCCCAGTTCGTCTTCACCACGTTCGGCACGACCGCGAGCAGCGGGTAGGAGTTCGTCGCCTGCGCGGCCAGCAGCGCCTGGGCGGTCTTACCGAGGCCCGGTTCGTCGGCGAGCAGGAAGGAGCGGTGCCCGGCCGCGGCTGCGGCGACCACCTGCGCCTGGTGCAGCATCAGCTCCACACCACTGGACACCCGCACGGTGGTGGGGGCGGGCAGCGGCATGCAGGCCGGGGCACCGCCCGACGCCTCCTCGAACGAGCGGAACAGCGGGCCGAGCAGCTCCCAGGTGGCCAGTTGGCGCGCGGGGGCACTGCTCTGCGGGACCGCTGCGGAGAAGTCCGGGGCGAGGAAGGGGTTGGCCAGCTGACGCGAGACGATCGCCTGCGGCACCACGCGACGGTCAACCGTGGGGCCGGCGGTCGGGGGCGGCGGGGGCAGGACCTCTTCGGGAGCGACCGTGATGCCCGCGTCGGCGAGCATGGTGCGGGTGAGCGCCCGGGCGGCCTCGGAGACCACGGCGTCCTCGGCCAGCAGCGCGAGCAACGAGGTGTCGCGGGCGGCGGTCTGCGCGAGGATCATCGCGATCCCGTCGAGGCGCTTGAGCAGTTCGGTCCGCTGGGCCTGGCTGACCTTCGGATCCGTCCGGACCCGGGCGCGTTCCTGACGCACCAGCAGGGCGACAACCTGGAACTTGGTGCGGATCGAGGGCGGCGCCGAGCCACGTTGGACAGCCGTCTCCACCTCGCGGACCGTGCGCGCGAGGACGGGCATGATGCCCTCGCCCTGCCGCGGCCGGGGCCGTCGATCAGGTCGAGGTGCGCTACGGCGAGCGCCCGATGGGGCCTGCCGAGGTCGAGCCAAGAACTCCTCCTTAAGGAGTACTCCCGAGCGCTGTCGGACGGAGGGACATGTACCTCGTCCGAACCCAGCGACCGGGCACTACGTGGTGCGCGAGACGAACCGGGCGGCTGAGGCCCCGGCGCGACCCGATTGCCGAATCTGCGGGAAATCGGCGTGCGGCCCGCCCCCCGGCGGAAACCGCCAGGTGAGTCCACGAGCCCGGCCGCTCCGGCGAGCGCGGCAAACTGAGCCGTCGCACCCGGAAAAGAACCCGTGTGTGACCAGTATGACGTACCCGGGACGCGAATGGGTGTCAGGTGGCCCACACGAGCGTCGGCAATCCCGGAACACACGACGGTGCCCGGCGGTTCTCGCCTGCAGGTGCGAGGGATGGGAGGCGGCTGTGGAGCAGCGCGGACGGGTCCGGGTGGAGGTCAGTCCCAAGCGGGTGCGCGCGGTCCTGGCCGGGGAGGTCATCGCCGACTCCCGGGCGGCCTACCTGGTCTGGGAGAAGCCGCAATACCCCACTTATTACTTCCCCGCGGCCGACGTCCGGGCCACCCTCGTGCCGACCGGGGAGACCGAGCGCTCGCCGAGCCGCGGGACCGGGGAGCGTTACGACGTGAAGGCGGCCTCCGCCACCGCGCCCGGCGCCGCGCTGCGTTACCCGGATTCCCCGATCGAGGAGCTGCGCGGTCTGGTCCGGCTGGACTGGGCGGCGATGCAGGAGTGGTTCGAGGAGGACGAGCCGGTCTACGTGCACCCGCGGGACCCCTACACCCGGGTGGACGTGCTCGGCTCGTCGTGCCACGTGCGCATCGAGGTGGACGGGGTGACCGTCGCGGAATCCCACCAGCCGCGGATCCTGTTCGAGACGGGTCTGCCGCCGCGCTACTACCTGCCGCTGACCGACCTGCGCCTGGATCTGTTGACCCCATCGGAGTCGGAGTCCCACTGCCCGTACAAGGGCACCGCCACTTATTGGACGCTGCAGGTGGGCGAGCGCAGCTATCCGGACTTCGTCTGGACGTACCGCTCCCCGTTCCCGGAGAGCCAGAAGATCGCCGGGCTGGCCTGCTTGTACAACGAGAAGGTCGATCTCTACCTGGATGGCGAGCTTCAGCCGCGTCCGCACACGCACTTCAGCTGAAGGATCAGGCGGGCCACGTCCTCGGGCGCATCCAGCTGCGGGCAGTGCCCGGCCCGGTCCAGCAGGACCAGCGTGCTGTCCGGCAGTGCGGCGTGCAGACGCCGGGAGGTGCTCACCGGGACGATCCGGTCGCGGGTGCCGTGTACGACGGTGACATGCGCGCCCACCAGGGCCGGCTCGACCTGACCGGCGGCTGCTTCGGCGGTCAGCCGGTGTGCGAGGCGGAGCAGCTCACCCAGCGCGCGCCGGTCCGCCATCTGGCCACAGAAGCGTTGGAGGACCTCCGGGTCGGCCGCGCCCGGGGTGCCGTACAGCCAGCGGCGCATCGCGAATCGCGCGGCGGGCGTGAGCAGCAGGCCGGGTAGCGGGAGCCGGGCCACCAATGACGGCGGAACAGGACTGCGGAGCAGCGCCATGGCCAGTGGTCGCACGGTGAGCGGTATCGCGATCGCGACGACGCTGTCCACACCGACGTCGGGCCCGCTCGCGGCGCGCACGGCCAGGGTGGCACCCAACGAGTTCCCGACCACGACGGCGGGCTGCTCAGCGCCGACTTCGCGGACCAGCGCGGCCACGAAGGCGTCCCACTGCGCCAGCACCGAGCCGGGGCCCAGCGGGTCGGCCGCCCCGAAGCCCGCCAGGTCCACCGCGCGGGCGGCGCGGCCATGCCCGGCAAGCTCGGCGAGGACGCGACCCCAGGTGTCGGCGCTGTCGCAGAACCCGTGCAGCAACACGACCGGCGGTCCGTCGCCGGCGACGATCAGCTCTCTGGTGGCGAACCCGGCGTAGGTGGCCCGCCGCTCGATGATCACTCCGCGTACAACCGGTCGAGGACGGCGGCGTACTGCTTCTCGACCGCGCTGCGCTTGACCTTCAGCGTCGGCGTGAGGTGTCCCGCTTCCTGGGTGAGGTCGTGGTCCAGGACCACGAACCGCTTGATCTGGCTGACCTTGGCGTAGCGGGCGTTGACCCCGTCGAGATCGGTCTGGATCAGCTGGTGGACGGCAGGGTGTGCCGCCAGCTCACCGAGCCCGGCGGGCAGGCCGTGTTCGCTGGCATACGCCGTGATCTCCTCGGGGTCCAGGGTGATCAACGCGACCGGGTACGGGCGCCGGTCACCGTGCATGAATGCGCGGGAGATCCACCGGGAGCGCTGTAGATCGTTCTCCAGGTTGGCCGGGCTGAGGTTCTTGCCACCGGCGGTGATGATGATGTCTTTCTTGCGGCCGGTGATCGTCAGGTACCCGTCCGCGTCGAGCTCGCCGAGGTCACCGGTGTGCAGCCACCCGTCGACGATCGTCGCGGCGGTCGCTTCCGGATCGTGGTGGTAGCCGGCGAAAACGTTCTGCCCGCGGGTGAGCACCTCGCCGTCCTCGGCAATGCTGATCTCTACCCCCGGCACTGCGGTGCCCACCGTGCCGAAACGAGGCCGGCCGGGCGGGGTGACCGAGATGACCGCCGTCGTCTCGGTCATGCCGTACCCCTCGACCACCGTGATGCCGGCGCCGTAGAAGAACTCGAGGATCTCCGGCGCAATCGGGGCGGCACCGGTCAACACCGTGCGAACCTCGCCCCCGAAGACGTCCCGCACCTTGGCGAACACGAGGCGATCGGCAATCGCGTACTTCGCCCTGAGGGCAAGGGATGGCGGGGTTCCCGACTCCTGGCCCCGGGCGACCTCACGCCCGACCTCGACCGCCCAGGAGAAGACCTTCAACTTCGCGCCGCCGGCCTCGCGGGCGTGGGCCAATGCCTTGGCGTGGATCTTCTCGAAGATCCGTGGCACGGACGGCAGGAAGGTGGGCCGGGTCTCGGCCAGCTCGGCCAGGATCTGGGTCAGATCGCCGCCGAAGTAGATGACACAGGCACCCACCTCGACCGCGTGGAGCTGGATGACGCGCGCGAACATGTGCGCAAGCGGCAGGAAGAGGAACGCCCGATCCTGCCCGGTCAGCAGGCCGTGGTCCTCGACCGTGGCGAGAGTGAACCGCATGTTCCGGTGAGTGATCACGCAACCCTTGGCCGGGCCGGTGGTGCCCGAGGTGTAGACGACACTCCACGTGTCGTCCGGTCCGACGGCCGCGGTCCGCCGGGCCAATTCCTCGCCGCCGGCGCTCCGGCCGGATACGCGCAGGTCCTCCAGCGAGGACAGCGCCGTCGTGCCGGTGGGGTCGATGACCAGGACGGCCTCGAGCTCGGGCAATTGCTCGCGCACCTTGTCGATCTTCGCCACCTGCGCGGCGTCCTCGCAGACCACGAAACGGGCCCCCGAGTTGCCGATCACCCACGCGCATTCCTCGGGCGAGCTCGACGGGTAGATCGGAACCACCGCGGCGCCTGCGCGCAGCAGGGCGAAGTCGACGTAGGTCCACTCCGGCCTGGTCTCGGACAGGATGCAGACCCGGTCTCCCGGCGCCACACCCAGCTCGATCAGGCCACGGCCGAGTTCGGCGGTGATGGTGTCCAGCTCGGTGTAGGTGACCTGCGCCCATCCGGTCGGTGTCCGATGCTGCAGGGCCGGGGCGTTGCCGTAGCGGCCTGCGGCCGTGGCGATGATCGAGGCGATGGTGTCCATGGCGTCAGGCCCAGACCTTGAGTTGGTCGCCGACCCGGTGGGCGTCCCACGGGCCGTCGGTCTCCACGGTGCCGACCGTGTGCCAGCCCTCCAGCAGCGAGATCGCGCCGCCCTGGACTGCGAACACCTTGCCGGTGAACGTGCACTGGTCCGAGGCCAGGTAGCCGACGACCTCGGCGATGTTCGCGGGATGGAACGCGTCGAACTCGCCCTCGGGAACCTCCGCGGCGAAGATCGCGCCCATGCCCGGCGTCGCGAGCGTGAGGCGGGTACGGGCGACCGGCGCGATGCAGTTCACCCGCACGCCGTACCGCTCCAGTTCGAGTGCTGCGACCTGGGTGAGTGCGGCGATGCCGGCCTTGGCCGCGCCGTAGTTCGCCTGACCGGGGTTGGGCAGGAAGGTGCCGGATGCCGAGGCGGTGTTGATGACCGCCGCGTTGACCGGCCGACCCGCCTTGGACTCCTCCTTCCAGTACCCGGCCGCGTGCCGCAGCACCGCGGCGTGGCCCTTCAGGTGCACCGCGACGACCGAGTCCCACTGCGCCTCGGTCATCGAGGCGAGGAACGCGTCGCGCAGAATGCCGGCGTTGTTGACCACGATGTCCAGGCCACCGAACTCGGCGATCGCGTGCTCGATCAGGCGCTGCGCGCCGTCCCAGGTGGCGATGTCGTCGGTGTTCGCGTCGGCCCGTCCGCCGGCCGCGACGATCTCCTGCGCGACCTCGTGGGCAGGCCCGGCATCGGCGCCCTCGCCGGTGTTGCTGCCGCCGAGGTCGTTGACCACGACGGCCGCGCCCTCGCGGGCCAGCAGCAGGGCGTGCTGCCGGCCGATCCCGCGGCCGGCGCCGGTGACCACCGCGACCTTGCCGTCCAGGAGTCCCATGGTCAACTCACCAACGCGGCGAGTTCGGTCAACGAGGTGGCGAGGTCTTTGCGGCCGGCCCGCTCGATGGCCGCGCCGATAGCGCCGACAATCATCTGGCCCTCGAACGTCGACTCCAGGGACAGCGCCGAGGAATCACCCCGGGCGGTCACCGTCATGGTGACGGCCAGCTTCGCGCCGGCCATGCCGTTGCCGCTGATCGTCAACGTGCTGGGCGCCTCGAACGCGTCGACCGTCCAGGTGATGGTGTTGGGCATGTTCAGCACGCTGACCACACCGGTCAGGGTCGAGCCCACGGTGGGCTCGGCCGGCACCTCGCTCTTCCAGGACTTGTGGATGGTGAACCACTCGCCCCAGCGCGAGAAGTCGGACACGACGGCCCAGACCTTCTCCTGGCTCGCGGGGAGGTCCACGTTCGCTTCGATCTTGCCCATGGTCGTGCTCCTTCTCTTGTGGTGGATGAGTCAGCGGTTGGCGGGCTGATAGGCCGTCACAACGACGGCTCCGCCCAGGCCGATGTTGTGTTGCAGGGCAACCCGGGCGCCGGGCACCTGCCGTGCCTCGGCCTCGCCGCGCAGTTGCCAGGTCAGCTCCGCGCACTGGGCCAGCCCGGTCGCGCCGAGCGGGTGGCCCTTGGAGATCAGTCCGCCGGATGGGTTGACCACCCAGCGCCCGCCGTACGTGGTGTCGTCCTTGTCGATCAGCACGCCGGCCTCGCCGGGCGCGCACAGGGACAGCGCCTCGTAGGTCAGCAGTTCGTTGACCGAGAAGCAGTCGTGCAACTCGATGACATCGACGTCGTCCGGGGTGAGGCCGGCCTGCGCGTAGACCTGGTCGGCGGCGGCCTTGCTCATGTGGGCCCCGACGATCCCGGCGGCCGTGCCGTCGAAGGTGTTGGCCATGTCGGTGACCATGGCCTGCCCGGTGATCTCCACCGCCCTGCCGGCGAGGCCGTGCCGGTCGACGAAAGCCTCGCCGGCCAGCACCACCGCAGCCGAGCCGTCGGAGGTGGGTGAGCACTGCAACTTGGTCAACGGGGCATAGATCGTCGGGGCGGCCAGGATCTCGTCCAGGCTGTACTCGGCCCGGAACTGCGCGTAGGGGTTGTTCACCGAGTGCCGATGATTCTTCACGGCGACCTTGGCGAAGTGCTCGGCCGTGGTGCCGTACTGCTCCATGTGCTCACGACCGGCCGCGCCGAACATGTACGGCGCGACGGGCATCGCGAACTCGTGCAGTTCGGCGAGGGCCAGCAGGTGCCGCATGATCGGCTGCTCGCGGTCCTCGAACTGTCCCGACAGCGAGCCGGGTTGCATCTTCTCGAAGCCCAGCGCGAGCGCGCAGTCCGCCAGGCCACCGCGAATGCTCTGCGCGGCCAGGTACAGCGCGGTCGACCCGGTGGAGCAATTGTTGTTGACGTTGGTGATCGGGATGCCGGTCATGCCGAGTTCGTAGACGGCTCGTTGGCCCGACGTCGAGTCACCGTAGACGTATCCGACGTGCGCCGCCTCGATGAGCTCGAAGCGGATGCCGGCATCGGCGAGCGCCGCGGTGCCGGATTCCTTCGCCATGGCCGGGTAGTCCCAGCCCTCGCGGCGCCCGGGCTTTTCGAACTTCGTCATGCCGACACCGATCACGAAAACCTTGTTGACCATGACTGACCCTTCGTCAGATCGTGAACTCGGCGAGGCCGTCCT
>Ga0137412_10001441_pt1 | contig 18506 bp, 16 predicted proteins | sample CZODoug2_1_16fun_FD_122160 | JGI IMG/M metagenome (GOLD analysis project Ga0137412, IMG submission 122160) | Vadose zone soil fungal communities from Angelo Coast Range Reserve, California, USA - CZODoug2_1_16fungal (Hybrid Assembly) | ecosystem: Environmental > Terrestrial > Soil > Vadose zone...
GGCGCCGAGAACTGCGTCACGAGTTGCTTCAGATCCGCGTAACTTCGTTCGATTCCCACCGGTTCGTACATGTCCTGACGCAGGAATTCGAGCATTTTCGGCCACTGCTCGACGGCCAGGTCCACCCGCGCGTCCGAACCACGCCGATAGGCGCCCACGGTGATGAGGTCGCGGTTCTGCTGATAGGTCGAGTACACCTGCCGGAAGCGGTTCGCGAGATCGAGCTGTTCACGCGGGGCGATCTGATGCATCGCCCGGCTGATTGAGGCCTCGACATCGATGGCTGGGTACAGGCCGTTTTCCGCCAATCGGCGCGACAGCACGATGTGGCCGTCCAAAATGGCGCGAGCCGCATCGGCGATCGGATCGTTCTGATCATCCCCTTCCACCAGCACGGTGTAGAAAGCGGTGATCGATCCCACACCGCGGTCGCTGTTGCCGGCACGCTCAACGAGTTGCGGCAAACGCGCGAACACCGACGGTGGATAGCCCTTGGTCGCGGGAGGCTCGCCGATCGCCAGCGCGATTTCGCGCTGCGCTTGTGCGAAGCGCGTCAGCGAATCGAGCAGCAGCAATACCTTCAGGCCCCGGTCGCGAAAGTACTCGGCAATGGCCGTCGCCAGCCACGCGCCGTGCAACCGCATCAGCGGCGGATTATCGGCCGGGGTGGCGACGACCACCGCGCGCCTCATGCCGTCGGGCCCCAGGGTATTGCTGACAAAGTCCTGGACCTCGCGGCCGCGCTCGCCGATCAAGCCGACCACGGTGACATCGGCTTTGGTATATCGGGTCATCATGCCGAGCAGCACGGACTTGCCCACGCCGGATCCGGCAAACAGGCCGATGCGCTGCCCGCCGCCGACCGCGAGCAGCGCATTGATGGAGCGCACCCCCACATCGAGCGGATCACGAATCGCGCGCCGCATGAGAGGATTCAGAGGTTCTCCCGTCAATGACACGCGATCCGTGCAGCGCAATTCACCCATTCCATCGAGCGGCCGCCCCGCACCGTCCAACACCCGGCCGAGCAATTCATCTCCGACCGCAACGGTGGACTCGCTGTGCGTCGGGATGACGCGCGCGCCGGGCATCAAGCCGCGGATGTCGCCGGTGGGCATGAGAAATAACTTGTCGCCGGAGAAGCCGACGACCTCCGCTTCGATTTGTTTGCCTTCCGCGGTGTCGACCAGACAGCGCCCGCCCACCGCGGCCTCGCATCCCACTGCTTCCAACGTCATGCCGACCATGCGATTGAGCGTGCCTTCGACCACAAATTCCGGCGCGCTCGCCATGCGCTCGCGCGCTTGAACCAGCGCCTCCAGCCATTTCCTCGGGCGCAGCCCCGCAGGACTAGCCTCGCTCATTCGACCCGCCGCGCGGCGTCGCCGCCTGGCGCTCCGTGCCCAGCAATTCGCTCAAGATGCTGCCGAGCCGGGTCTCGAGCCGTGCGTCGATGCGCGAGGTGACCGTCATGATCTGGCACCCTCCGCGCGCCATCACCGGATCTTCGATGATGGTCCACGCGCGTTCGTTTTCGGTGGGGGCCAGGTGCTGTTTGACCACCGCGGCGTCTTCCGGATGCAAATGCACCCGCACATCGCGCGTCGCTACCGGCAACGCAGCAATGGCTTCCCGAATGATGCCGATGATCTGCGTCGGATCGGTTTTCAGTTCGCGGCGCACGATTTGCCGTGCCAGCGCCATGGCCAAGGTGAGCAGTTCCCGCTCCACGTCCGCATCGAGAACGTCAAATGGCTTGGCCAGGTCGTAGAACATGCCGGCCAGCCGATCCACCTGTGCCTGAACTTCGGCGCGCCCCGCTTCGCGGCCTTCGGCCAAGCCCTGCTCGAACGCTTCTTTGTGCGCTTCCGCCTGCAGATCGGCGAGACCGCCCACGGTGGCCATCCGCGGCTGTGCGGGCGGGCTCTCCATGTTGGGTACTGTCCACAATGCGACGGTCGCCGCCTTTGAATTGGCTTCAGACAAATTCGCCCGCCCCTTTGCCGCCGAGACTGATGGTGCCTTCTTCCGCCATGCGCTGCGCGATCACGATGATTTCCTTCTGCGCCGCCTCGACATCCGTGAGTTTCACCGGACCGCGCGCTTCCATATCGTCCTTGAGGATTTCCGCCGCCCGCTTCGACATGTTCTTGAGGACTTTTTCCTGCACTTCGGGTTCGGCGCCGCGCAATGCCAATGCCAGGGTGTCGGAACCGACTTCGCGCAGCAGCGCCTGGATACCGCGGTCGTCGACATCCATCAGGTTGTCGAACACGAACAGCAGGTCCTTGATCTGCTGATGCATCTCGCCATCGGCCTTTTCGATCCTGCCCAGCTCTTCACTGAGCTTTTCGCGCGCCATGGCGTTCAAGATATTGGCCGCGGTGCGTGCGCCGCCGACGCGCCTCAAGGGCGCGGGCGGCGCGATATTCGCCTGCTTTTCCACCAGCTGGTCGAGTTCCGTCAGCGCCGACTGCGGCACTTCGTTCAAGCTTGCGATGCGCATCAGCACTTCGGTGCGCAGGTCTTCGTTGAGCAGCGGCATGATGGCGGCCGCCTGTTCCGGCTCGAGGTGCGCCAGCACGATGGCTGCGATCTGCGGATGCTCACCGCTGATGATTTGCGCGACGGCTTTGGCTTCCATCCACTTCAAGGCTTCGATGCCTTGACCGGTCTGGCCGTTCGATACGCGATCGAGCAGCATGTCCGTCTTCTGCTTGCCCACCGCCTGCGTCAAAACCCGGCGCACGTAATCCTGCGATCCGCCGGCGATATTGGCCTTGCCGTCGGCGATGCCGATGAACTTATCGAGCACCGCGCTCATTTGCTCGCGGGACACCTCTTTGAGTTCGGCCATCGCAATGCCCAATTTCTGGACCTCGCGCGCATCGAGCTGCTTCAGCACATTGGCCGCGTCCTGCTCGCCCAGGCTCATGAGCAGTATGGCGGCGCGCTGCGTTCCGGCGAGTTCGTCGTTAGCCATCCGCGGAGACCCAATCCTTCACGACCTGTGCCGCGCGCCGCGGATCCTGCCCCACCAAGGTTCGTGCCGCCGCAATCTGCTGCTCGAAACTGGGCGAAAGCTTGATGGACATTCCCTGACCGGTGAGGCTCAGGCGATCGCCTTCGAGATCATCGCGCGCGCTCACCGATGAGCGGCCTGAGGATTTGGTCAATGACTTCATCAAAGGCCGCAGCACCAGGAATGCCACGACCAGCACCAGTGCGGCACCGACGATTTGCTTGGCGAGCTGCGACGCCCAAGGTTGCTGCCACAGCGGCAGAGCATCGACGGGGCCGATCGCCGCGCCGCTCTTGAAGGCTTGGTTCAGCACATTCAGCTGGTCGCCGCGATCCTCTTTCAGGCCGATGGATTCCTTGATCAGCTGTGTGAAGCGTTTGATGTCCGTCTCGCTCATCGGCACGGTCGTCGCCTTGCCGTCGGCATCAACCTTCTGCCAGTCATCGAGCACCACGCCGACGTTGAGGCGCTTCAATATCCCCACCGGTTGCTTCACATACGAAAGCGTACGATCCACCTCGAAATTACGCGTGCTGCGCTGTGAGCTGGAGGTGGGTCCGGTGCTTGCGGCAGTTTGTGCAGCGGCGATGGGTGCCGCGGCCGGATTTCCCGGCGTTGCCGCGCCCGCGATGAGCGGCGCACCCGACGTGCCCGGCGGCTGGTTGCTCAAGGCACCGGGGATGCCTTCAGCCCCATCCCCGCCCTTGCGCGTCTCGTTGCTGGTCTGTTCGCTGCGTACCGCCGTCTTTTGCGGATCGTAGTTCTCACGCGTCTCTTCAGTAACCGTGTAGTCAAGATCCGCGGTGACGGTCGCGCGCACGCGTCCCGGTCCGATCATGGGCTCGAGCATCTCGATGATGCGCCGCTGGTAGCTTTCCTCGAGCTTACGGGTGTACTCGAATTGGCGGGTGCTGGCGGCTGCCTCGGCATTCTCGTCCGGGGAGTTGAGCAGGGATCCGGCCTGGTCCACCAGGGTCACATCGCTCGCCGCCAATTCCGGCACGCTCGATGCCACGAGGTGCACGATGGCTGCGACCTGGCCCGGTTCGAGCCGCCGGCCGGGATACAACTGCAGCATGACCGAGGCCGTGGCCTTGTGCGCGTCGCGCAAGAACACCGAGGGCTTGGGCAGCGCCAGGTGCACCCGCGCGCTCTGCACGCCCTGCACCTTGATGATGGTGCGCGCCAATTCGGTCTCGAGGACCGACTGATAGCGTGCGCTCTCCATCATCGTACTGTTGCCGAGCGCCGATTCCTTTTGAATCATCTCGATTCCCATGGCATCGCTTTGCGGCAGTCCCTGGCTCGCCAGGCGAATGCGCGCTTCCTGCACCTTCGATTCGGGCACCGATACCGCGCCCGACGGGTTGAGTTTGAATTCGATGCCCGCCGCCGTGAGTGCGTCCATGACCTGGCCGCTTTCGCGCTCGGAAAGCTGGCCGTATAGCACGGTGTAGCTTTGCCCCTGCGACCACAGTACCAGCCAGATCGCCGCGGCAACCGCGGCGGCAACACCGGCGAGCAAACCGACCTGCCTCAGTCCGGGAATGTCCGCCAGGCCGCGCGCGGGTGCAGTGGTGGGTACGATGTCAGCCATGGATTAAAACCTCGTAGTCGTTAGACACGGTCTGTCAGACCGACATATTCATTACTTGCTGGTAGGCGTCGACGAGCTTGTTGCGCACCTCGGTCATGGCGCGGAAGGCGAGCGATGCCTTTTGCACTTCCAGCATGACGTTGGTGAGGTCGACGCTCTTGTCGCCGGCTTCGTAGGCACTCGCCAGCGCGGTTGCGTGGTTTTGCATGCTGGCAACGCTGTCCACGGAGCCTTTCATGAGATTGGCGAACGCCGAGGGTTGCGCGGAGGCCGCCGATGGCGCGGACCCGTACGCGGGCGCCTCGGAGATACCGGATGCTCGCGCCTGCAGCGCGCGCATTTCCGCCAACACCTGTGTGATTTGCATGCTGCTCATGATCTACACCGCCATGAATTGTTGTTCGTGCACGCGCGGCACAGTGACGCCCGCGGCCTTGAACTGCTGCAGCTTGTGGCGCAGCGTGCGCGGACTGATGCCTAGACGCTCCGCGGCGAGTTTGCGGTTGCCTCCGGTGACGCGCAGCGTTGCCAAGATCAACTCGCGCTCGCGATCTTTCAGATCGCGGTCCAACCCCAGCTCCTGCGCTGCGACCGGCACCGCGGTTTGCGCAACCACGGCGTTCATCGCGCCGGTATCCAGATCCGCGGCGTCGATCCTGCCGCCGGCGGCCAGCCACGCGGCGCGCTGCACGATGTTGTTCAATTCGCGGGCGTTTCCCGGCCAGTCATACCGCATCAGCTTGTTTTCCGCCTCTGCCGTCAGGCTCAAAGCCGCCTGGCCTGCGCGCGCGCAGGCCAGCATCGCCCGGCGCGCCAGCGGCAGGATGTCGCCGCGGCGCTCGCGCAGCGCCGGCAAGCGCAGCGACATCACGTTGAGTCGATAAAAGAGATCAGCGCGGAAGCGCGCGCCGCGCACTTCCTCCGGCAGATCGCGATTCGACGTGGCAATCACGCGCACATCCAGGCTGACGGTGCGGGTGCTGCCGAGGCGCTCTACTTCACGCTCCTGCAATACCCGCAGGATCTTGGCCTGCAGCCCCAGATTCATTTCCGAGATCTCATCGAGCAGCAAGGTGCCGCCCTGAGCTTGCTCGAATTTTCCCGCGTGCGCGGCCAGGGCGCCGGTGAACGCGCCCTTCTCGTAGCCGAAAAGACCCGCTTCGAGCATGTTCTCGGGGATGGCCGCGCAGTTGATGGCGACAAAAGGCTTGTCGGCGCGCATCGAATTGTCGCGAATGAAGCGGGCGTACACTTCCTTGCCCGTGCCGCTCTCGCCCGTGATCAGCACGGTTGCATCGTTTTCCGCGATCTTGCGCGCCAGGCCCACCAGGCGCCTCGACTCAGGATCGATGGCAATCAGTTCGTTCGGCGTGACCCGCGCGGCCAATTGACGCTGCGCCATATCGATCAGCGCCTGGGCGTCGAAGGGTTTGACGATGTAGTCGGTGGCACCCTCGCGCATGGCGGCCACCGCCTGCGCGACCGTGCCGTAGGCCGTCATCAGCACGACCGGCAGGTACGGGTGCAATCGCTTGATGGTTGACAGCAACTCGTAGCCATTGGCTCCCGGCATGTGCACGTCGGATATCACCAAGCCGATATCTTCGCCGGCGAGCAGCTGCAGCGCGCCGGGCGCATCGGGCGCCGCGAGCGCCGCAAGTCCGGCTGCGCGCAGCGTGTCGAGCAGCGCCTCGCGCAGCGCGGCATCGTCCTCGACCACCAAAACTGCATCGTTCACTTTGCTCATGGATTGTCCTCTGCCGGGAGTTCGATCACGAACGTGGCGCCGCAGGCCGATTCAGCCAAACAAACACTGCCGCCCTGCGCCTCGACCACGGACTTGACGATGGACAGGCCAATGCCGTTGCCGCGCGCGCGGGTGGTAAAAAAGGGTTCGAAAATGCGTTCGCGGATGTGCGCGGGCACGCCGGGGCCGTTGTCGCTCACGACGATTTGCGCGCTGCCTGATAACGTGCGCCGCGCCAGTAATTCCAGATTGAGCGGCGCAACCGCGGCCTGCAGCGCATTGGTGGCCAGATTCAACACCGCGGATACCAGCGAGGGCGCATTGGCGCGCACCATCAGGTCCGGCGCCTGAGTGCGGATCGTCAATCTGTTCCCGCCGCGCAGTGCCGGTCGCAGCCATTGCGCTACTTGTTCCAGCAAGGCACTGACGCTGACGGCTTCGCGTACCGCGCCGCCATGCGCGAAGGCCAGCATGTCATTCACCAGCTTGTCGAGCTGCTTCAGGCTGCCGACAGTCTTTTCCGCGCAGCGCGCCATATCCGCGGCGTTTCGGCCGGCCAGCGTCATTTGCGAGGCGTACAGCAATGCGGCCGCCAAGGGGGTGCGGATCTGATGGGCGAGACCCGCCGCCAATTCGCCCAAGGTCAGCAGCCGCTGTTGACGCGTCAGGAAAACCTGCATCAGGTGCGATTCGGTCACGTCGGTCAGCAACACCACTTCGCCGCCGTTCTCGAGCTCTCGCTTCGACACGTTGACGAACCGGCCGCTGCGCAATTCCGTGTGTTCGCCCATGCCGCGAGGATTGAGCGCGGCGCGGGCACAGACGCTGCTGAAAAGCTGCCCGAGAAGCGGTTCGCCCAGCAGGTCGATGGCCGCCGGATTGGTTTCCTGGATCTCACCGCGGGTATCGAGCACGAGCACGCCGCCGGGCAAGCCTTTGAGCAAGGCCGACAAACGAGCGGCCAAGTGCGCATTGCCGGCGTGTGCTTCGCCCAGATCCGCCCGCAGCTGCGCCACCTCGCCGCGCAGCGACTCAAAGGCGCCTGACAATTGATCCGAAACGGACCCGAAGGCCAGGAACGCCTCCTGAAGTTCAGAGCGACGGTTTTCGATCAGCGCGAGTGGTGTGGCGGCCATGCCCTGGGAAGAAAGCAACTTCTGTGCCTTGACAGTATTTGTTCTGCCTATCAACCAGTTACGGCGCGATCAACATTCCCTTTTGGCAGGGCGTCAATAATCCGTCAGGCGCTGAGACGGTACTTGCGCAGCTTTTCGACCAGGGTCGTGCGCCGCATGCGCAGCAAGCGGGCCGCGCCGGCGACGGTGCCGTCAGCCTCTTCGAGCGCTTTGCGAATCAGTCCGATTTCAATCGACGACATATGATCTTTCAAATCGATGCCGCCGCGCGGCAGGGCCGCTTCGGTATCAAGCATTTCGTACACCACCGTGCCGGAGTCGAGGTCCGACAGCTGCGGTTGCAGAAGTATCGCGGTTTCCTCGATCGGCTCAGGCCGTGCATCGATGCGCACCTCGCTGCCGAGCCACCCCACCGCGGGGGCGCTGCGATACCGATCGGGCAAATCGACTGCGCCGATGGTTTGAGCCGGGAATAAGATCGCCAGCCTCTCCAGCAGATTCGCGAGCTCCCGCACATTGCCCGGCCAGCGATTGCGGGCAAGACAACCCATGGCGGCTTGGTCCAATTGAATTTTGCGCCCTGCACTATGTCCGTGGCGTTGCACCAGATGCTCGATCAACACGGGCAGATCATCGAGGCGTTCGCGCAAGGGCGGCATCTGCACCGGGAACACGTTGAGCCGATAGTACAGATCTTCGCGGAAACGCCCTGCGATGATGGCGGCGTCCAAATCGCGATGTGTCGCGGCGATGATTCGCACATTGCAGCGGATGGTCTTGTTGCTGCCGACGCGCTCGAAGCTTCGCTCCTGCAATACGCGCAGTAACTTGACCTGCATTTGCAGCGACATGTCACCGATCTCGTCCAGGAAGAGGGTTCCGCCCTCGGCAAACTCGAAACGGCCGAGCCGAGTCGACAAGGCGCCCGTAAACGCACCTTTTTCATGGCCGAACAATTCACTTTCCAACAGGTCTGCGGGGATGGCGCCGCAGTTCACCGGCACGAAAGGATGTGCCGCTCGGCCGGATAGCTCGTGAACGTGGCGCGCCACCATTTCCTTGCCGGTACCGGATTCTCCAAGAATCAGCACATTGGTATCAAAGGGCGCGACTTGCTCGATCAGCCGATGCACCGCCCGCATCGCCTTGGAGGCGCCGCTGGGGCGAAAGCGATGGGCGCCAGGTTGGGTCGGGTGGCCGCTGCGCACGTTTTGTGCTTGTTGCAGCACGGACGACAGCCGGCGCTGTTTGACCGGTGTTTCCAACTGAAACCAGGCCAGGTCGCCGCAGCTCTCGGCAATTTTCGGCAAACCGTCGGCGCTGATGCAAATGACCGGCAGCGGCTGGCGCATCCCGCGCAGCATCGCCACGAGTTCGGAACCCAGCGCGGCCACGGTTTCACGGCGCGCGATGACAGCCAGACATTCCGGCATGTTGCAGTGTGCTGACTGGCGCAGTTCAGCCAGGTCGCGAACGTGGATCGGTTCTAAGTCCAAAAAACGCAACAGCGCAGAAAGCGCGGCTGCCTCTGAATCTGAGGGTTCGATCACAATCACTTTTGCTTCAACCACGACGCGGGGCTCCTTCCCTTTTATTAAAGTGTGACGGGGTGCTCAAATCTCGGGTTCCGTCTTAATTTTTCTTCCTAACCCGTTGAGATCATTCAATCAATGCTGAGGGCGAAGTCATACTAACTGATGAACTTGAGACAAATGCAGTTGGCATACCCCCGTAAAAGGCATAGGGGCAACCCTTAACAATGCGAGCAGTGTTTGTCCTTGGGAGAAGGCCAGGAATTAGTGCGCGGCGAGCCTCGCGCCGGCCACGAGGCGTCGATGGTGCCGGAAAATGAGCTTCTCCAGCATGTCCACGACGGCATCGCTCAAGCCCACGAAGCGCAACTGGGTGGCGCGCGAGTCTTCAATAATGCGTTGGCCGGCAACCACACAGGGAATTCTCAAAGCTTGAGGTAGTGCCGGATTGATATAGATCGACAGCAGCCCGGTGTCTCCGGTGGGAAGGGCATGTTCCCCAAACCACTCCACCGCGTGCGATGACATGCGCATTCGCTCCGCAGGCGGCAGGCCGCTGCTGCGCAGCGCCAGCTCGGCCGTGAGCCGCAATAATATATTGACCTTGTACTCGAGGCGCTGCAGTTCATGCAGCAACGCAGGGGATTCATCCTTCAGCGCTTCATGCACGCGCACCTCATCCAGGGAAGATTCAGCGCCGAGCAGTTGGTGATTGTCGGTATTGAGGCGCGCCAGCACCAACCCTTCCGCAAGCGGACCCGGCGTCCATCCCACCGGGAGTGACTCTTCGAATATCAGACCATCGCCGAGAAATGGCTCAGGCATGGCTCCCTACCGAATACTGGAATACGCAGCGACAGCTCGCCGGCCGACCGCGGCCATATCCATATCGCGACCCTTGCTGCGCCGTTGATGCTCCAACAGACCGATCGTCCGGTCATTCGTCTCGGAGATTCGTTGAAGCAATGCCCGATCAGCGGCATTCACATGCCCGGCTTCGAGCCGAAAGGACTTTAGCAGGTCCAATCGTTCAGCGTCGAGCAACTCCAAAGATTGCAGATTTGCTTGTTCGGCCGCCGCCAGCATTTCCTGGGAAAGAGCCAATGCGCGCGCCAGGCCGGAATCTTCTTTTTCGGCCTTCATCGAGTCTCGACGATCTGGTCCCAGCCGGATTTTACTTTCAGGATCAGCGAGGCCGCTTCCGCGACGATGCCCGAATCATTGGTCACATTGGCGAGCGTCAAGCGCGCCAGCATGTACACGTACAGCGCACGCAGGTTCTCAGCAATTTTTTGACCGCGCTCCATGTCGAGGGTGTTATTGAGATGATCGATCAGGCGAATCGCCTTGCCCAGCGACTTGCCCTTGGCAATGACGTCGTTGAGCGGCATGTTGTTGTCGATGCGGGCCATGCAGCCTTGCGCCGTCGCCAGGTTCTCCAGGATTTGCTCGAACAGGATCTGCACCAGTCTTGCGGGGCTGGCCTCGGCGACCAGTCCGTGGCTGCGTACCGAGCGGTACTGCGCCGCTCCTCGTTGGGCGTACATTGGGGTTTATCCGCCGGTGCCCAAGTTGCCGCTGCCCAAGCTCGAGTTGCTGGGCGAGGTGCCCGATGCCGCGTTCGCGCTGGGGTTGAACTCGGCGTTCAGATACGTCTGAGTTTGTTTGAGCAGCGCGACCGCTCTGTCCATTGCATTGTATTGCGCGGTCAGCCGGGCCGAGTACGCCGCCATTTGCGCGCTCAAGGCCGCTTGCTGCTTCGAGACGTTGGACAAGCCGGTCTGCAGGCCCTTGTTAATCGTGTCGAGCAAGCCGCCGGGCTTGGTGTATCCATCGACCAGATTGGCGATGCTGGTTGCGATGCCGTTGCTGCCGCCGAGCAAATTACCGATCGCAGCGAGGCTCGCGCTCAAGGCGTTACCCAGTTTGGTGTTATCGGTGGCATAGCTGCCGTCGGTGCCGGCGGTGATACCCAGATCCGTCAGTGACTTCACCCCGCCGGAACCGTTCGTCACCTTACCGAGGATATTTTGCAGCTGGTTTTGGAATGATTGCAGGGTGATATTGCCGTTCAGCGGGCCCGCGGTCTGCGTCGACGGATCGTAGCCGGTGAGAGTTTGAATGCTGCTGAGCACGCCGTTCACCGCTGTCACAAACTTGCCGATCGACGCCTGCGCCGACGATGTGTCCGGACTGACGGTCAGTATCGTCGGGGTCGCGACGGCCGAGGCCTGGTGCAATTGGATGGTGACGCCGGTGATCGCACCGCTCACCACATTGCTGGCACTGGTTGCCGCGAAGCCGTTGACCGAGAAACTCGCATCCTGCGCGGCCGCGGTCTGGGTCAGGGCCAGCCCCGCCAGTCCGCCGTCACCACCCGATGGCGTGACGGTGATGGCATTCGCCGCGCCGGTGGCGGTTCCGGTAAGAATCAACCGCGATCCACCGGTGGTCGTGATAATGCTCGCCGTGACACCAGGATTGTTCGCGGCGGAATTGATCTCCGCGGCAATGCCGGACAGCGAGCTGTTGGTCGAATCGATGGTCAGGGAGATGGAACGGGACCCGACCGCGACGGTCAGCGTTCCGGTCCCCACCGCTGCTGCCACACTCGCCTGCGGCTTGGAAGTCAGCGTTGCGGAGGTCGCCAGATTGTTCACCTGCAGCGAATACTGGCCGGCCACCGCATTCGAGGATGTGGTCGCAGTGGCGATGTTCTTGTCGGCGACGGTCGCGTTGAAGCCCGCCAATTGGCTGGGATCTTCGAGCGCGGGCAGGGCGAGCTTCAATGCGTCGAGCGCAGCGGTGAAAGTGCCATAGGCCGAGACCTGCGAGTCGAGCGAGGTTGCCTGGCTCGTCAGCTGCGCCGTCTGGGCTGCGCCAAATGCGGTGGTCAGCGATGACACGATGGCACCGATGTTCAAACCCGAACCGATACCGGTGGAGGTGATCAACGTGCTGGCGCTGCTGGGGGGAATGACTGAACTCATAGGCTTAAGGTCCGCATTAGTTGCTCAATTTATCGGCAAGCTCGCCCAAGACTTAAGCAAGCGGCGTACCAAAAACCGTATTGAAGCGACGCGCTAGGCGTGCTTGTCGAGGCTGACGCCTGAAATCCCGACGCTGCGCGCCAAGGCTGCAAACTCGCTGGCCGGAAATTCGCCAACCACCTCGCCGGTGGCGGGATTGATTTGTTGGATGACCTTGCCGTCCGAGGACGGATCCACCCGAAATTGATCAGGTCTTCCTGAATCGTTGAGATGCTTATTGAGGAGCGCGACCTGGGCTCGCACGTTCGCTGCGGGGGCCGCGGGCGCCGGCTTGCCGGGTTGCGGCAAAACCTTGCCGCTGTGCTGAACCGCCGCCGCAGGCGGCTGACTTACGTGCACGAGGCTGATCGCCGGCAGCTTTACCGTCTGTCCATCGCTCGCCATGGTTACACCTATTTACTAACCGCCCTACCTCTACCGTCTGTTCGAACTCCATTCGAAGACCACGGCCCGAACCTTAAGTCGGTTCGAGCCGTGGGATTTATCGACTATCTTTCAACTATCGGCTGTTACTGCAAAAGCTTGAGAATCAACTGGGGCTGTTGGTTGGCTTGCGCCAGCACCGAGATGCCGGCTTGTTCCAACACGTTGGATTTCGTCAAGTTCGCCGTTTCGGCCGCGAAGTCCGCATCCTGAATGGTGCTGCGCGATTGCGTCAGGTTCTGTGCAGTTGACTGCAAGTTACCGACCGCCGCCGTGAAGCGATTCTGGATGGCGCCCAATTGGCTCTGAAACGCGCTGACCGTCGCCAGTGCCGCATCAACTGAGGAGATGGTGCTATTCGCACCGGCCACAGTCAGTACGTTCTGGTTGGCGAGGGTCGCCGTCGCGCCTGAACTCGTTGCGCTCAACGCAGTTGCGCTGCCGCTGACGAAACCTAAGGTCACCGCGCCGCCCGTCGTGCCGACGTCGGTGATCGTGACCGGCTTCGAATCGGTCAAGGTGACCTTGCCGGTGAGCGAGGAGCCCGTGCCGGCGAGTGCCAAAGTGGTGCCGAGGCCCGAGCCCAAGCCTGCTGCTGCGCCCGTGCCGCCGCCCGCGACGCCCAAAGCGACGGTCTGCGTGGTGACGATATCGCTACCGTCGGTGTTGCTGAGAATCAGCGCGCCCACTGTGCCGTTCGCAGCAACCGTGTTGACGGCGGCCGTGACACCGGTGGTGCCTGAGAACAGGTTGATCTGCGCAGCGACTGCCGCGCTCGTCAAGGTCTGACCGACGCCGACGTTGCCCGTGCCTGAGAAAATGGCCGTGCCATTGATGCTCAAATCGAACGTGCTGGCAGTAGCGCCCACATTGCCTGCGCCCGTGCCGTTGGTGCCGCCGGAAATGGTCGAGAACGCCGTGTTGTCGACCACGCTGGTCGCGGCACTCGCAGTGAGCCCCTGTAAGCCGGCGCCGTTGATGGCGCTTGCCTTGGCATAGGCCGAGCTTGCGCCCTGGTATGTGGTCGAGCCGACGAAGCTGGCGGTCGAACCCACGGTCACCGTTGAGGTGCCGTCGCCGATCGTCACGGTGGACGTGCCGCTCAAACTGCCGGCCGTAACCGCAGTTCCGGTTGCCGTCGAGAACTGACCGATCTGGTTAGCGGCAACGCCCTGTTGCAGACTGACGGCAATCGTGTTGCCGACGTTGGCGCCGACCTGATACACGGTCGTGCCGCTCGAGCCGTTGAGGACGTTCAAGCCGTTGAACGTGGTCTGCTGCGCGATCTGCGTGATTTCCGCAATCTGCTGCAGCACTTGGTTATTGAGCGCGGCGCGATCCGAAGCGCTGTTCGAGCCGTTGGCCGATTCGACCGCCAGGGTGCGAATGCTCTGCAGGTTGTTGACGATCGTATTCAGGGCGCCCGCCGTTGTTTGGGCTTCCGATACGCCGTCGTTCGCATTTCTGACGGCCTGATTGGTGCCGTTGATCTGCGTGGTGAATTGCTGACTGATCGCGAGGCCCGCGGCATCGTCGGAGGCGCTGTTGATGCGCAAACCCGAGGACAAACGCTGCAAAGCCTGCGACAGCGAAGCCTGCGCACCCGACAGATTGTTCTGCGCGTTCAGCGAATTGATGTTGGTATTTAGAACTAGTGACATTGATGACTCCTGAAAGTTTAACCACCGGCCCTTAGGCCCCATGTGTTCACTTCACCCCTGCGGGCGGACCGGTGACACATTCAAAGTCTTTATCGGACCGTCTCGGGGGTTCTTGAGGGGAAACCGCGATTTCCGGTGCGGCTTTATTTGCGCCAAGTCGCAAAATTGACGACTTGAATTTGACAGTGTGAATTGGCCCGCGGCGGGCAGCCGCGGCCTCTGCGCCCTGTTATCGGCCGGGAATTCCGGTTTTGGAGTACAATTTCGTCCCGAACCTGCCATCCGTCCGCAATACCGTGAAAACCGCTACCCGCAAGAGCCCGAAAGTGGGCTTTGTCAGCTTGGGCTGTCCCAAGGCACTGGTCGACTCCGAACGTATCCTCACCCGCCTGCGGGCTGAGGGGTATGAGGTTGCGGCCACTTATGGCGCCGCGGACCTCGTCGTCGTCAATACCTGCGGCTTCATCGATTCTGCGGTGGATGAGTCGCTGGAGGCGATTGGCGAAGCGCTGGCGGAGAACGGCAAAGTGATCGTGACCGGGTGCTTGGGCGCCCAGCCGCAGAAAATCCTCGATCGGCATCCGCAAGTGCTCAAGATCACCGGCCCGCAGCGCTATGAAGAAGTGGTTGCGGCAGTGCACGAACATCTGCCGCCGAAACACGAACCGTTTGTCGATCTGGTCCCCGCGCAGGGCATCAAGCTCACGCCGCGCCACTATGCATATTTAAAGATCTCGGAAGGCTGCAACCATCGCTGCAGTTTTTGCATCATTCCCTCCATGCGCGGCGACCTGGTCAGTAGGCCCATCGGCCAGGTGCTGCGTGAGGCTGAACAACTGGTGCGCGCCGGCGTAAAGGAGATCCTCGTCATCTCCCAGGACACCAGCGCCTACGGCGTCGACCTCAAATATGCAGCCCAACCCTGGCGAGACGTCGAACGCCGCGCCCGCTTCTATGATTTGGCGGCTGCGCTCGGCGAATTGGGCGCCTGGATCCGCCTGCACTACGTCTATCCCTATCCGCACGTCGATCAGGTCATCGAGCTGATGGCGGCGGGCAAGGTACTGCCCTATCTGGATATCCCCTTCCAGCACGCCAGCGCCCGCATCTTGAAATTGATGAAGCGGCCCGCGGCGGCTGAGAATACCTTGGAGCGCATTGCGGCCTGGCGCAGGGTGGTGCCCGACATCACCATTCGCAGCACGTTCATCGTGGGTTTCCCGGGTGAAACCGAGCAAGATTTCGAGGAATTGCTCGATTGGATGCGAGTGGCGCAGCTCGATCGCGTGGGCTGCTTTGAGTACTCACCGGTCGAGGGGGCGGCGGCCAACGCGCTCAAGGAAGCGCCGGTCCCCCCGCAGCTGAAGGCCGAGCGCCGCGCCCGCTTCATGGAACTGGCGGCAGAGATCAGCGCCGCGCGCCTCAAGCAAAAGGTCGGCCGCACCATGCCGGTGCTGATCGACCGCATCGACCACGACGGCAACAGCGCCGTTGCCATCGCGCGCTCCAGCAGCGACGCCCCGGAAATCGACGGCACGGTGAGAATCGTGGGCGCTCGCGGCGCCGCCAAAGCCCTCATGGTGGGTTCGCTGGTCGACGTGCAGATCACCGCGGCGGGCGACTATGATCTCGAAGCCAGACTGATCCCCTGATTTTGCAACCCCGGTACGCAAGGCGCGCACCTTTTTTCGGAGAACACCATTGGAAATTTCCGCAGATAAAGTCGTACTCATTCACTACACCCTTAAAGACGCTGAGGGCGGCGTGATAGACACCTCCGCCGGCAGTGAACCGCTGGCCTACATCCAAGGGCACGGCAACCTGGTGACGGGCCTGGAGAAGGCGCTCGAGGGCAAGTCTGACGGCAGCAGCGTCGCGGTGTCGGTGCAGCCTGAGGAAGGCTATGGCAAGCATGATCCTGCGTTGATCCAACGCGTGCCGAAGCGCACCTTGCAAGGCATGGGGGAGGTCAAGAAGGGCATGCAATTCCAGGCGCGGACGCCGGACGGCATGCGCCTGTTTACGGTGACCGGGGTCATGGGCGACATGGTGACGCTCGACGGCAATCATCCGCTCGCCGACAAGACCTTGCATTTCGATGTGCAAGTCGTGGCGGTGCGCGACGCGACGAGCGAAGAACTGGAGCATGGTCACGTGCATGGCGCCGGCGGGCACCATCACTAGGAGCGGCTCTTCAGCCGGCTGCTACAGAAATTTGAACAGCGACAAGCCCTGCGTCAGGTTGAAGGCCTGCAAGGCAGCGCTCAACGTGGTGTTCTGCTGATCCAGCGTGGTGATGGCTTTCGCGAAATCCAAGCCCTGCAAGGTGGAGATGGACTGCTGCAATTGCGTTTGCGAAGCAGTTGCGACCGACTGCTGCGTCGTAATCGAATTGAGGCGCCCACCGACCATCGCCCGGACGTTGGAACTCTGGGTCAGCGCCTGATCGATGTTGTTGATCGCAGCGTTGATCGAATTATTGAGCGCGGTCGAGGATGACGCGCTGGTCACGCCGCTTTGCAGCGCGGATACCAAGTTCTGCACGCTCGCGAACACACTCTGATTGGTGCTGGGCGCGAGGCTGAATGAGTCGCCGTTGGCGGGCTGCCCGCTCAGGGTCACCTGCACGCCGTTGAATGCAATCGTGCCGCCGTCGGTGTAAGAGCCCGTCGCCACCACGGTCGCGCCCTCCGTTACCGTGTAAGCGCCGGCCGCTGCAAAGGCAATCGCATAGGTGCCGCCATCATAGGCGGCCGGATTCGACACCGTCGTCGCGCCCACAATGCCGGATCCTGAGTTGAGTGCATTGGGAGCGACGGTGAACGTGCCGTTGCCGGTTTTGATCTGATTGAAAACGGTATCGCCATTGTCGCCGTCGGCCACTGTCTGACCCGCCGCGATCTGTACCTGGCGCTGCCCCTGGTCGCCGTTATACGTCGCGCCCGCGGCGCTCAACGTGAACGGTTGTGCCTGAGATGCGAATCCGCCGAAAATATATTCGCCGTTGCCGTTCTGCGTATTGGCCAAAGCCAACAAGCTATTTTGAATCTGCACCGCCTGCGTTGCGATGGCGCTGCGATTGGAATTCGTCAAAGTCCCGCTGTTGGCCTCGAGCGCCAAGGTGCGCAGCGCCTGCAATTGGCTCTGCACCTGCGACAGCGCATTGTCCTCGGTACTCAAATTCGTTTGCGCGCTGGTGGCGTTGGTGCCGTATTGCCGGCTTTGCGCGAGCGCCTGATTGTAGTTGTTCACGGTTCCGGCCGCGGTGGGATTCTGCGACGCGGTGGTGAACTGCAGGCCGCTCGACATTTGATTTTGCCCCTGGTTGATGCCCGATTCCAGCGCATTGATCGACGCCAGGAACTGCGTTTGATTGAGGCCTTGTGTTACGCGCATGGCTGTCGTCTCCTTAACCCTGGTTCACTGCGCTGATCAACGTCGTGAATAAGCTGTTGCCGATGACCAATGCCCGCGCTGCTGCCTGATAGGCCTGTTGCCATTGCAATAAGCTCGCCGCCTCTTCATCGAGATTCACGCCGCTGGTCGACTGCACGCTGCTGAGCGCCTGCGCATTCACCGCGCTTTGAGCGGTTTGCGCCGTGTTGATTTGCTGCGCTTGACTGCCCAAACCCGTGATCAATCCGCTGATGCCGCCGGTGATGCTGGTGGTGCCGTTTTGCAGCACGCCGACATTTTGCTGATTGGCCGCGGCCAGGGCATTGCGATTGTCGCCCGTGCCGCCCGCATTGCCGGAGACGGTAAAGGTATCGCCGGCGGCCGGTGCGCCGTTGATCTGCACCTGCCAGCCATTCACATTGATATTGCCGCCGCTGGCAAAGGCTACCGCAGGCCCGCCATTGACGGAAAAGCTGCTGGGAGGATTGGCGAACGTGATGGTGACGGGTGTCAGTAAATTCGAGTTGGTTGAATCCAGCACCGTGCCGGCACTGATGCCGGCCGCCCCGGTATTCGTACCGGCCGCCGCGGTCTTGATTGCGCCGGCGGCGGCAATTTGCGAAGGATTGCTCAGCACCACCTTCAGACCCGCCGCGGCGCTCGCCGTGGGCTGAACCAGAAATTGATCGCCGTTCGCGGGAGTGCCCGAGAGAACGATGGCTATGCCGGCGGCGGTGTAGGGACTGGACACGGTGCCCGCACCCGCGGGTGTCACGCTGGTACCGTCGCTGGTGTTGGTCAGCTTGGGCGTGCCGCCGACAAAGGACAGGACGTAGTCGTTCGCAGTCAGCGCTCCCAATCCAGTCGGACTCACGCTGACGCTCGCGGTCACCGCATCGGTGTTGCGCGAGGATCCGGTGGCGAGCGGCGCAGTCACTGCGA
>Ga0137412_10001442_pt1 | contig 18505 bp, 19 predicted proteins | sample CZODoug2_1_16fun_FD_122160 | JGI IMG/M metagenome (GOLD analysis project Ga0137412, IMG submission 122160) | Vadose zone soil fungal communities from Angelo Coast Range Reserve, California, USA - CZODoug2_1_16fungal (Hybrid Assembly) | ecosystem: Environmental > Terrestrial > Soil > Vadose zone...
AAAGCCTTAGTTTGTTCATAATTCTTAACGACGTTAATGACTTGTAACGGAAGATTCGCAGTCTGAGCCATAGGTGAGCAAAACTACACCCTTCTTAGGTCCAGGCCAAGCGTCTAACACTCTATGTCTGACCGCATTTTTCCGATAGGACCGTATGGAACTGACCTCAAAAGATTTCATGCCGATCCCGATCCACGCCGGTTCGATCCGCTTCTATGCGTGCAAGAGGGGCAGCAAGCACAGCGGGTCGGTGTCGCCGGCCGTCAAGGCGCTCGAGGCCGAGGAGCGGGCGCGGGGCTTCGACCGCTACGAAACGTTCCTGCAATTCTCAAACACCGTTGCCGGCCACCGCGACCGGCTGGTCGCACTGCTCCGCAAACTGCGCAGCCAGGGCAAGCGGATCGCCGGCTACGGCGCCTCGGGGCGCGCCAACACCATGATTCAATATTGCGGTATCAACCGCGATCATCTCGACTATATGATCGACGACGCCCCGGCGAAGACCGGGTTTTATACGCCGAAATCGCATTTCGAGATTTTTCCAAGCTCGATTCTCGACCGCGGCGATCCGCCGGACTATCTGCTGATTTTCGCCTGGAGTTTTTTCGACGAGATCCGGAAGAAGAACGGCAATTACCTGGCCAAAGGCGGCCGGATGATCCTTCCTCTGCCCGAAGTTTCGATTTTTCCGCCACCCGCGCCGTGAACCCCGGCCACGCAATGACGCTTCAACAAGACCAGCACGGAACACGCAAATGAAGGTGATGTCGATTTTCGGTACGCGCCCGGAAATGATCAAGATGTGGGCGACGCTGAAGAAGCTCGACGAGCTGAACTTCGACCACGTGATGGTTCACACCGGGCAGAACTTCACGCCCGAGCTTCGCGACTTCTTCTTCAAGGACCTGAAGCTGCGCAAGCCCGACTATGAGCTGGACATCGACACCTCCGGCTACGGGCCGGAAGTCGCCGACGTCATCCTCAAGTCGGACGCCCTGATGGAAAAGGTGAAGCCCGACGCGCTGCTGATCCTGGGCGACACCTATAGCGGCCTCAGCGTGCTGCCGGCGGCGCATCGCGGCATCAAGATTTTCCATATGGAAGCCGGGTTGCGGGCGTGGGACCGCCGCATGCCGGAACAGCGCAACCGCATCCTGATCGACCACATCAGCAGCATCCTGCTGCCGTACAATCGCTATCACCGCGAAAATCTGCTCCGCGAAGGCATCCACCCGTCGAAGATCATCGTCACCGGCAACACCACCTTCGAGGCGATGCGCGCTTTCGCGCCCGAGATCGAGGCCAGCGACATCCTCAAGCGCCTCAAGCTGGAGCCGAAGAACTACATCCTGGTGACGGCGCATCGCAGCGAGAACGTCGACAATCCCGAAAACCTCGCGAATATCTTCAAGGCGCTGGGCGTGCTCAACCAGCGGCTCAAGCGCGAGATCATCTTTCCGATGCATCCGCGCACCACGAGCAAGCTGAAAGGCATCGACGTTCCGCCCAACATCCGGATCATGGCGCCGCTCGGCTTCTACGATTTCAACCAGTTGCTCAAGCAGTCGTTCTGCGTGCTGTCCGACTCCGGGACCGCCGCCGAGGAGGGCCTGTTCTACAAGGTTCCGAATGTCAGCCTGCGCATGGCGACCGAGCGCATGGAAACGATCGAGAGCGGCGCGACCATCGTGTCGGGCATGGAAGCGGAAAATATCGTCGAGGCGGTGACGCTGGCGGTCAGCCTGCCCTGGAGCGCCCGCTACGAATTCGAGGAGGATTATTCGCCCTCCGCGGTGGTCGTGAACGCGATCCGGACCAAGATCACCAATTTCTTCTAGGCCGATGTCGGCGGCCGCGGCGTGTTGAGTTTTGGAATATTCTTATCTACACAGACCGTATGAGCCGCCCCCTGCAGATTGCCCTGATCTCCACCGACTATCCGCCGATGCGGACGTCGACGGCGGTTCTGGTGCGGGATCTCGCAGAGCAGTTTGCGGCTCTCGGGCACCGCATTGTGGTATTCGCGCCGGTTCATTCTCCGGATTGCGACCGCGCCCGCGAAGTCTCCCGCCAGGCCATCTGGGAGCTGGTGCGGCGCGGACGATTAACCACACGCCTCTATAACGGAAGAGTTTATGTCTCCCGCGCTGAGGTCATGAGCTTTAAGCGCCGCCCGGCGGGTCCGGCGCGGGACCGCTGGGTGGCGGACAGCCGGGCGACAGCGGTCCAACGGTGGCCAGCCAAGGCCGGGCCGCCGGGCTGCGGATCGTTGCCGGGGCGCTCGGCGCCCAGCGCCCGGTATCCGGAGTCCGCCTACTGGACCGCGCAAGCCCGGACACGTTCGGCACCGGGGTGCTGCTGGTCCTGGTCTGGCAGTCCACTCGGCGCGGTGCACCACTGCCCCCGCTGCGCCCGTTGATCAGCAGAGCGGCCGAGGAGGGCGCCGCGGGACTGGTGATCCTGCCTCGGGGGCGCAGCGTTCATCCACCGGCCGACGCGGTCAACCTGGCCGACGAGCTACGGTTGCCGATCCTCTGGGCCGAACCCGGCGTGGACCCGCCAGTGGTGCTGGACCGACTCCGTCAGGAGGCATTCGGCGCCGGGTCGTGGGCCGCGGCGGATCTTGACGGCCTCGCCCAGATGTTGCGGGGCGAGCTGGGGCTGCATCCGCTGGTCGAGCGCCTCGCCGTGCGGCTGCGGGCCGGGGTTCGAGTCACCGATGTCGGCGGCGCACCGCTCGCTGAACACTTTGCTGACTCCGGGTTGCTACCTGACGGCGTCGAACCGGTGCTCGTGCCGTTGGTCCACCGCGACCGGCAGGTCGGCACGCTCGGGGTGTATCGGCCCCAGCTGCTCGACAACGAGGAACGCGCGATCCTCGAGTCGATCGGACCGGTTGTTGTCTTGGCGCTGCGGGTTCAGGCGACCGAGGACGAGTCCGAGGCGCCCGCTCGGGAATGCCTGGCGGCGATTCTGGGCGAGGATCTGACCGCTCGGGAGCGGGCGGTCCGGCGAAGCAAACGGCTGGCGTTGTTTCCCGCCCGCCCAACGGTGTTCGTGGTGGTCATGCCGTTCGGCATCACCGTGGGCCGGGTCGGGCTGGACCGGCTGGCGCGGCTGTTCGAATCGCCGGCCAAGGCATTGGATCACCGCGCGCTGCTGCTGGTACACGAAGGTGCCGTGGTGCTCCTGGTGGCCGAGGACGTCGACCTTGATCTGCTGGTGCGCGGATTGAACCGGCGGGCGCCGGTGGCGCTGTCGGTGGGGTCGAGCCGGCCGGTCACAGATGTGCGCGGTTATGCCGGGGCGTTCCGCCAGGCGCAGCGCGCAACAACGATCGGCCGTCGGATCGGCACCGCAAACCGGGTCAACCGCTACCACGATCTCGGGGTCTACCGGCTGCTGTACCAGCTTCCCGAGCATGAGCGCCGCGCATTCGTGCAGGAGACCTTGGGAACTGTGGCTGGCGGCGACCAGGAAGCCGTCGAGTCGCGCCGCGTGCTGCGCAGCTACCGCCGCACCAACGGCAACGTCGCCGAGTCCGCTCGCCAGCTGTTCCTGCACCACAACACGTTTCGTCAGCGGTTGACCAAGCTGCAAAGGGTGTTGGGCGACTTCCTGGGCGACGCTGAACTCAGGCTCGCCGTGTTCGTTGCGCTGGACCTGCATCGACTGGACAACGACCTCGAGGGCTAGGGCGTGTCCGGGCGCGGCTGAGCAGCGCCGCTCAGCGTTGCTCGGGACGGCGGCGGGCCCGCTCGGCGGCGGCCAGCACCAGCCTGACCTCGTCGATCATCCGCAGCGGCTTCAGCAGCATGCTGCGCGGCAAGCCGGCGGTGAACGTCACCGGGTGATGGCGCAGCCGGCGGACCACCCGCTTCGGTTTGCCGCGGATCCGGCTGGCCAGGTCGGAGAGGTAGCGTCGGCGGACGTCGAGGTCGATCCGCAGGCCGCACACGGTGCAGCTGCTGGAGACCAGCAGGCGGCCGGCGTAACGCAGGTCGTGTTCGGTCGCCGCGCCGCATCGGGCGCATCCCAGTACGGCGTGCATGGGTTCGGACATCGCCGGCCTCCCCCTGTTCCGGTATCTGTCGTGTCGGGATCAGCTGAGTTGATGACGGCCGAGGTCGGCCAGCACCCGTTCGGCCACCAGCAGGTCATGGGTATAGGTGATCTTGAAGTTGGCCTGTTCGCCGGCGATCCAACGGGTGCGCAGGTCGGTGAACCGCGCCACGCAGGACGCGGTGTCCGTGCCGACGAAATCTTGCCGCGCGGCTTCCTCATAGGCGGCCAGCAGCGGCCCGGCGCGGAATCCCTGAGGGGTCTGCACGGTGATCAGGTGGCCCGGTGCGGTGCCGGCCAGTTGTTGACCGTCGGGGGAGACCTGGACCAGGTCGTGGCGGGGCAGGCCGGGGATCGCGCCACCGCTCACCCGGGCGGCATGGATCACCGCCGAGGCCAGGTTCTGGCTCAGCAGCGGCCGGGCGCCGTCGTGGATGAGCACGATGTCGACCTTGCCGTCGTCGATTCGGGACGCCAGGTGCCGCAGCCCGCACAGCTCCGACTCCTGGCGGGTGGAGCCTCCGTGCACCAACTCGACCTCGCCGCGGTCGACCTCCCGGTCGAGCACCCACTCGGCGAGCTCCCGGTCGCTGGGGCGCACCACCAGCACGAGCGGCCCGACCTCGGGGATCGTCAGCAGGGTGTTGATCGACCAGGAGATCACCGAGCGTCCGGCCAGCGGCAGATAGACCTTGTTGGGGCCGGATCCGAACCGGGTGCCGCTGCCGCCGGCGAGCACGATTGCCCCGGCCGCCGCGGCGGTATTGGTGGCCATCAGCCGGCCGCCGATGGGATGGAACGGGCCAGCCCGAGCTGGTCGGGGGCGCCGAGCCGGCGGGCCAGGTCGTTGAGCAGGCGGGCCGCGTCCGCGCCGTCCGCCACCCGACAGTCGACAACCAGACCGACGGTGCACCGCTGCCGGGCGGTCAGGCCGTCGGGCCCAACCACCGGTTTGACAGTCACTGCCCCGACGGTGAGCGCGGTGGCGTGTGGCGGGGTGAGCATGGTGCTGAACGACTCGACGCCGCGTCCGCCCAGGTTGGCCAGCGTCGTGCTGCCGGCCGCCAGGTCGGTGGCCAGCAGCCGTCCTCGCCGCGCCCGGTTGATCAGGTCACGTAGCTTCGTGTGCAGCTGGTCGACGGAGTTCAGGTCGGGGTCGGGCAGCACCGGGGCCAGTGGCCCACGCGGGGTATCCACCGCGACCGCGACCGCCACGTGGTCCAGCGGGGCGGGACCTGCCTTCGCCGGGTCGTAGACCACGTTCAAGGCGCGGTCGCCGCGCAGGGCACCGGCGAACGCGTGCACCAGCAGGCTGGTCCAGCCGATCCCGCCGCGGACCGCACTGAGCTCGGTCAGATCCAGCTCTCGGTAGGCCACACATTGCGGCACCGCCAGGCTCGCGGTCATGGTCCTGGCCAGGGCCGCCCGACGGTGGGCGCGAGGATCCGGTAGTCCGCGCAGGTCGTCGACCCGGACCGCCCCGTTCGGGCCGGTGCCGGTCACCCTGTTCAGATCGAGGCCCTGTTCCTGGGCGATTCGCCTGGCCAGCGGCATGGCCGGCACCCAAGCCGGGAGTGCGCCACCGGGCTGGGGCCTCGGCTGATCCGCCGGCTCGGATTGGACATCCAGCTGGAGTTCGGCGCCGGGGGCGGGCTCCTCACGGCCGGTGTCGGTGTCGGTGTCGAGGTCGGTGTCGAGCAGGTCTTCGGCGTCGCTGACCAGGAACGCGATCGGGGTCCCGACCGGCACCACGTCGTCGGGCCGGGCGACGAGTCGCGCGACGGTGCCGTCGACCGGCGACTCGACGTCCATGTCGACCTTGTCGGTGGTGACCTCGCAGATCACGTCGCCGGCCGAAACGGTCTCGCCCTCGGCGCGATGCCAGCTCACCAGGGTGCCCTCGGTCATGGTCATCGACATCTTCGGCATGACCAGCGGTACCTCCCGGGTCACCTCGGGGTCCCCGTCACCACTGCGCTCCCATCACCACTGGGCGACCAGTTCGGTCGCGGCGGCCACGATGTCGGGCACCTGGGGGACGGCGGCCCGCTCCAACGCCGGAGCGTACGGGATCGGCACATCCAGCCCGCAGAGTCGGCGGACCGGCGCGCGCAGGTGCGCGAACGCCCACGACTCGGCGACGAGCGCGGCCACCTCGGCCATGAATCCGGCGGTCCGCGGCGCCTCCTGCACCAGCAGCACCCGGCCGGTGGCGGCGACCTCGGCGAGCACAGTCGCGGAGTCCAGCGGGGTGAGGGTGCGAGGGTCGAGCACGGTGGCCGCGATGCCCTCGGCGGCCAGCTGGTCGGCGGCGGCCAGCGCGCGGGACACCATCACGCCGGTGGCCACGATGGTCAGGTCGGCACCCCGGCGGCGCACGGCGGCCACGCCCAACGGGGTGCGCTCGGCCCCGGCCGGTACCGGGCCGGACTGCCGGTAGAGCAGCTTGTGCTCGAGCACGATGACCGGGTTCGGGTCGTCCACGGCGGCCAGCAGCAGCCCCTTGGCGTCGGCCGGGGTCGCCGGCATGACCACCTTCAGGCCCGGAACGTGCGCGAACCACGCCTCCAGGCTCTGCGAGTGCTGCGCGGCGGCGCCGGTGCCGGATCCGCCCGGGGCGCGCAGCACCAACGGCACGCTGGCCGCGCCGCCGAGCATGTAGTGGATCTTCGCGGCCTGGTTGGCGATCTGGTCCATGGCCTGGGCGGTGAAGTCGGAGAACTGGATCTCCACGATGGGCCGCATGCCGGCCAGGGCGGCGCCCACCGCCGCCCCGACGATGCCCAGCTCGCTGATCGGCGTATCGCGCACCCGGTCCGAACCGAACCGGTGCACCAGGTCGCCGGTGACCCCGAACGCCCCGCCGTACACCCCGATGTCCTCGCCGAGCAGCAGCACCCGTTCGTCCGCGGCCAACGCGATCGCGAGCGCCTCGCGCACCGCCTCGGCATAGGTCAGGGTGCGCGCCCCGGCGCCGTCGATGGGCACGCTCGCCGCGGCCGGGTTCACCGTGGAGGTCAGGGCTCCGGTCACCGAGACGCACCGGCCTCGACAGGCACCGCGAACACCCCGGCGAGGAGTTCCTCGGGTCGGGCGTCCGGCGCGGCGCGAGCCCGGCGGACCGCGTCCCGCACACCGTCGCGCGCGCGGTCCCGGCAGGCGGTCAGCTCTGGCTCGGCGAGGGTGCCGGCGCCACGCACGGCGGCCTCGAAGGCGAGGATCGGGTCGCGGGTGCGCCAGTGAGCGATCTCCTCACGGGTGCGGTAGAGGTTCTTGTCGCTCTTGGAGTGGCCCTTGTGTCGGTAGGTCAGCGCCTCGAGCAGGGTCGGCCCGTCGCCTCGACGGGCTCGGTCCACCGCCTCGAGGGTCGCCTCATGCACCGCGAGCAGGTCGTTGCCGTCCACCGTGACGCCGGGGATGCCGTACCCGAGGGCGCGTTCGGCCAGGTTGGCCACCCGGACCGAGCGCTCGACCGACATGGACATGCCGTAGCGGTTGTTCTCGCAGACGAACACCACCGGCAGATCCCAGACCGCCGCCAGGTTCACCCCCTCGTGCCAGGCGCCCTCGTTGGTCGCGCCGTCGCCGAAGAAGCTCACCGCGACCTGGTCACCGCCTCGAGCCTGGATGGCCAACCCCGCGCCGGCCGCGATGGGCACACCGCCGGCCACGATGCCGTTCGCGCCGAGGTTGCCGGTGGACACGTCAGCGATGTGCATCGAGCCGCCGCGGCCGCGGCAGTAGCCGGTGTCCTTGGCCAGGAGCTCGGCCATCATCCGGGTCAGGTCGGCGCCCTTGGCGATGCAGTGGCCGTGCCCCCGGTGGGTGGAGGTGATGTAGTCGTCGGGGCGCAACGCCCGGCACACCCCGGTGGCCGAGGCCTCTTGGCCGATGGACAGGTGCATGGTGCCGTGCATCAGGCCCCGGGCGAACAGCTCGTCCACCGCTTCCTCGAACCGGCGGATGGTCCACATCGTGGTCAGCGCGTCCGTGGCCTGGTCCGGCTCGTCGATCAGGCTCATCCGGCGAGCCTGCCCAGGGCGGAGACGGGCAGGCCGGCCGGCTCCTTGCCGGCCAGCAGCGTGTCCTGCAGGCGGCGCAGCGTGGCGATGGTGCTGGTCTCGTTCACCGCGAGGTCGTCCTGGCTGAGCAGCGTCCCGGCCGGCACATCCCGGCGGACTCGAGCGCCCTCCGCCAGTCCGAGCGGGACCAGTCGCTCCTCGGCGGCCGATGCGGCGTCCGACGCCCACCCGTGCACCGTGTTCCCGCCGATGCCGTCCACCAGCTCGCCGGCCCGCAGGTCGCGCTTGGCCACCGTGACCACCTCGGCCAACCAGGAACGCGGAGCCAGGCTCGGCGTCCGGTCCAGCACCGCCTGCGCCACGCTGAGCGGCGCCTCGACGCTGGCCAGGTGGAATGGCCGGTAGAAGGAGTAGTACGGCCCTGGCCCCATCCCCAGGTAGGCCATCTCCTCCACCACGACGGGGTCGTCACAGAAGCCGATCACGAACACCCCCGGCGCGACCGGGCCGGTGCAGTAGTCCACCACGCCGCGCTCGGTCAGCACGCCGCCGTCGGCCAGCGGGCGGAACACCGAGGCCAGCTCGGCCACGGTGGTAGCTGGCCCGGTCATCCCGCGCCGGACGATCCGCAACCCGGTCGCGTTGGCCAGTGAGACCATCTCGATCATGGTCTTGGTGCCGTCCACGAAGCTGGCCAGCATGTGCGGGCTGGCGCCCAGCGCCGCCGCTCGATCGGCCTGGCTGGCCGGCGTAGCGCTGTGGTCGAGCGGGTTGTTCTTGCCCTTCCCCGCACAGACCACCTCGAAGCCAAGATCGCGCACGTAGTCGACCAGGATGCGGCACTCCACCGGTTCGTCGCCGCGGCAGACGGTGTACACCGCGCCGACCCGCTCGGCCAGCGTGGCCAGCAGGTAGCCGACGGTCACGTCGCACTCGACGTTGAGCAGCGCGACGTCCTTGCCGGCCAGCAGCCCGGCGAACGCCACGTCGGCACCCACCTCGGGCACCCCGCTGGCATCCACGATCACATCGATCGGCAACCGAGGCAGCGCGAGCGCGTCAGCTACCACCACCGGGCGCCCGGCGGTGATCGCCGCCGATGCCTCGGCGACGGTCCCGCCGGACACGGTCTGGGTGCGGCCGGCCCGCTGGAAGGCTCGCGCCGCCCGTTCTGGCCGGACCTCGGCGATGGCCGCCACCTCCATGCCCGGTATCCGGGTGGCCTGGGCGACGAACCCGAGCCCCATCTGCCCGGCCCCGACCAAGCCGACCCGCACCGGCCGGCCGAGGTCATCCTCGCGGGCGCGCAGCCGATCGATGTAGCTCATGCCGGTCCCTCTCCGTTGACGTGAACCGTTTGCACAAATGTGCATATAGCTGCACTGACGTGCTTAAGTCCTAGCATCTGCGGAGAGGTCACACAACTGTGTTCGTCGGGTGTTCGGCCGCCGGTCGGTCAGGCCGAACGCCGCCGCCCGGTGCTCGCGGCCAACCTGCGGTAGCGGGGCAGTGCATCGGCCACGGCGGCCCGCAGCGCCTTGCCCCGGGCCCGCTCACCAACCCCGGCCAACGGACCGGTCAGTTCTGGGTGCTCCCGGAACCGGGCGAACACCGAGGCGCCCTGCATGGCCAGCGCGCGGTCCACCTGCTGGCGATCGCGGTCGACGACCAGCAGCACAACCGCCCCGCGCAGCACCCCTTTCGCCCGGCCGGTCACCAGCAGCATCCCGGGGCGGTGCTCCTGCTCGGCGACCTGGTTGACCGTGCGGGCGTAGGCCCGGTGCTGCAGCCAGCCGAGCAGGAACGCGGCCGCGAAGGCCGCCACGATCAGAGCGACGGCCTGCCAGCTCATGCCGATCCCACCCCCGGTATCGCCGCGTTCGCCGCGGTGAGCCGAAGCCGGGCCCCGGCGGCCGGCATCGACACAGACCCGGTCGCATGGACCGCGCCGGGCAACAGCGGGGTGTCCGCCTCGGGATTGAGGTAGACCACCACATGCCCGAGCGAGCGAAGGTTCTCGTCGGCCCGCTCGCCCACCGCGGTCAGCCGGGCGGTGCCCTCATCCAGGGTGAACAGATCACCAGGGCGCATCGGCGCGGACGGCGGCGCGGTCGGCGCGTGCACCACGCTCACCTCCTCCAGCGCGTCCGGGATGGGCTCGGCGTAGAGGATCAACACACCGCCCTCGGCCATCTCGGCGGCTTCCTGTCCGGCGCGCAGCACCGTGCTCTCGTAGTACGTCGAGCCCATCTCGCTCCCTCTCACAGTCCGAAGCTGAACGCCCAGGCCAGCAGTACCGCCGCCGGCGCCGTGATCAGGCGGCTGAGCAGCACCGCGGGCACCCCCACCGCGACGGTCTGCGGTTTGGCCTCGCCCAGCGCCAATCCCACCGGGATGAAGTCGCAGCCCACCTGGCCGTTGATCGCGAACAGGGTGGGCAGCGCGTACTGCACCGGCAACGCGCCGATGGCGATCTGCCCACCCATCAGCGTCCCGATCACCTGGGCGATCGCCGCCCCCGGCCCGAGGATCGGCGACAGGAATGGCAGCGCGGTGATCACCGCGATGGCGATCAGGCCGAGTGGGTTGGTGGCGATCGGGGACAACACGTTGGCAATGCCGGTGGCGATGCCGGTGTAGTTCACGATGCCCAGCAGCAGGCTCACGTAGGCCATGAAGGGCAGGATCGTGTGCAGTGTCAGCTCGATGGTCTGCCGGCCGGCGGCCAGGAACGTGTTCACGATCGAGCCAACCACCGCGCCGAAGCTGACGAACGCCCCGGATACCCGGCCGAACACGCCGCCGCTCGCGCCGCCGACCGCGGTGAGTCGGCCGGGCTCGTCGGCCGCTGAACTGTCCAGCCTGGTGCTCTCCGGCGCCGGGCCCGCCGACGAGGCCAGCACCGACGCCCCGGCCCGCGACTCCACCTGGGGCACCCCGACAGCGGAGACGAAGATGTCGTCGGTGACAAACCTGGCCAACGGTCCGCCGGGGCCACCTGGATAGACGTCCACCGTGGGGATCCGCTTGCGCGGGTAGACCCCGATGCGGGCCGTGCCACCGCAGTTGATCACGGCGCACAACACCTGCCCGTCCGGGACGCTGGTGGTGAAGCCGTCGACCGCGGCGGCGCCGGTCAGCTCGGCGATCCGGGCGGCAACCGGATGCACGCCGCCTCCGGTCACCGACAACACCGTGTTCCGGTCCTCGGTCGGCTCCAGCAGCAGGCCCTTGCCCCAGCCGCCGGGCCCGGGGTGGACGAATACCGCCCGGTCCGTGCTCGTCATCTCGGTCATGCCGTCGCCGCCGAGCCCTGGGACCGGAACTCCTGGTCGAAGTCGCGGAACAGCTCGGTCTGGCCGGTCCGCCGGATGATCAGTGCGGTGATCCATTCGGTGACCAGGCCGCGGATGATGATCACTAGGACGCCTACCAGCAGGTAGCGCAGCGCGAGCGGCACGGTGGACACGCCGAGTTGCTGCAGACCGCTGGCGATGCCCAGCCAGACGAACAGCTCGCCAGCGTTGGCATAGGGGAAGAATGTGGTCACCGGGTGGACAAAGGACACCGCCGAGTCGTAGAACGCCGGTTTCTGTCGCTCCGGTAAGAAGCGGCCGAACGAATAGCACATCGGGTTGGTCAGGATGAGGACGGCCAGGATTGGCATGATCGAATATCGGGTGATCCACCACCGCGCGGACCAGCGCACCGCGCGGGTGACTCGGTCCTCACCGATGAATCGGGTCACCGCGTACATCGCCGTGAGCAGCACAATCAGCGTGGGCAGGATGCCGGTGACCAGGCCGACGAACTGTTTTCCGGCGGCGTTGAACAGGCCGATGAAGTGGGTGCCGAGCCATTCGAATGCGCCAAGCACGCCCCCGGTTGACGTGGGTGGCGGAGGCGCCGTCTGAGCCAGCACGATCAGATCAAACATGGGCACTCCTTTGTGCGGTCATGGTTGCTCGGCCCACCGGTGTGCACTAATGTGCACACCGTCGTCACACGTGCGTGCGATGTGTTTAACACGCCGCTCCGGCGGCGGACAAGCCTTCACCGGGAAGAACGAGCCGATGCTGAGTACTGCCCTGAACCGGAAATTTGCTTCCCCAACCGCCGCGGCCCATGCCCGCCCCGCGTGACCAGGAGTTGCTCGTCCGCACCGCCCGGATGTACTACCAGGAGAATCGCTCCCAAGGTGAGATCGCCACGACGCTCGGTCTGAGCCGCTCGAACGTCTCCCGGATGCTCACCTCGGCCCGGGAGCGGGGCATCGTGGAGATCCGGATCAACGACCCGACTGGCCGCGACCTCACCCTGGAGCGCGAGCTGGCCGAGGTCTTCGGGCTGCGCGATGTGCGGGTGGCCGACGTGGCGCCTCCTGACCGCGCGCTGTCCCGAGTCGGCGACCTCGGCGCGCGCTGGCTGATGGAGAATCTCGCCGACGGCGCCCGGGTGGCCGTGTCCTGGGGCACCACCATGCAGGCGCTGGTGGCCGCAGTGCCGGCGGAGGCGGGGCAGACGCAGGACCTTGGTGACATCGAGGTCGTTCCGCTGGTCGGCGGACTGTCCTCGGTGGAGGCCAGCATCACCGGCGAGGAGCTGGTCCGGGACCTGGCCGGCCGGCTCGGCGGTCGGATGCGCCGGCTGCACGCTCCGGCGATCCTCACCTCGGCGGAGACCCGCGACGTGCTCCTCGCCGAGCCCAGCATCTCCGAGATCCTGGCCACCGCGCGGGAGGCCGACATCGCGCTGGTGGGCATCGGTTGCGTCGGGATCGGCTCGTCGGCCGCGATCGTCGAAGCGGTGCACCTGGACGCGGCTGAGCGAAAGGCGTTCGACCGGGCGGCACCGGTGGGCGACATGTGCGCCCGCTATTACGACGCCGACGGCCACGCGGTACCCGGACCGGTGGACGACCGGGTGATCGCGGTGACCCTGGCCGACCTGGCCGGCATACCCACGGTGCTGGGCGTGGCATCCGGCCGCGACAAGCTGCCCGGTGTGCTGGGCGCGCTGCGCACCGCCACGGTGGACGTGCTGGTCTGCGATCGTGCCCTGGCCCGCGCGTTGCTGGCTGGCGTCGGGCGCTAGCTGCGCTCGATCAGGGCCGCCAGCGTCTCCAGGACCGTGGCGTCCTCGGCCTCCAGTACGAGCCGCTGACCGTGCGCCGCGCCCAGGGTGAGCACGCTGAGCATGCTCTTCGCATTCACCAGCGGAGCGCTCTCTCGACCGATCTGCACCGGCCCCGGAACCCGGGTGGCAGCGGCAACCAGGGCCGCGGCGGGGCGCGCGTGCAGCCCGACCTCGGATCCCACCGTGACAACACGACGCATCGACCAGCCTCCGGGCTCGGCGCGAACCTCAGTTCTGCGCAGATGTGCAGACTCGCTCACGAATGTTACAAACGGATCCGCTCTGCGCCAAGCACCACAGCCCCGACCCGGAGCTGCTGGCCCGCTGCTCCGAACTGCGCGGCTGGGCGGACCATCGAGGTTTGATCGCTGTTTCGGGAGATTCCCGGAGTGGGGAGCTCTGTAGGGCTCCCCATTCGACGATCTGGTCAGGGTTCGATCAGACCTCGAGGCCGGCTCGGGTTCCTAGACGCTGTCGGCGGGCAGTATCTGCGGGATGACGGGCAAGACCATGGCGATGTCGACGGAGGCGGCGCGCGCCAGGAGCTCGCCGTCCGCGGCCACCGCGGCCAGGTCCGGCAGCTGGTAGGGCTCGGCGGCGTCGAGGTCGACCTGGTATCCGATGTCGGCGAGACTAGCCACCGTCATGCGGCTCAGCGGGTTGCCGGTCGCGGCGATGAAGCCGGACATCAGCTCGTTCTGGAAGACCGACTCCCGCCAGTGTCCCTCCCGCGTCCCGGGGCCTCCGGTGTTCTCCACCGGAACCTGCTGGCGGTCGCCCGCTGAACGCAACGTCTGGTACTCCGCCATGGCGCCAGGACCGGCAAACGTCGGGTCTGCCGTGCCCTCGCCCCTGAGCAGATCTTTGACCTTCCAGACGGTGCCGATGCCGAGCACATGGCCCATCTCATGGGTGATCACGTCGTTCAGCGTGCCGTCGGCCTCCATGTTCGCCAGGTCGGCGGTGTCGAACGACATGATGCCCTTGGCGGGTGTGAACGCCGCCTTGCCAGCCGACTCCGGTCGCAGATGGGTCGGCCCCGCTTGGCCCAGGACCCGGCCCGCGCCGTCGATGTCTGAACCCTGGGCGAGAATCAGAACGTCGTCGATGGCCTCGTTGTCCACCGTGGCGGTGGGCAGGTCTCCCACGATCATCTTGGTCCAGCGGTCGGCCGCGGCGGCGAACGCCGCCTGCTGCCGGTCGCTCAGCCCGCCGAGGAAGCGGATCTCGATGGTGAACGGTGATGTCGTCGAGGCGAGCGCCTCCGCGCGCCGCCCGTCCGCTCGTGCCTCGTATCTCTGGTACGTGGCCATTCCGTCCCCTCGCAGCTGGTGCTCGCGGATCCTAATTGCAGTGATCCACGAGCACCGCGGCGGTGGAGTCGGGTGCTCAGCCTTCGACGAGCGCCAGGTCGGCCGGGCGGACGTGCTTGGGCGGCAGCGCCAGCCGGATGAGCTTGCGCACCACCTGCAGGTACTGGGTGGGCAGCCCTCCGCTGGTGTAGGGCAGGCCGTACTCGGCGCACAGCGCGCGGACCTCGGTGGCGATCTCGGCGTACCGGTTGCTGGGCAGGTCGGGGAACAGGTGGTGCTCGATCTGGAAGCTGAGGTTCCCGGTCATCAGGTGGAAGAACGGGCCACCGTCCAGGTTGGCCGAGCCGAGCATCTGCCGCAGGTACCACTGGCCCCGCGTCTCGCCCTCCAGCTGCTCCTCGGTGAACTGCACGGTGCCGTCCGGGAAGTGCCCGCAGAAGATCACCGCGTGCGACCACACGTTGCGCACCAGGTTGGCGGTCGCGTTGCCCAGCAGCACCGGGAGGAAGAACGGGCCGGCCAGCGCCGGGAAGACCAGGTAGTCCTTGGTGAACTGGCGGCCGACCTTGCGCCCGATCCGCTTGAGCTGCGCCCAGACCTCGCCCTTCGTCTTCTCGCCGCTGATCACCTTCTCGTACTCCAGGTCGTGCAGCGCGACGCCCCACTCGAAGAACATCGAGAGCAGCACGTTGTACACCGGGTTGCCCAGGTAGTACGGGCGCCAGGGCTGCTCCTCGGACAGCCGCAGGATGCCGTAGCCCACGTCGCGGTCCTTGCCGACCACGTTGGTGTAGGTGTGGTGCAGGTAGTTGTGCGAGTGCTTCCAGCCCTGCGCGTCGCTGACCAGGTCCCACTCCCAGTTGCTGGAGTGGATCTTGGGGTCGCGCATCCAGTCCCACTGGCCGTGCAGCACGTTGTGCCCGATCTCCATGTTCTCCAGGATCTTGGCGACGGACAGCAGCGCCGTCCCGGCGAGCCACGCGGGCGGCAACACGCCGGCGAACAGCAGCGCCCGACCGCCGATCTCCAGCGCCCGCTGGGCCTTGATCACCCGGCGGATGTAGGCGGCGTCGGTGGCGCCGCGCTCGGCCAGGATCCGGTCGCGGATGGCGTCGAGCCGGCGGCCGAGTTCGTCGACCTGCTCGGCGGTGAGGCCGCTGGCTTCCGGGGCCGGCGTGGACGGCACCGGGTAGACCCGGGGGGCGGATCCCGGGGTGTCGCTCTTGGACAGGGTGGCGGTCATGGTGGGGGCTCCTCAGGTAGTGGGGATGTCCAGGCGGGCAGCGCCGCTCGCGCCGTTGATGCAGGTCTGGACCAGGTCACCGGGCTCGCCGTGCACCTCGCCGGTGCGCAGGTCCCGGACCTGGCCGTCGCGCAGTGGCAGCACGCAGCCGAAGCAGATGCCCATCCGGCAGCCGCTGGGCAGCAGCACGCCGGCCGCCTCGCCGGCCTCGAGCAGGCTGGCATCGCTGTCCACCTCGACGGTGGCGGACTCGCCGTAGGAGACCTCGCCGCCACACCCGCCGCCGGTGCGCGCCGGCGGGGTGAACTGTTCGACGTGCAGCCGGTCCGGGGCGTCCGCCCAGTGCGTGCGGGCCGCGTCCAGCAGTCCGGCCGGGCCGCACACGTACGCCTCCCGGCCGGGCCAGTCGGGGCAGAGGGTGGCCAGTTCGGCCAGGTCCAGCCGGCCCTCGCCGCGGGTGTGCCTGGTGACCAGGCGCAGGCCGCGATGCTGGTCGGCGAGGGCGTGCAGCTCGTCGCGGAAGATCATTTCGGCCGCGTTGGGCGCGCTGTGCACCACCACGACGTCCGCCAGTTCGCCGCCCGCGGCGAGGGTGCGCAGCATGGCCATCACCGGGGTGATGCCGCTGCCGGCGGTGACCATCAGCAGCTGGCCCGGCACCGGGTCGGGGAGGACAAAGTCCCCGGCGGCGGGCTCCAGGTGGACGATCGTGCCGGCCGGTGTGGCGTTCACCAGGTGCGGCGAGACCACGCCACCGGGCAGCGCCTGCACGGTCACCGAGATGCACCCGTCGGTGCGGATGCTCGTTCCGCTGGCGCTCCTCTCGGCCGCAGCAGATGGGCTGGTCAGCGAGTAGGTGCGCCAGTGCCGGACGCCGTCCACGTCCACCCCTAGCCGGACGAACTGGCCGGCCCGGTGGCCCCGCCAGCCGCGGCCGGGGCGAATACTCAGGGTGGCGGCGCGGTCGGTCTCCCGCCGGACCTCGACCACCCGGCCGCGCAGGGCGGTGCCGGACCACAGCGGGTTGAGCAGCCCGGCGAAGTCCTCCGGCAGCAGTGGCGTGGTGAGCGCGCCGCCGATCGCGCGCACCGTGGCGCGCACTCGGCTGGTGGCCCGTGGCGGAGCGACTCGAAACATGACATCAGAAGAGCACAGAGTGATGTCACATAGCAAGGCGGACACGATGGTATCCTGTGTCACATGGCTGTCGAGGTCGATGGTGTCGAGTGGCGGACGATTGACGAGCTGGCCCGGTTGAGCGGCGTCACCGTGCGTAACATCCGCGCCTACCAGGCGCGCGGGCTGCTGCCTCCGCCGCAGGTCAGAGCCCGCACCGGGTACTACGGACCCGGCCACGAAGCTCGACTCGAGCTGATCCAGGAGCTGCAGGGAGAGGGCGTCAAGCTCGACACGATCAAGAAGCTGTTGGACACCACGGGTGGCACCACGGAGCAGGTGGTGCACTTCATCCGGACCGTGCGCCAGCTGTTCGCGCCCGAGGAACGCCAGATCGTGCACGTGGATGAGCTGACCGAGCGGTTCGGCGCGGAGGACGGCGGCCTGCTGCGCCGCGCGCAGAAGATGGACCTGCTGCGCGAGGTCGGCGACGACCAGTACGAAGAGATCAGTCCCCGGCTGATGGGCGCCGCGCAGTCGATGGTCGACATGGGCATCCCACTGTCCCGGTCGCTAGATGTGGTCGAACAGCTGCGCAAGCACGCCGACGGCATCGCAAAGATCTACGTCGAGCTGTTCCTTGGCGAGGTCTGGCGGCCGTTCGACGACTCCGGCCGGCCCGCCGATCGGTGGCCGAAGCTCTACGAGACGATCGAGCAGCTGCGCGAGGTGTCCGGCGAGGCGATGCTGGCCGTGCTCCAACTGGCGGTCAGCGAGCGGCTGGACGTCACCTTCGGCCGGGACATCGTCCGCAACGTCCGCGCCAGCAGCTCCGACGAGAAGCCCGCCGAGGACTGACTAGTCTCCGCGCATGATCTCCACGGTTGTCTGGGGTACCGGCAACGTCGGCCGCGCGGCGATTCGTGCCGTCGACGCCCACCCGGCGCTGGAACTCGCCGCGGTGCTCGTGCACAACGCCGACAAGGCCGGCCGTGACGCGGGTGAACTGGGCGGGCTCGACCACGAGCTGGGCGTCGCGGCGACCGACGACATCGACAGGGTGTTGGCCGCCAGCCCTCGGGCCGTGGTGTACGCGGCGAGCGGCGACATCCGCCCCGAAGGGGCTCTCGCGGACATCACCAGGGCGATCCGGGCCGGGGCAGCGGTCGTGACGCCCGCGCTGTATGCGCTCTACGACCAGCGCAGCGCTCCGCCGGAGCTGCGGGAGCCGGTCCTTGCGGCCATCGCGGACGGCGGCGGCTCGCTGTTCGTCTCCGGCGTCGACCCCGGCTGGGGCAACGACGTACTGCCGCTGCTGATCAGCGGACTCGGCACGACCATCGACGTGATCCGTTGCCAGGAGATCTTCGACTACACCACCTACGACCAGCAGGACGCGGTCCGTTACCTGGTCGGCATGGGCCAGCCGATGGACTACCAGCCGCCGATGCTCGCGCCGACGGTGCCGACCATGGTGTGGGGCGGGCAGATACGGCTGATGGCCAGGGCGCTCGGGGTCGAACTCGACGAGATCCGGGAGACCGTCGCCCGCCGCCCGCTCGAGGACAAGGTGACTACCGCGGCGATGGGCGAGTTCGCGGCCGGCAGCCAGG
>Ga0137412_10001443_pt1 | contig 18504 bp, 10 predicted proteins | sample CZODoug2_1_16fun_FD_122160 | JGI IMG/M metagenome (GOLD analysis project Ga0137412, IMG submission 122160) | Vadose zone soil fungal communities from Angelo Coast Range Reserve, California, USA - CZODoug2_1_16fungal (Hybrid Assembly) | ecosystem: Environmental > Terrestrial > Soil > Vadose zone...
GCGGTTCCACCAACCAGAACGCTCTTTCGGACGGAGTTCGCATTCCATCCACGCTCAATCAGCGCGTCCACAAGCCAACCGCCGACGGCCAGATCTGCCACAGTCGCAATCAGCCACGGAACGCCCGTGTAAAGAAACGAGTGCAACAGGTCGATGTGCAGAGCGGAAGAGAGATAGCTCGGCAACCATGTAAGAAGCAAGTAGAAAACATAGTTGTATGAGCCAAACCCCAGAACCATCCCGATGACCTTACGCTGCCGCAGGAGATAACCGAGGGAAGCTTGTCCGACTTCATTCGCAGCGAAGACCTGATCGTCAGTTGCAATGTAATCGCGTTCAGTGCCGGTCAGTTCCGAGTCATCCTGGGGGTCGCGATAGATTCGCCAGAAGACAAGAAAGTATAGAAAGCTGATCAAGCCAGTGACGGCGAAACTCCAGCGCCAGCCAACCTTCAACAGCAGGATGCCTATAAGCGGAACGCCAATTGCGGAGGCGAACTTGGCGGCGCCATCGAAGATCGATGTAGCAAAGCTGCGTTCGCGAGAAGGAAACCAATAGCCGATTGCCTTTGCATTCGCCGGAAAGGTTGGCGCCTCCCCTATCCCGAGTAGAAAGCGGGCCGCAAAAAAGCCGCCGACGCTGGGCGTTACAGCCGCCGCGAAGGAAGCAATGCTCCACAAAAAGGTGCTGATGCGGCCAACACGCCGAATTCCGAACTTGTCCAGCAAAACCCCGATGGGAAGTTGGCACAGCGCATAGGTCCAGTTGTATGCGCCCGACAAGTAGCCAAATGTAACAGTCGAGATGCCAAAGGTAGTGACCAGAGCTGCATGAGAAACCGAGAGGTTGACCCGGTCAAAATAGTTCACCAGAACGCCGAAGCCCAGAAGCCATGCGATGCGCCATCGACGTCTCGGAATAGGGTTCTTTAGAGTCGGATTCACGATAGTTTAATAAACGGTTCAGGCAATGACCTTTATACAGTAGCCTGAGTGCTACCCGGCCTGGTCCGTCATCGCCTTACCTGATCGCGTCACCAGCGCTTTCGCAAAGCAATTCCCCGCGGAGGTTACCAAGTGGCATATCCCCCGCCCTCTCTCCCAGCTTGTTGCGCTAAAGAGAAATCATATTTGATTTGCTGAACATGCTATTTTTTGCTCTTGAAAATCTACTTTTATAACTATAGATTGGCCCGTCGCTACTGCGACTGAAAAATTTTACGCCATTAAAATGCGGTAGCCCCGTATGTGAGGAGGAGTAGACATGTGTGGAAGAGATGGTAGGAGGCTCGCGCTTGTGATCCTGTCAGCAAGCGCAGCGGTGCTAGAAGCGCAAACGCAAACGCCAGTCCATGTTACGGCCGACGGAGTGACACAGCCTGAGACTCATGTCGGCAGCGTTTTGCAGGCCGCGCCGGAGACTCCAGATTGCAGCCATCTGAGCTTTGGGCCGCATCTTACGCAAGTCCCAGACAGCGTCCTCGGAAGTTACGTCTTCATCTTCAACATGCACGTGGTCCCTGACAACGACCGCTGTTCGGCTACCGACCGGCAACGCCTGGAGATCAAGACCGAAGGTCACTCCAATCCAACGTCCTACCAGGACTACATCGTCGGGCATCTCGGGGACACCGTTACGCACCGCTGGAGATTCATGCTTCCAGTAGGATTTCAGCCTTCGAGCAGCTTCACCCACATCCATCAGATCAAAGCCTTTGACGGCGATAGCGGCTCTCCCCTCATCACGCTGACGCCTCGCTTCGGCAACCCCAATATGTTGCAGCTTCTGCTGATCACGTCCACGATCGCTTCTCCTCCGGCCCAGACCATCACCCTTACGCAAGTACCTATGGCGCCCTTTGTCGGCCAGTGGGTTGAGGCCTACGAGAAGATCACTTACGGCCACACTATTGAGGAGGGCGCGACTACTCCGGGTCAATACTCGATTGTGATCAACCGGCTGAGCGACGGGGCGACTCTCTTTTCCTACTCCAACAGCGACATCGACATGTGGCGAGTTGGCACCACGATCATTCGGCCGAAGTGGGGAATCTACCGGAGTCTCGACAACGCCCAGCAGCTTCGCGATGAACAGGTGCGCTTCAACAATTTCTGCATCGCCAAGGGTATGGATGATTGCCCCAGCGATACGACGCTTCCGGACTTCTCGCTGACGCCGACCGTTGTGACATCGACCGTAGCTCCAGGCGCCGGCGCCTCTTACAATCTGAACGTCGTGCCGCTCAACGGCTTTACGGAGGACGCGAGTCTAAGCCTGACTGGATCGAATGTTGTTCCAGGCTCTACTGCCGTTCCTGCCGCCACCAACCTGACTGGGCTGCCTGCCGCTGCGATCGCCTCTTTTAGCCCGGCTGTCATTTCAGGCGGCTCCGGGTCATCGGTTCTCGGCGTGATCACGTCACCGGCAACGCCGCCCGGCAGTTACACGCTGGTGATCAATGGTCTCAGTGCAGATGGCGTCCGCAGTCACGTCGCCACGGTGCCGCTTGTGGTCACGGGAACTCCAGGTGACGTCAATGGTGACGGCACAGTGGGTTGCGATGATGTGACTGCCGTCCGTGCGTCGTACGGAAAGAAGGTTGGGCAGGCCGGATATAACCCGAGCGCCGATTTCAATGGCGATGGGTTCGTCAACATTCAGGATTTGCAGTTCGTCGTTCAACATTTACCCGCTGGCACGAGTTGCCAATAAATCATCGAAGAATCGAAGAGGAGATGCAATGAAGATAGCGAAGATTTTTGTATGCACGGCGACTCTGGTGCTACTTGGTCATTCTACTGCGTTCGCGGATGCAGTACTCACTGTCGTTCCTTCAGGTCCCCTGGTTGCCGGCCAGACATTTACGGTGGGTATCTTCGTCACAGGGCCCACTATCATCCACAATGGCAAGCCCACCACCTCGAACGTATCTGATCTGGGCGCGTTTCAATTCGACCTTGCGTTCAATTGTGTCGTTCCAACCGCAAGTCCAACTGGTTGCCAATCAGGAGCGAGCGTGCTCGATGCCATATCGGTTTCGGAGGGCAGCTTCCTTCCCAACGGCGGCTCGAATATCACCTTCTTTGAGCCCGGCACGATCAATAACGCAGCAGGAGAGATTTCGCTTATAGGCGACGTTGGAGCGTCAGGCGTCACCGGAAGCGGTGTTCTTGTCGATGTGACGTTTCGGGCGCTCACTACGGGCACGACAGATATCGCGATTCTGGCGAACAGCGACTTGCAATTTTTTGATTCCAACTTTAATCAGATTGTTATAGACAATTCCGTGACCACGTCGCCAAACTTGCAGACGTTTCCGACCAATGAATTTCTATCTGCTCCGATCACAATCACCCCCGAACCCTCATCCGGCCTGCTGCTGCTCTCGGGAGGGATTGCGGGGCTGGCTGCTCTCGTCGCGCGTGCTGGCCGTCGGCCTCGAGCTATCAGATCACATTGACCGCACCAGCGGACCGCACAGATAAGCGGTTAATGGGCTTGGGGCGATGACGCCATTTCAGAATCTTTGCCCGCTAAGGAACAACCTTGATCTGACTCTGCCAAAAAGTCCCCTTCATCTCTGTTGGATCGAGTACAGTCACCTGGCAGTCATACTCGCCTGCCGGAAGCTGATTGAGACCGATGCTGAAGCTGAGAGGCACCGCTCCCAATCGGTTCGTCGCCGCCGGCGTCACCGCCATGGGTTGTGTTTCGAATACCTTCGTCTGCCCCTGATAGAAGCTCACAAAGGCAACGAACGGCTTCGCCGTTGCGGCGGCGGATTGGTAAGCCTGAAGGTAGACATAAAGATCGCGCCCTCTGCTGAAGACCCGGGTCACGCTGGGGATAAGTTTCTTACCGTTCTGGACCAGCGGGTTGACCATCGCTTCCTTCTCCTGGTCCTTCGCCTTTCCAGCGTTATAAATCGCGTTCTTGAGATCGACACGTTGGCCGCTCAACACCACGGAGCTGATGGGGACGCGCTTCTCCTCCTTATTCAGATTCGGAATCACAAACGTGGTTTGATAGGTCCCGATTCTTCCCGTCTCATCGTCTCGCGCAAGAAATTTGATCAGGTATTTTCCAGGAAGAAGGGTGAAGCCGGCCTCGTACTCGATCGGCTGCTTGGCCAACTCGGCCGCCGTCGCATCAGTCAGCTTGATATTCACGTTGTCCCGTACATTGGTAACTGTTGTGCCACCGTAGATATCCTTGATCTCGCCGACGAAATCTATCAGAGTGTGTTCTGCGCCGCCTCGCTTCGCGAGAGCAAGTTCCCTTCCTGGAATCTTCACCACGATCGGGACGAAGTACTCCGCTCTGTTCAACTGGAAATAATTGATCTCGATTGCAATGGTCAAGTCGGTAATCGGGTCGCCCAGCATCAGCGCATCCTCGAGCTGCCGCTCTTTATCGACAGTAGTAAATTTGCTGAACTCTTTACCAGCGAAGTATCCCTGCCGATAATCCAGCTTCGCACTAAGTTCGGGGTTTACCGAGACCTTGACGTGCCGAAATTTTCCATTCAGCGCGGTGTTCGTTGGGTAGTACTCCAGGATGTAGTAGTTGGTGATCGACTGCTGCGCCTGCACGATTCCCTTGGTCAGGTCGTTATAGTCCAGTAGAGCCTTCCCCCCAGTGTCTCCGGCAAGAGAAAACAACGTATCCTGCGACCGCTGTAAATTGGACGTCGTCGCCATTGCCGCACCCCCGGAGTACATCCCTGCATTCCCCGGCGATCCTTGCGTAGCATCTCCAAGCGGCGCCTGCGCCACCAGTCCACGCGCGTCGATCGGCCAAAAGGAAACACCCGCGCGGATGGCCGCATCGACTGTCGCCTGAAGCTGTGCTTCATTATCCACGCCATTCAATCTCAACCCGCTGGCAAAGTAGATAAGCGACTTCTTCTCGTTCAACTGTCCCAGCATCCTTGCGGCTGTCTGCAACGCGGAAAGCTGGCGGTCCGTATTGAAGATGTTGAACTCGCTGTCATCTTGGCCGAACGCAGCGCCGGTGTCGGCGCTGCTCGAATCATCAACAGATTCAGCAGATCCTTGACCCTCCCCCACCACCAGCGTCTCGAGAATGCTTAGCAGTCGATTTCGATCTGCGGTGAAGTCCTGCAGCACATCGACCGCCCCTCCCGAATATCTCATGATGGAAATCAGATCGGACGTCGTCATCTGCGTCCGGATAAACTTCTCAGCCGCAGCCAGCGCTCGCAACTGGTCGGCGGGACGCATAGCCGACATATCGAAGTACAGCGCCATCAAGCGGTGATCTTTGTATCGAACATCTCCTGGGCTCTCGGGCGTGATCTGAGTCCGCGCCAACCGGTTGTAGATCTTGATGTCTTCCGGCCCCGATGGAGTCAAAGGAACGTCGCTCAGAGCTGACGGCATTGACTGTGGTTCACAGAAGCGGATCGTCTGGGGCACACCGTCTTCGGTCACGGTGAAATCCTTCGCAGTCAGCCCATCGATCGTGTTTCCCTTTTTGTCTTTGACCACCACCGTCTCGATGACAATCTGCGACCGTACAGACAAAGTTGTAATGTCGGTATTACCGGGCGTTGTATTTTGCCCGATCTGTTGGGCCTCGGCGCTGAGTGTCGCAAGCAGAAGAAACGTAAGCAGAGATCGCATACTTCAAAACCTCAGGCGCATCGTGGTTTGCAGGCTCCGCATTGCGTTAGCAGCCACCGGTAGTCCGAAGAGCGGGCTATTTAAGGCTGGGTTCGAGCCTGGGTTCAATGTCGTGTTCCAGTTGGTAAACACAACGTGGTTGAGCAGGTTCGTTGAATCCACTCGCAGATCGAGGTTGTAACGGTCCTTCAAACGGAAGCTCCGCTGCAATTGGCCATTGAAAACAAATTGACCGGGACCGGTGATCGAGTTTCTTCCCGCATCTCCCCATTCGCCGGCCACCGGAGCTTTATAAGCAGCAGGATTCAGATGGAGTCCCGCGGGCGCGGAATAAAGCGGTGCACCCGTAAGGCTCGGTCGGATACTGCCCGTCACACCAGTCCCGGTCACCGCCGCAAGATAGACCGGTGTCTCCGGCAGGCCACTCGCGGCTGTGATCTGGCCTGTCACAGTCCACCTCCTAAGCAGTTTTCCCCGCCACCCTCCCAACAGCGCCCCGCCACCAAGTCCTACGCCCGAAGTGTACTGAATCGTCGCATTCATCAAATTGCGTTGATCGAAGGTCGAGAGCCCCCGCTCTGCCCTTAGGTCGAGCCAATTTTGCGCGGTCACGGCAGTCGGTGCGCTCTGTGTTGCAGAACCGGAACCAGTCCCGGGACTGGTTCCCGTGTTAGTCGTAGTTGCGACAGGCCCCTGCCCACCCAGTACGGAATCATCATCGATCGACTTCGAGTACGTGTACTGTAGCGACGCAGTAAAACCGCTGCGCAGTCTCCGCCGCAGCTGAATGATACCGGATTCACGCGTTGAGTTGCCGTTCGAGGTGCGGAAGACAAAACCTGCAGGACACAGCGGGCAGGGGTTTACAGCGCCGTTGGGATACGTATTCGGCAGAAACTCCTGCACTCCCCGCGTCCCCTTGATCCCAAGATAAGTAGCGGTTATCTGCAGCGCGCCGGGCAGGTCGCTCTGCACCGCCAGTTGCCAGACCTGCGCGTAGCCAACGCGAAAATTTGGATCAACCGCAAACGTATTAGGAGTGGTCGAGGAACAAGGGTTGAACCCGCTCGCGAGCGTTTGCGGACAAGCAGCACTGTTCTGCACGCTTAAACTCTTCGAGAGCGGCGACTGCTGCGCCATCTGCAGCGCCGTCCGCTGATAAACCGACGTGTCGTCGTAGACTCCGTAGCCGGCGCGAACCACCACCGACGACCCCGGTATTGGTCTCCATGAGAGAGCTACCCGCGGTTCGATTCCCAGCCGGTCGGGTCGTAGCAGCGAAGCCGGATATCTCTGTCCGGTCAGGGCTCCCGTCGGGCTGCTTCCCAGCACAGGTGCCACTGCTGAAAACCCCTTAGCAATATCCAGATTGACGAGCCGGCCACGCAGCTCAGTGATCGGTGCGCCATACTCCCAGCGTATGCCGGCATTGATCGTCAGCTCAGGCCGAAGTCTCCAGTCATCGGTCAAATAAGCGTCATAGACGGACTGGCGGAGGTACTTATCTGCATTGCCAAAGGCAATTGAGCTGGTATCCGGGATGCCTTTCAGAAAATCGGCGAAATCCGAAGTGCCCGTTGCAATGCCCGTAAACGTGAAGATACCTCGCGGATTCTGCTGCGAGAGATAGTTGAACTCCTGCCTGCGAAAATCTCCGCCCAGCGTGACATTGTGGTGTCCATGGTTCCACAAGACGGAAGCGGACACGGAATTCGTCTCGCTGCGGTCAAAGGAGCTTTGTCCGTCGGAGAGGCTGGAGATTCCACTCGAAAAAATTAGCGTTGGCGGCCCCCAGTTGGTCGGGTCCTGATTATTGCCGGTGATGCCTGCCGCGCCTGAGATATTGGAGCGATTGGCAAAGTAGGGGGCAACCTGTGTCCTCGACCGACTGAACCTGTATCCGGTCGTAAGGAATATCTGATGGCTGAAGCGGTGGCCCCAGTTGATATTCGTATTGAGGCCCAACGTATCCGTTGTATCAACAAAGCCGAAGAGATTGGAGCCGCTGGACCGCAAGTTTTGAAAAGCGAGTCCGCCGTAAAACTGGTTCTTGTTGCCGATAGTCTTATCCAGGCGCAACTGAAGCGCATCCTGATGGGTGTCTGTAATCACCGGAACCTGATAGTTGTACAACGAATTCCCGGAGACGTTCGGCAGTGGATAAAGCTTCAACAAGGCCTGCGCCTGCGTGACCGGCGTCACGCCCCCGGTGGGTAGATCTCCATTCCTCTCTGCCGCTGTCGGCACTAGTCCTGGTAGTGTCGTGGCATCGCCGTTCCGAGTCCACTGGTAGGTAACAGAGAAATTCGGCCCACGGGGAAGCAGGTGGGGAATATGCACCGGGCCTCCCAACGTCGCGAGGAAAGTCACCCGGCTGTACGCCGCCTTGGGTGTGTTCTGCCCGCTCAGCGAAAAAGGCCGAGCGTCCAGCGTCGAGTTGCCCAGAACCATCGCCAGCCCGCCGGTGTACAAGCCCTTTTTGCCGCTGCGGTTGTTGCCGAATGCCGGCGCCAGCGAGAACTGCGATGTCGCCGCATTGTTGACGCTGCCGTTGATGAGAAGACCATCGGAAGGCTGCACTGCGGGCTCCTCCGGCGCTTTCTTCTCCACAGCACTACTATCGTTGGGCTTTGCCGCTTCGCCCTTGCCCGGAGCGGGGTCGCTGCTCGCACTGAGCACCGGCTTGGTCTCGGCCTTGACCGCTTTGGCCTCTGCCATGATCTGATCGAGCGAAAGCAGTTTCAACTCCCAACTCCCCGCAGGGACATTCGGCGCGATGGTTACCGTCTGTTCGATCGTCGAGAAGCACCGCATTTCGACCTGAATCTTCCAGGTTCCATCCGCAAGGTCGGCAAAGGAATAGCTGCCCTGCTGATCGGAGACGGCAACAATCTTCTGGCTGCCTTGGGTGGCCATGATCGTCGCACCCGGGACCGGCAGGCCGCCAAAAGTAACTCGACCGTGATACTCCGACGCCATCGTAACCTTGGGAACCATCAGGCACACGGCGACACACACAAGAATGCATACGAGTCGGAGGCACCTTTCTATTCGTCGCAATGACATCGAATCCACCGCTCTGCTAATTTTCCGAAGGCATCTCAACATGATCGATCACAAGCGTCTCAACCGGACCTTTCGCCGATTGGAGCCTCAGCCCAAGCTGTTCCTGAAGCGCAGTAAAAATCGACGGTCCGGAAGAATCTGGTGCCGCATCACTATGTGGCTGTGACCCGTCTGGTCCCTTGAACATTGGATCTGAGCCCTGATCCGGCGTCCAATTCAACTCCAGGTCGTACTTCCCTGTAAGTCCGGTCTTATCGATGACCGTGCGGTGTAGCTGCTGCGCCAGGTTGTTCGCCAGTGAGGTCATGGGAATTCCTTGCGCCGTGAGCTGGCCGCGGCCCATCCGCATCATGCCTCCACGGCCCACACCGTCAGGCCCTTTAATTCCATTGGCGTAGGTGTCGCCAGGAGCTGCCTCCTTGAGTTTGGAACCGCCCTTCGCAAGAACCAGCTCATAGACAGGAAGTTGCTTGGTTTCGGTGTGGGCTTTTAGCTTGAAGCGGTCTGCCAATAGCGGTTGAAGTATCGATCTACGCTGCTCAGGGGTAAGGTTTTTCAAGGCATCGACATCAGAACCGGCCACCTTCGCATCGATGTCATATCGCGCCGAATCAGCCCAGTTTGGCGCTCCTGAGATCAGATCCTCTCTGATTCCATAGGCGCCCTGAATGAGCATCTTTAGAGAGACATTCGATGCAGCATAGCCGTCGGGCTTGAACATGATTCTGATCATGCCGCTGGTGGATTTATTGGGCTTGACTGAGACGACATCGAACGCCGGCAGCTTGACATCGGCAGTGGCGCCAGGCGATGCCGCTCCGCTCGATGCTGCACCCGCTTGGCCGAACCCACTCGGCACCCCGACGGCCATTAATCCCGCCACCAGGAACAACAGTCTTCTACTGAAATGCAGCTTGGGCACACTACGCGCGATCATATTCGGACATTCCTTTTCCTGGAATCGACACTCAGACCTCTGGACACACAAACAGAAATTCTATGGAGAAGTGACGGTAAGACGTTTGTAATCCGCAATCGCACTCGACCGCGCAAATTTATTTTTTAGCTTATACGTAGGATCAAAGCACGTTGTTCACCAAAACAACGCCTTCGAACTGCCATTTTTCTGCCTAATGCCCCCTGGACTTTGGAGAAAGGTGTTCACAATCGGACTTCTTCGTTCATTTGCGGACAGTCTCTTATCTCGGCAAAGAACACTTCCATCAATTTTCGGAGGGCTCGACCCGGCGCGCGTATGAGAGCGGCGTCAAACTCATCCCATGCATCAATCCCCAGGTTGTTCCCGCCCTGCGATTCATGCCATAGGCAAGATGGACGAAATCATCGACATTGAAATGCGCCAGTTCAAGCAGAAGGCGCATCGCGATCTACCGCCGATTACCCTGTGGGGCTGCAACGGCTGTGGCCCGGCATCACCATCGAACCAGAGATATCGACTTCTACTTTGTCAGTTAGGTATGCGCAACAATTCCATGCCGAATCGCGTAGTGCACCAGCTTCGCAATCGAGTTGAAACCCAATTTCCGGCTGATATTGATCCGGTGCGACTCCACCGTCCGTATGCTGATCTGCAACTGCGTCGCCGCCTCTTTGCTGGACATACCATCCGCCAGCAGCCGCATGACTTCGCGCTCGCGTTCGGTCAGTTGAGCCACCTTGCTCTCCACCTTCACTTTCGCCGCAGTGCCAGCCAGGTACCCGCCCAGCACCAGTTCCGATAGCCGCGTCGTGAAAAAATGCCGCTTCCTCGCCACGGCCTCCACCGCCTCCAGCAGATCGCGGTCTGCATCGCTCTTCAGCACCAGCCCGCGAGCTCCAGCTTGCAGGACCTCCCGCATCACCTGTTCGGAATCGTGCATCGTCAGCACCACGACCCCCGTCTCCGGAACCTTCTCCACAATCTGCGCTGCGGCCCCCGGTCCATTCAGCTCCGGCATCGAAAAATCCAGAATCGCAACATCCGGCCGTAGGCTCACGGCCTTTCGCACTGCATCGGTGCCATTGCTGGCCTCCCCCACCACCTGCCACCCGCTCCGTGCTGCGAGCAGGTCGCGCACACCGCGGCGAATCAGATCATGATCGTCAGCAATCAAAATCCTCAACTCATCCATGGAAATTCACCTCCATCGGTATCGTCGCCCTCACGGTTGTTCCCTCTTCATTGCAATCGATTCGCAAACAGCCCCCAAGCTGTTCCACCCGCTCGCGCATTCCGCTGATGCCAATACCGTCTCTTCTGTCGCGTGCCTGCATCAGCGACTCGCGCGCATAACCCTTACCCCGGTCGCTCACCGCCAACTCGAGCCAGTCCGCTTTTCGATGCAGCGAAATCTTTGCAATTGGACTTCCCGAGTGGCGCAACACATTCGCGAGTCCTTCCTGCACGATGCGGAAGATTGCAATCTCTACCTCGTCGCGACACCGGCCCAGATCCGGACTCATATCCAACGTCACGCGAATCCCGCTGCGCTGCTCAAATCCCTCCGCCAGCCACGGTATCGCCTGCACCAAACCGGCCTCTCCCAGCAAAGGAGGATGCAGCAGATACGCCACACTCCGTATCCGGGCAGAGCACTCGTACGCAATCTCTTTCGTCTGTCGCACGAGAGTCTTCAACCCCTCATCCCGATCGCCCACAAGATTCATTAGCCGCGTCAGGTTCCAGTTCAACACCGCCAACTCCTGCGAGGTCGAGTCATGCAGGTCCCGCGCCAGACGTCGCCGTTCCTCTTGCTGCAGGCTCTCGAGTTGGCCCGAGATCTCACGGAACGCCCTCTGGGCCTTATTCCGCTCCGTCACATCCTGATACAAGCCATACACCCCCGCCAGCTTGTCATCGACCATCAGCGGTATGCCGTAGATCTCCACATCCACCATCATCCCGTCGCGTCTGCGCCGCTGCGTAACCGTATGTACTTTGTGCCCCCGCATCACCCGGCCGCTCAAGCACGCTGCCTCGTCCGCCATCTCCGGCCCGGCAACCAGATCATCGAGGTCGGCAGAGGAGAGCTCTTTCGGCGTGTACTGAAAAAGTTTTTGAAAGGCAGGATTGCACATCGTATAGCGATACTGCCCATCCAGGACGACGATGGCAATTGGGCTGTTTTCAATGAGAGCGCGCAGATACGCTGCAGAAGTACCTGCGTCCGTCCGCGTGGAAGGGAACATAGTATGAGTTTCGAAAAACTCATGCTCTCTCATGATGGCCTCGATCGTGCGATTGCGGGTTACTGCAAAAGCGAGTGGGGCTGCTCGTGAAATCTAATATGTTTCAGGTATTTAAAGCATAACGGATTTTCACAATTCGTGTAGACCATCGTCAGTACGCAGAAATACGCAGCCCGGTTCACCCATCCCGTGGCGATCTCTGCCGCTGTTTAGAAACTCAAGGCAATCTGTGGCTTACCCAACCTTCCAAGCGCCCCGAGGGCGCGCCCAAGGCCCTCACTTTGTCGAAGCTGTGGAAAAAATATTCTTCGGACACATCGCATGGACTCCAACATTGCCGTCCACCAACTGGGTTATGTCTAGATCCACGGCCACGCTCGACAACATGTATGCATCATCGCGCGTCATGTGTTTTTCCTCAACCAGAAAGTCGATCATGTCGAGCAGCGCATGCTCCGTCGCCTCTTTCAGGTCGGGGCTGAATCCCATCGTGATGTAATGCGTCGGGGTCTCCGCTCGCGGCCATGACATCGCCTTCTTCTTGTGCACGACAAACCGGAACGTCCCCGTCAAGAACGTCTCCATCGCCGTAATGTCCACCTCACCGTTTCCCTGCCCGGCATGTCCGTCGCCCGCCACAAACAGCGCGCCTTTGGCAGCCACCGGAATATAGAGTGTCGTTCCTGCTACAAGCTCCTTGTTGTCCATATTACCGGCATGCGCGAACGGGGGAGCGCTGTCCACGCGTCCGTTTCCCGGAGCGACACCCATGCTGCCAAAGAACGGATGCAGCGGAATGTCGATCCCCGGAGCGAAGTGTCCGATCATCTTCGTGCGGTCCAGAGGAATGAGACGCTGCCTGCTATAGGGAAACTCCATCGGTAAAAATCCGCGGTGCAATCCGAAGCCATTGCAGGCAAAGTTCGCATCGATATCCACCTTCAGTATCTGCACCTCGAGCACATCGCCCGGCTCTGCCTCTTCGACCGCCACCGGCCCGGTCAGAATGTGGCCGCCCGGTCCCTTATCCTTCTCCGGATAATCTTTATAGACCGCCTCGTTATAGGCAGGAATATCTTCAGGCTTAACCCCGCGCGCAACCAGCCGATCCGTAGGACCGCAAGTTGACAGCGCCTGAATCTTCACCGTATCGCCGCTATGAACTGTAATCGCTGGCTTCGCGTCGGCCGCATAATGCCCCCACTCAACTGTGGTCGGTGTAGCAAGCAGTGTGTAATCCGTTGCCTGCAATGATGCCGTGCCCGATAACAAAAGACCGAACAAAAAAAGCCGACGACGCATGAAACCCCCTCGATAAAATTGGAAAAGCGACGAGAAAAGCAACGAGAAAAACAACGAGAAGCACGATACATTTCAGCTCGACGATCATCCAACCGATTTATCAAATTGGGCGATGCCAAACTAGATCCTTCCTAGAAAACATACTTTACAGCGAATTGGATCAATCGTGGAGCAACCGATGACTGATTGATAACACCGTAACTCGCAGTTCCTACCGCTGTTCCAGGATTCTGATACTGGGCATGATTCCAAACGTTGAAAAACTCGGTACGAAATGTCAGCGTCGCGTCCTCACGCAATCCACCTACCTTGGTATCCTTTACGAGCGCCGCGTCCCAAGTGTTATTTCCTGGTCCACGGGCTACTCCGATGCCGCTGTTGCCATAGTCGAGCGCTAATGGGCCTCCGGTAGTAGCGGCAACACTGTTCGCAACCGCCGGAGCCGGTGTGAACAATGTTAAACCCGAGTTAAGATAGCTGTTGCTCTTCACACGAGTCAGCATGGACGAGCCAGCGTTGTTCCGAACGTCCTTATTGCCCTTGCCGGTAAGGAATTGCGCACGGCTTGCAGTTCCATACGCGGTGCCGTTTCTAGAGTCAGTAAAGTTAAGCGGCTTACCCGACTGGAAGGTCGTTACACCCGACAATCTCCAGCCGCCTGTTGCGACCCTTGCGAAGGCACCGGTATTGTTCAGCCCGGGAATCTGCCAGCTATAGGCAACGACAAGGCGATTTGTACGGTCATATCCAGCCAACCCGTAACGGGCATGGCGGTTGTTCGGGTCATTGCTGTTCCCGCTGCCACCGGAGAAGACACCGTTCAACCCATCACCACCGGTGACCGTAGTCAGCACCTTGCTCCAGGTATACGAGGCCTGCAGGTAAACCCCCTTGCTCATCTGCCGCTTCAGCGTCGTCTGCAAGCTGTTGTAGCTGGAAAAGCCGTACGTCTCGATGCGATTCAAGCCGCCGACGGAGATGCCCTGGTAGGGCACCCGGGCCGCCAGGTTCGCTGGAGCCACCGAGTTGGTCGTCACCCCATTGATGGGGTTAGTTGGGCTAGCCAGCCACGCGCGGTTCAGGGCACGCGACTCCGCGAGACGGGTTCCGCGAGTTCCTACATAACCCACTTCGAAAATAAGTTTCGCCGGAAGCTCTTGCTGCACGTCCATGTTGTACTGCTGCACCAGCGGTGAGTCGATGTTCTGAGCAACGGCAGTCACGCTCAGAGGCGTGGGAGAAACGGAATAAGGAAGGCGCGGCTTCCAGAGTCCAGGATTTAGCTTCGACGTATATGGCGTCTGGAACGTCGCGGCAGCATTTGCGGCACCGGTCAACGTGGCCGAACTTACATAGGGCTGGTTGCCCAGCGTCTGCAGTACCGAGTTGGCGTTCGTCAACGTGTAGAAGACACCATAACCGCCCCGTATTACCGTGGAACTTTCAGAGCCAAACGGCTGGTACGCAAAGCCAACGCGAGGTCCAAAGTTATGCATCGGGAGATCGTTGTCACCAAGGCTCATGCTGCCCAGTGTTTTAACGCCGGCCGGCGGGTTCGCGGAAGAGTTCCGCGGCACCACGAATCCGGTGTAGCTGCCACCGGCTGGCAGCGGCTCAAACGGCGTTACGAGCGAAGGCCAGAAGCTGGTCAGGACGCCCTTGTTCGTGCTCACGCCGCTGTTCAACTCCCAGCGCACACCGGCATTCACCGTCAGGTTTGAGCGCAGTTTGATATCGTCCTGGAGGAACATCGCCATCGCGGTTCCGCGGTAGCCCTTGTAGTACGAGCCCTGCTGGCTTCCGCTCGTGTTCACGTTGCTGAATCCCGTACCGTTCTGTGCTGCGCTCATGCCCAGAAGGAAGTCCTGGAATGTCTGGAAGTTTAGACTGCCGCGCTTGTTGTTCGGGTCATCAAAGTTGAACTGGTTCTTTTCGCCAAGGAAGCCGGCGCGGATGCTCTGCTTGCCATGTGTCCACGAGATCTGATCGCTGATTTCGAAGCTGTTCACGGCAGACATCGAGACATCATTGTTGACGCCGCCCAGATTGAAGTAGCCCGTAACGGAGATAATCGGCATCAGAGGATACGTCGGATCGCTCGGCGCAGTCATGCCAATTTGGGAGGCGGTCAAGTTTGCCTGCGTCTGTAAACGGCCGGTGTTGCGGATGTAACCGACGAGTGCCTCGTTCAAAAAGTGCGCGTTCAACGCTGACGTCAACTTCAGAACCGCCACTTGGCTGTTGAAGGTCGGTGTCACACCGTTACCTGGCGTGTTCACCTGGCTGCTGAAAGGCTGGTTCTGAGGCTGGTTCGAGTAGAAGTAGCGTTGCGAAAGCGTGTGTTTCTGCGAAAGGATGTAGTCCGTATTAATCAGGAACTGATCTTCCTTGTAATGCGATGGAATGCTGAAGGTCGAAAAACCGGCCGGGTTAAGATTGCCGTCCTGGCCGATACGCTGCGGCGTCGGAATCAGATACGTTCCATTGGCTATCTTCTTGTTCAAAAGATTCAGCGCCACGGGGTTTATGTTGCTGCCGTCGCAGGCGACCTCTGTCTGTATGATGGGCTTGTCGGCGGTACCGCTGTAGCTGGAGCCGTTGTAAGGATGCCACTTCAAGTTACCGGGGCTAGCACTTGGACATGCCGCTCTACCTATCGCAGCCGCGCTCCGGTCATCCGTAAGAGGAAACAGAGTGTTGCTGGCATAGGAGGTGGCAGCGAGACCATTTACCTGGCGCGTCCCCTGGTACGTGCCGAAGAAGAACATCTTGTCCTTCATAATCGGTCCACCGATCGTTCCACCGAACTGGTTCTGCTTCATCACCGCCCGCTTCTGGCCGCCGATCTTCAGGAACGTATCGTTCGCGTTCAGCACGTCGTTGCGGAAGAACTCCCAGACCGAGCCGTGAATGCTGTTCCCTCCCGCCCTTGTAATCACATCGACGTTCGCGCCAGCGTCACGCCCAAAGCCAGCGTCATAATTCGTCGTTTGGATCTTGAACTCCTGCAGCGAATCGGGGTTTGGAATGGCAATGCCGGCCTGTTGCACGAAATCACCTGAGCGGCCCGATCCGAAGTTGTTGATGTCCGCGCCGTCCATGTGGAAGTTGTTGCTGATGCTGCTGGCGCCATTCACATACACGTCCTGTGTGCCTTTGCCCAGGGTGGCCGCGTTATTCACGTCCCCAGCCACACCCGCTGACAGGGTCAGCACCTGGGTGTAGTTTCGATTCGTCAGCGGCACCTCCCGAATCGTCGCACCATCTACGACTGTGCCCAACGTCGCGTTTTCTACCTGCAGTGCCGCCCCCTGCGAAGTGACCTCTACTGTCTCGCTGTTACTGCCCAACACCATCTTCGCGTCAGAGCGCGCCGTCTCGGTCACGACAATCGTTACAGGCGCCGGCTGCTCCATCTTGAACCCCGGTGCTTCAATGGTGATGGTGTAAATCTCTGGAGGAAGCAGGCCAACCGTGTACTGCCCGGACGAATCGGTCTTCACCGTGCGTACCTGGCTGGTAGCCTTAGAGGTTACAGTTACCGTCGCTCCGGCAATCACAGCACCCTGCGAATCCGTCACAGTGCCGCGAACTGCGCCGGTCGTTGACGTCTGGCCGAACGTCAATTGCATTGTTATCACTGGAAAAAGGAGAGCAAATACAACTCTGCGTTTGCAGGAAAGGAGGGAATTCCATCTCATGTCGGGACCTCTTTTTGTTAGGGTCTTTTCACTATGCAGGAGATTTCATCTTTATGTAATTCGCAGAAATACTGCCTTTGCGCATTCTCTACTCAGTAGTTTTACCTAGGAGATGTGTTGCGGACCTACACCCATCGGCCCGCAACAAGAACAGATAGATCTACTTCGCCGATACAGGCTTCAACATCGCCAGTGTGCTCTTCGGCACCTTGGTTACCACGTTGAACTCCGGATCGACCAGCTCCGTCACTTCGATCTTCATCACGGCTCCCAACAGTAGCGCAACCTCGCTATCCGAAAGGCCATAGTCATGCTTGATCCACGTCGCAAGCTGCGCCGTCGACGTCTTCAGCGCCTCCTGCAGCGACCCCGCTACGCCGAACGAGATGATGTAGTCGTTGTCTTCCTCGCGCACACCTTGTGACTGGTAGCCCCTGATCACATCCACCGAGAACGTCACATCCATCGAGGTCTCAAGCCCCGTTTGCGTCACCTCGCCATCCGCCATCGCAGCATGTCCATCCCCAAAGCCGAAGAGCGCGCCCGGATGAAAGACTGGAAACAGCATCGTAGTTCCGGAGACCGTGCCGTTGTAGTCCAGGTTGCCGCCATACACGCCCAGGTGCGGCCCGGTGAAAGCCTCAAACCCAGGAGGCGCCACCGAGATGCAGCCCAGCATCGGCTTCATCTGCAGTTTGAAGTCCTTCAACGCGGGCGTCGGAGCAGTAAGCGTCGCAATGCCCGTCGCGTTATCCAACTGATACTCGCCATTGAAGCGCGGGTCATACTTGGCCGCCAGATTGTAGGCTGGGGTCACTCCAAATTGCTGAATTCGACTTCCCTGCCGCGCCGTCTTGCGGTTCGGTTCAATCTTGATCAGGTGAACAACCAGCGTATCGCCCGGGAGCGCCCCCTCAACATAAATCGGTCCAATGTTCGCGTTCCCACCAAGCGCCAGACGCTTCCCGTTTTTGTCGACGCCCGCGGAGTCAACCGACCAGGTATGCACAATGTCGCCCGGAAAAATATGAATGTCCGGCTTGTTCCCGGCATAGTAGTAAGCCTGAAAGGTCTTCGGCTCATAGTTGATCTCGCGTGGCTTCGCTGGAGCCACCACCTCACGCGTCAACCTCCACGTGACTTCCTGCGGCATCGGCGCGCGCCCGCCGGCACCCGCACCACCCGGTCTCCGTCCCAGACCCGCCAACGTTCCCGATCCCGTTCCCTCTGTGCCCTCCACCTTCCCCGTCAACTCCCCCGCTGCCGCGCCCTCCGCATCGGTCACCGTCAGAGTCACCTGAGAGCCCTTTACCGATCCCTTCACCGTGTTGCTTCCCCACGTCCCGCTCACCGTATCGCCCGTACTCTCAAGAGTCACGTGCGCATACACCGGCTCCAGCAGCATCGGGCCCGAAACTTCAGCCACCCACTTGCCCGCAATCTCCGCCGCCGAAGCCCCACAGGGCCACATCGCCACCCCAACTATCGCGAACACTACCATCCAACGCATACGCATCGTCATCGCTCCCCTTATCGTTTTTAGAATCGTTTCCCCTACAGCAACCGTAAGCCGCCAAGACACCTCAGCCCATCTCCAGCCG
>Ga0137412_10001444_pt1 | contig 18493 bp, 15 predicted proteins | sample CZODoug2_1_16fun_FD_122160 | JGI IMG/M metagenome (GOLD analysis project Ga0137412, IMG submission 122160) | Vadose zone soil fungal communities from Angelo Coast Range Reserve, California, USA - CZODoug2_1_16fungal (Hybrid Assembly) | ecosystem: Environmental > Terrestrial > Soil > Vadose zone...
CCGCTAAATGTAAGCCCAGCCCGGAAGGGCTGGGACACGATGCCACAACGCGCCGGAGCGCCGTAGGCGCGGCACTGGATTCGCAGGATTGTGGTTGCGCTAACAAATTTGGTGCCGCGCCTCCGGCGCTCGGGTAATCCATGTAATCGCTGTCCCAGCCCTTCCGGGCTGGGCTTACATTTAGCGGGTCGGCCCTCCGGGCCTAAGGAGCCGCCCACCCATAGCAACAGGAAATCAGGCCAGCGGAATGAAGAGATCCCGCGGTTCCTTTGTCCAGGTTCTCACGCAGACTCTTCAGCCCCTGTGCGGACCCATCACGAACAACTGGCTCGCACAGAAACAATTCTGAAATCCTTTCCAACAAACCTCCCATAACAATTCACCGCAAGGGTTACTAAATCGACCCCATCCCGTCTCTCTTACTAACCTGCTCCAACCCTCCCCCTGCGACTGTTAGACTGCAACCGGCCGTCGATGAATGACAAGCAGACCAAACACGCTAGCCTGACCCTCCTGCTCGGCACGCTGATCACGGACCCGAAAGGGCGCGTCCAGGGCCGCCTCAAAGACGTCGCCGTGGCCACCGGGCCTGCCGCGGGCAATGTCGCGGGCTTGCTGCTCAAGACGCGTGAGGGAACCAGGTTGGTCGCGGTGAAAGACGTATTACCGACTCCGGTGGGGACCCTGGAACTGCGCGAGGGTGCCCTCCTCCAACCTCTGCGCGGTGACGAGAACCTGCTTCTCCTGCAGCAAGACGTCCTCGACCGGCAAATCATCGACGTGCACGGCAGAAAAGTGGTGCGCGTGAACGACATAGACCTGCAGTGGTTTTTGCAGGGAGGCCGCGAAGGACTGCGCGTGGCTGAGGTTGCCGTCGGACTGCGCGGCGCTGTACGCAGGTTGCTCAAAGGCACGATGCCCAGGGATACCCTGGCAAAGTTCGCCATGCACTTCCGCGCCAACGTCATTCCCTGGGAATTTGTCGACCTGATTGAAGTCGACCCCGCCCGCCGGCTGAAGCTGAAGATCGAGCATGCCCGGCTCTCTCATATGCACCCCTCAGATCTGGCGGACATTCTCGAGGACCTTCCCCCTCCCGAGCGTGAGGCCGTCTTCGTTTCCCTGGATGAGGACGTAGCTGCCGAAGCGCTCGAAGAGGTAGAGCCTCGCCTGCAGAAATCATTGCTCGAATCCCTCGACTCCGGCCGCGTCGCCGACATCGTCGAAGAAATGGATCCGGGTGCCGCCGCCGATCTGCTGGCCGAGCTCTCCGACGAGCGTTCGGAGGCCATCCTCGAGGAAATGCAGCCGGAAGAGCGGCAGGAAGTCGAGGATCTGCTCGAATTCCGCGAGAACTCCGCCGCCGGCAGAATGACCACCAACTGCGTCCAGGTCGCCTCCGGCGCCACGGTACGAGAGGCAATCCGCGCGCTACGGGAGTTCGATGGAGATCCAGAGGGCGTAACCGAAATCTATCTCACCGGGAAAGATGACGTGCTCGAAGGCGTTGTCCCGTTATCTCGACTGATCCTGGCGCTGCCGGAAACGAGAGCGGCCGTTCTGTCCGAGCCACGCATCATCTCGAGTCCCGCGGAAGCTCACCAGGATGAAGTTGCGGAACTGTTCGACAAGTACAATCTGCATGCGCTGCCGGTGGTCGATAAGGCCAACCGTTTAGTGGGCGTGGTGCAGGCGGACCATGTCATCGCCTTCTTGCGCGCAAAACAATGATTCAAATGATTCATTTGCTGCTTTGCTGTAAAGCGTCAACGAATTCAAATTGAAAGCTTCACCCTGACCGATGCTCAAGCGCTGGCGAATCCGGATACTGCTCTTCCTCGCCGTGCTGGGGCCGGGCTTTATCACCGCCAACATCGACAACGACTCCGGCGGCATTCTCACCTACTCCAATGCCGGAGCCCAATTCGGCTACACCCTGCTATGGACCATGATCCCCATCACCATCGCCTTGCTGGTGGTGCAGGAAATGTGTGCCCGCATGGGAGCCGTCACCGGCAAGGGCCTGAGCGATCTCATCCGCGAAGAGTTCGGCCTGCGCATGACCTTCATCCTGATGCTGCTACTGGTCGTCGTCAACTTCGGCAACGTCATGGCGGAGTTCGTCGGCATCGCCGGCAGCATGCAGCTGTTCCACGTCAGCAAATACATCTCCGTCCCGGCCAGCGCCCTGACCATTTGGCTCCTGGTGGTCAAGGGGGACTACAAGCGGGTCGAAAAAGTATTTCTGGCCGCCTCCGTTTTCTATATCACGTACATTGTCACCGGTGTTCTCTCCCAGCCCAGCTGGCACGATGCCATGGTCGCCACCGTGAAGCTGCCCCGAGGCTCCATTTGGCACTCTAAAAGTTACATTTATATGATCGTGGGAGTGATCGGCACCACCATTTCCCCCTGGATGCAGTTCTACCTGCAGTCCTCCATCGTCGAGAAGGGGGTCACGGCGAAGAGCTACCCCGCCTCGCGTCTCGACGTCATCATCGGTTCGTTCTTCACCAACATCGTGGCCTGGTTCATCGTCGTCGCTTGTGCCGCCACTCTGTTCGTGCACGGGATGGGCGCGATCAAGGAAGCGGCGGATGCGGCCGAAGCCATGAAACCTCTGGCCGGTCAGTATGCCTTCCTCTTGTTTGCCGTCGGTTTGTTCAACGCCTCATTGTTTGCCGCCTCGATTCTGCCCCTCTCCACTGCCTATACCGTGTGCGAAGGCTTAGGCCTGGCATCCGGTCTGGATGGCGGATTTAAAGACGCGCCGGTCTTCTACTGGCTCTATTCGCTGCTGGTCGCCGGCGGAGCCATTGCGGTTTTGTTTGTTCCCAACGGCAAACTCATCAGCATGGTGATCCTGTCCCAGGTATTGAATGGGGTGCTGCTGCCGCTGGTGATCATCTTCATGCTGCTGCTCATCAATCGCAAGGATCTGATGGGTGAATCCGTAAACTCGCACTGGTTCAATGCCGTAGCGTGGCTCACTGCCGTGGTGGTTATTGTGTTGTCACTGGTCATGATGTTTACCGGCGGTTCCGCTTAGTAGCTGTAATACGATAAAAGTCCAGGGTCTATCTTGGACGTCCAAACTGCCCCCAACCCCGAAACCGCTCAGCAGGAGCCCCTGGCGAAGCGACACGTTCCGTCGGCTCTCGGCTGGGCAATTTTGTTTTTCGCGGTCGCGTGGGCGGCGCTGTATGGGCTTTGGCGCGAGCTCCCCTATCTGAAGAATGGCTCCGACGTGGTATTCAGCGCCAAGCTGCAATGGGAACACCAGGGCCAGGTATTTCCCGCCGCTCCTGCCGTGACCCGGGTATTGATTTTCGGCAACAGCAAGATCCTGGCCGGCTTTGTTCCCGCCTGGTTCGACCACTTGGTCGGCCAGATGAGCTCGGCCAACCACCTGCATGTCTCGTCTTTCAATTCAGGTTTCCCTGGAAGCGATTTATTCTTACCGCCTCTCCAGGCCATGTGTGCCCGCGGACAGGCTCCCAACGTGCTGCTCATGACGCTGCCGTGGAGCCGCGATCCCCGGCCACGCGGCATTTTTCATTTCATTCCCGACGACCACGCCGTCATCGACGAGCTCTTTCCCTTCCGCAATCTTCTGCGAGATCTGACTGCCTTTCTGCTCGCCGCGCCCAGCCGTGGCGGGGTGATGAGCTATTACCGCGAGTCAGAACAAAACGAGCGCGACGTGATCGCGGAGCGCGGCTACCATCTCATCACTGAGCAGAGCCGCTTTGCCGGAGGCCGCCTGCCCGACAATTTCCGTCTCGACTCAGACCTGCCAGCCAGGAGACTTCCGCGCATTGCACCCTCGACAAGCGCGCAGATCGTTGCACTCAATCAATTGATCCGGCAATATCACATCGATTGTTACTTTGTACCGTTCTACCTCCGCGAGGGAGAAGCCGCGCCGGCGGAAGCCAGGGACTCAGCGTTCGCAGCCCAGGTCGAGCAGGCCACTCCCTGTAAGCTGCTCGGTCCTGACTACTACCTCTATCCCAATCGGCTCTTTGCCGATCAGACCCACCTCAATCAAGCCGGCGCGCGCGTATACACAGAAGCGTTGTTTCAGCTGCTGAAGGACAGGTCCCATGCTCTTCAATAGCTTTCAGTTTCTGTTCTTTTTCGTGGTCGTGTGGCTGTTGTTTCTGGCTACCCGCGGGACCGCGCGCAAAATCATCCTGCTCCTCGCCAGCTACTACTTCTACATGTGCTGGAGCACTCGCTACATCTGGGTAATCTGGGGCATCACCCTCATCGACTACGTGGCCGGTCTGCAGATAGAAAAAGCGGAGCTGCCCGCGCGCCGCCGTTTGTACCTGGGTCTGAGTCTCTTCTGCAACATCGGGCTGTTGGTCCTGTTCAAATATTTCAACTTCCTGACCGGCTCCTTTCGCAGCGCGTCCCATCTCTTCGGCCTGCGCTATGACCCGCCTTTGCTGGCAATCATTTTGCCCGTAGGCCTTTCCTTCCACACCTTCCAGGCCATGAGTTACACCATCGAGGTGTACCGGCGCAGAGTGCCGGCAGAAAAGAATCTGCTGGAATACGCGTTGTACGTGGCCTTCTTTCCCCAAATGGTGGCTGGCCCCATTGAGCGCCCTTACGAACTGCTGCCCCAATTCCATCGTGAGCCAAAGGTCACCCTGGAGGGTGTTCGGTCGGGAATGGCGCAGGCTTTATGGGGCCTGTTCAAGAAGATGGTGCTGGCCGACAACGTAGCCGATTTTGTAAAGCTCGTTTACGACACTCCGCGGCATTACAACGGATCCGCGCTGGTGCTCGCGACCGTGCTGTTTTCCATCCAGATCTATTGCGATTTTTCCGGCTACACCGATATAGCGTTGGGCCTGGCGCGCATGATGGGCTACGAGCTGCGTATCAATTTCATGCAGCCATACTTCAGCCGCTCGGTGGGCGAGTTCTGGAGACGATGGCATATCTCGCTCTCCACCTGGTTCCGCGACTACGTCTATATCCCGCTGGGTGGGAACCGTGTAAAGCTATCCCGCCACTATGCCAACCTGATGGTCACCTTTGTCATCAGCGGCCTGTGGCACGGAGCCAACTGGACCTTTGTCATCTGGGGCTTCCTGCACGGTCTCTACCTGATTGTCGCCCAATCGACCGCCCCATTAACCGCGCGACTTGGCCGGTTGCTCGCTGTGGATCGTGCACCCCGCCTGACCGCCTTCTGCAAGACGGTGGTGACCTTCAGCCTGGTGACTTACGCCTGGATATTTTTCCGGGCCAACACCGTAGGAGACGCCTGGTTCATCGCCACCCATCTTCTACCCCCGGGCCGCCTCGATCCAATACTGCTCAAGGTAGGCGGATTCAGCCGCGCCACCGCTCCCTACCTGGTCCTATCGATCGTCGCGATGTTCGTGGTCGAGTGGTGGATTGCGCATCCGGCAAGCGTCCCACGAATCTGGGCCCGGCCCGCCTTTCGCGCCCTGGCCTACAACGCCTGCCTTTACGCCATCGTCTTCTTCGGCTTCTTCGGCCACCGCGACTTCATCTACTTCCAATTCTGAAAACTAAGCCCTGTCCTTCGGCAACAACCCGTTCTCTGCCAACACCTTTTCCTTTTTGTCATCCCGAGCGAAGCCGAGGGATCTGCGGTTCCGCGGACCTCTCCTGGAAACGCAGAATTCTATTCACAACAGAATTGTCATCTCGCCTGCCCCGGGCGTGTCGAGGGACCGGAGCGTAGCGAAGTGGAGAGATCGGCGGTTTTCCTTAGCCGCCAAGAATCCTAAAGCAGCCTGCCCGCAGCCAACTCGCGAATAAGAAGCCGATCCGCAGCCAAAAAGTCATACCGCGTCAACTCACGCAGTGGGCACCACCGAAGATCATTGAAAATCCGGTTCGTCATCTCACCAGCAAACTGGTAAACCGCAAAAAACTGCAGATCGATCGCACTTCCGCTGCGATATGTATGACGCGTATGCGCGACCCTAATCCCGATATCCGCGGCAATGCCCAACTCTTCATCCAACTCACGCCGCAAAGCCTGTTCCGCGCTTTCGCCGTCCTCTACCTTCCCCCCGGGAAACTCCCATTTCAAAGCCATCGGCTGATCCGGCCGCCGTTGACAAATCAATACCGTCTGCTCCCGCAGGATCAGTGCGGCCACCACCAGCCGAACTAGCTTCGCGTCCGTTCTTGGCCGCCTGGAATCTCGCTGCACATTCATACAATTTTAGACGTTGCTGTCGCAAGACCGTCTGGTTGCAGGGATCGCACGCCTTGCGCGGACCCAAAAATCTCCGGATGAATAACACCAGCCAGCGCTCGAAGTCCCTGTATGAGGTTGGGTGCAGGAGTATTCAAGAACTCGTCCGGAACGCAATAAACACGGCCTTCCCGCACCGCGCGCAGCGACTGCCACTGACGTTTCTCGATCACCCTGCCTAACGGAACCCGGTCGCCGGCCCCGCACCAGGCAAACACGAGCACGTCTGGATCCTGGGCAGCGACCGCATCGGCATCGGTCACCGAGCCTGGCTTCCCCAGAAACTCCCCGCCGGCGGCGGAAACCAGCTCTGCGACCCACGTTTGCGAATGAATCAGCGGCTTGCCCCACTCCTCACAGTAGACCAACCGCCTCTCAGCTGTAGCGACCGCATCCTGCGTACTCGCAAAGACGCCCATCATCTCCTCAACCACCGCCGCGGCTCGATCCTGTGCACGCAAAATATCGCCCAGAAGCCGGATGTCCTGATAAACGTCAGCCAGCGAGTGTGGCGCGAGCGTCAGCACTGGGACCCCGCATTTCAGGATGGCGGCCAGGGACTCCAATCGATAGGGAACCGAAGCAAGCACCAGATCGGGCGAAGCCGAGAGGATTTCCTCGCTGTTCGATGACCACGAATCAGCGATCACTTTCAGGTCACGTTCGCGCAAGGAAGGAACTGCCTGCAAGCAGTAACGAGTGCAGGCAACGAGAGAGTCAAGGCAGCCCAGGTGGTCGAGCGTAAGGCTCACACTGGGCTGCAGCGCGGCAACCCGCAAGCTACGGCCGAACCGCTGCGCCATCATGTCGAGGAGGGCAGAGTGCCTTCCGGATAAAAGATGGGCCATCCATGCTTGCCTGCGATTGCGACCAAAGCCGGTGTGGGGTTCACGGGATAAGCCTGTAGTGCAATCTCCAGCATGGCGGCATCGTGTACCGAATTCCCAAACACCACATCAGGAGCCGCAACACCGGCTGCGATCAACGATCTGGCTTTGCCCTCACCCGTGGGGACATCGATCAACTTGCTGGTAATGACCCCGTTGACGACCTTGGCGCGTGCGGAAATCACCCGTGAAGCAGGAACCTGGAAACTGCGCACACCCTCTTCGATCACCCAGTTGTTGGTCGAGCTGACGACCCAGATCTGCGTCCCGCGCTCGGTCAACGCGTCCACCAGGGAGCGCAGTTCAGGGAAGATCTTGTCCGTGAACCGCGATTGGAAAAATGTGGCCGCCGCCCTGCGGATTTCCGCTTCACTCAGGCCGTCGTAGATCTGGACCATTTCCCCGCACATGGCGAGTTCTGAGACCGTGCCGGCACGGTAAAGCCGGTAGCGGGAATCGATCCAATCGCTGGCGTTGCGAGAGACGATGCCCTCCTCGATCGACCACACCATGAAGTCGTATCCCGAGTCCCCATCCCACAAAGTTCCATCGCAGTCGAACACCGCCACTGCGGGCTCTCGGGAGAGAACGGAATCGCTGAATTCTTGGGGGGAAAGAGGCGTGGTATGTGTGGACTTGCTGCTAGTCAAACCGGAGGTCGCTCCTGGCGGGGCACCCGCCCCTGCTGTATATTGTCGGCGATCTGCTGCAATTTTGCACTTCCGGCATGAAGAAGCGATGAAATCGGACCCTTATGGCGCATAAGGCGCTTAAGGCGCACACTTCCACCCCAAACCACCGCGCAGGTAATCGACCCTTTTTGCGCTTTTTGCGCGTTTTTCGGGGGGTCGGCTGTCTCTCTTGGTTCCCGCGCCCTACCACCTCTCGATCGAGGCACCTCCAAGCGGATAATCAAATTTGTGCCCGTCGACAACCAATCCGGCGTAACCCGTCAATACCTCACCTACCTGCGGGTCGAAAAAGGCCTGCGTCCGCTGACCTGCGAGGCTTACCAACGGGACCTGGCATTATTTGCCGAATATCTTGAGGGAACCCACGCCCTGCCGCTCACCGCGGGACAGGCGCAAGTGGCCGGGTTTCTGGAGCACCTGCAGAAGCATGGAGTGCAATCGCGTTCGATAGCGCGCAAGCTTTCCTGCCTGCGTGGCTTCTACAAATGGCTGCTTCTGGATAAGCGCATCGGCCACGACCCGACCGTGAACCTCGAATCTCCAGCCTCCTGGAAGGTTCTCCCCAAGGCGCTCGCCCAATCCGAGGTGGAGCACATGATGGAGCAGGTTGGAACCGCCGCCGATCATCCCCAGGCCGATGCGATCGCGCTGCGCGATCGCGCCATCGTGGAGATGCTTTACGCCGGAGGGGTGCGGGTCTCCGAGCTTACCGGGCTCCGAGTGGAAGATCTCTCCCTGGCCGAGGGACGCATGCTGGTTCGCGGCAAAGGGGACAAAGAGCGCATTGTGCCCTTAGGGCGGATGGCCGTTGAGGCTCTGGAAGCTTACTTGACCCGAGGCCGGCCAGGACTGGCGGCCCGTCCCCGCGAGAGCCGATTGTTTCTCTCCGTGCGCGGTGCAGGACTCACCCGGCAGTGGGTGTGGCACTTGGTGAAGCGCCTCGACAACCGCGCCAGCCCCCACGTGATGCGCCACAGTTGCGCCACCCATATGGTGGAGAATGGAGCCGATTTAAGGACTGTGCAAACCCTGCTCGGTCACGCGGATATCTCGACCACCCAGGTCTACACGCACCTCGCCCTTGGCCGGCTGAAAGCAGTGCATCGCGCCCACCATCCGCGGGAAACCAGGAGGGCTGCCCAATGAAGCCGCAACCCATGCTCCGGGCAGAGGAGTTCCTGGCCATGCTGGCCCATGAGCGCGCCGCGTCACCCCATACCCTGCGTGCCTATCAGCGGGAAGTCAGCAATTTCGCCACCTACCTGGTCGCGCAGCGGGGGGCGGGCGTAAAAATGCATGACATTGACCATCTGCAGATTCGCGGCTATCTGGGCCAGCTTTACGAGCGTGGATTGGCCAAGGCGTCCGTAGCCAGGTCCCTCGCTGCTGTCAGGTCCTGGTTCCAATGGATGGCGAGAACCGGCCACGTGACCAGCAACCCGGCGGCGCTGGTCGCGACCCCCAAGCTGCCCAAGCATTTGCCCCGGGTACCCTCGATCGAGCAAATGAACCACCTGGTGGAAACGGCAGCCTCGGAGGAAGTAGCCGCCTGGCCGGAGCGCGATCGCGTCATCTTCGAGTTGCTATACGGCTGTGGCATCCGCAACGCCGAGCTGGTGGGCCTGAACCTGACCGATGTCCACTGGGCGAGGGAAGTGATCCTGGTCCGAGGCAAAGGGAGAAAGCAACGCTATGTGCCCCTGGGTGATGCGGCCGCAGACGCCATCCGCACCTATCTCCCCTCACGCACCATCAAGCTTGCGGGGAAGGCAAATGAAGCGCTGCTCTTGAATCTGCGCCTGAGGGGAACAGGGCGCCTTACGACCAGAAGTGTAGGCAGGATCGTCAAGCAAATCTCGCTCGCCAAAGGGCTGCCGGCCGAGATCCACCCCCACACCCTACGCCACGCCTTCGGCACCCACATGCTGGAGGAAGGCGCCGACCTGAGGGCCATCCAGGAACTCCTAGGCCACGAGCGCCTCTCCACCACCCAGCGCTACACCCAACTAACCGTGGGCCAAGTCACCCAGGTCTACGACCGCACCCACCCGCGGGCAAAGTGAACGTCCGAAAGAACTGCAGATCCCTCGGCTGCGCTCGGGATGACAAAGGGAAGATGGGTTGCACATGGAGTGCTTCGTGCCGTCCCGAACAACCACTCGGTGGAGTAACTGCGTCGGTAAGAATCGATGGGTGCCCCAGGTCTCGCTTTTGAGACCTGGGATCCCTCAAACCAATTCCTACTGGAAACCTTACTCTCTCCTTTTGTCATCCGAGCGAAGCCGAGGGACCTGCAGTTCCCGGCTCATAGTGCGAAAAGGCCCCTACAACGAAGCGATCGCCGAAGCCTCATCCCGATGCAGGGCCGCGTACTTCGTAATCCCGACCATGGTAAAAACCTTCTGAAAATGCGGCGTCAACCCAAACGCAGCGATCGTCTGGTCGGCCTTGTTCGCTTCCATCAACATCTGGATCACCAAAGCGATCCCGCTCGAATTGATGTACTCCACTTTGGAAAAATCAATCAGCACCGGGCGGCTCTTGGTCACACCCTCGTAAGTCCCCAACACTGTATCCCGGGAAGTACTGGAAATATCGCCCGTAAAGCGAAGAACGGTGACCGGCTGCCCTTTTGCACCCAGAACTTCATCAACCTTAGCTTTTGTCTCCGTCTGCACTCTACTCACTCTCCTTGGCCAGCCTGATGACCAATCGTACGTAGCTTCCTTTTCCTGGGCTTCCTTTCACCCACTCCGCCTCATCCACCAGCGACTGAATCAGGAACATACCCATGCCCCGGGGATCCTCTTCGCCGTGCATCTTGCGGTCGATATCCGGTTTGGAAGGCGCTTTGGCGATGCCAGAGCCGGTGTCCATCACTTTGACTTCCAGCGCCTCGTCGCTGGCAGAAAGGATCACTCCGACGCAGAGGCTGCTGTCGAGCTGGTTCCCGTGCTCGATGGCGTTGATGCATGCTTCGGCCAAAGCGGTTTTGAGGTCTTCGATGCGATCGTCGGGAAAGCCCATGAGCTTGGCCACACTGGCCGCCGTGCCCATAGCGACTTTTTCGAAGCCCAGCCGCGATGGGAGCTTTACCTCCACCGCCGTGCCCCTGGTTTCAACCATCTTGGTTTTCCCCCGCCTGCATGCGCACCAATGCGAGTGCCGTCATGTCGTCTTGCTGCGGTTCTCCCCTGGAAAATTCAGCCAATTGTTGCCACAGGACCTTGAGGATAGCAGTACAATCCTCCGACTTGCACTCGCGAAATGTCGCCAGCAAACGCTCTGGACCGAATTCGTCATCGCCCTGAAACACTTCCGTGAGCCCATCGGTATAGAAGAGCAACCGCGATCCAGGGTGGAAGACAAGGGTTTCCGAGCTGTATTGCATCATCGGGACCAGGCCGATGGGCGTGCCGCTCGCCTGAATCTCATGCACGGTCTTATCCGCGGAAAGCAGAAACCCGGGGTTGTGGCCCGCGTTCACCAACTCGACGGTGTGCGTCGCCGGGTCCAGCTTGAGAAAGATCGCGGTCACGTAGCGGCGCTGCGCTTCCTGGCCTTCGCCGTAGTGCTGCTGGTTCATACGCGCAGCCAGTTCGGCGAGCGGCAGCCCGGCAAGCGCCATCGCGCGAAAGGCCGATCGGAAGGAAGTCGCGACGATGGCCGAAGCCAATCCCTTGCCCGCAACATCGGCCACCACCATGAGCTCGCTTCCATCGGGCAGACTGACCAAATCCACGTAGTCGCCGCCCACCTCGTAACAGGTGCTTGACTGAACGGCGACGGAATAACCGGAGATCTCCGTCATCTGCTGCGGCAGAAGACTGCGCTGAATGGCGCGAGCGGCTTCCAGATCCTGCTGCACACGCGCCCATTCGACCGCGCGCTCATGGTATTGCGCGTTCTCGACCGCCACCCCTGCCTGCAGGACCAGCCCTTCTAGAAAATCTAGTTCATAGATCGAAAGCGTCTTGCCCGGACCCGGATTGACCACCAACTCGGTCAGCTGAACCCCGTCTTTGTTGAGCAGAGCAAAGCGGGCACATCCCTCCCATGGCTCCGGCGGCATATCCGCCACGGTGAGCGAAGGCTCCGTGACGTGAGCCCCGGCCATTTCCAGCTCTCGCACCACTATGCGCAGAACAGACTGCAGCACCTCTTCCGGTCCGACGGCCGCGTGAACCTGCCGGGAAATCTCCAGTAAAGCCTGCAGCCGCGCTACCTGCTGCTGCAGGTCAATGATGTCGGCGTGGCTCTCATGAAACGAAGAGGTAGACATTGGTCAGCCAGCTAGCGTGCTCTCTCAGGATTCTCTGCTGACGGATATACTACAAGAGGCAGAACCGGTCTAATTTTTATGGAAACCAAAGTCGCTGTACCTGCGCAATCGAAGTTTTCTGACGAGGTAGCAGAGTGGATTGAGGCATTTGACGACCTGGTGGTCGGCGAAGGCCACGAACAGGCTGCAGAACTGATTGCCGCATTGCGGCAACGGGCGCGCGAGGCCGGCATCTCCACCCCCAGCGCGCTGACTACCCCCTACATCAACACCATCCCAAAGCACGAGGAAGTACCCTACCCCGGCGACCGCAAGCTTGAGGAGCGGCTGGAAGCCCTGATCCGCTGGAACGCGATGGCCATGGTGCATGGCCAGAATAAGAAGGATGCGGGCATCGGCGGCCATCTCTCGACCTATTCCTCGCTAGCCACGCTTCTGGAAGTGGGCTATGAGCACTTCTTCCATGCCACCTACGGCGATCAGCCGGGCGACTTTATTTACTTTCAGGGACACGCTTCGACGGGTGTGTATGCGCGCGCCTACCTCGAAGGCCGGTTTGATGATGAGCGCCTGCTGCACTTCCGCCACGAATTGCGCGGCAAGCCAGGCCTGTCGTCCTATCCTCATCCGTGGCTGATGCCGGACTTCTGGCGTTTTCCCACGGTCTCGATGGGTATTGGCCCGCTGAACGCGATCTACCAGGCTCGCTTCATGCGCTACCTGGAGAACCGGAACCTCATTCAAAAAACAGAGCGGAAGATCTGGGCCTTCGTGGGCGATGGCGAGACCGACGAAGTCGATACGCTGGGCGCACTCAACGTCGCTTCCCGGGAGAAGCTCGACAACCTGATCTTTGTCGTCAACTGCAACCTGCAGCGCCTGGACGGCCCGGTGCGCGGCAACAAGCGCATCATCGATGAGCTCGAAGGCACCTTCCGCGGCGCAGGTTGGCTGGTCATCAAGGTCGTCTGGGGCAGCGATTGGGATGAACTCTTCGAACGCGATTCTTCCGGCCTGTTGCTCAAAAGGATGGAAGAGTGTGTCGATGGCGATTACCAATCGTTCAAGGCGAAAGGCGGGGCCTACCTGCGGCAGGAGTTTTTCGGCAAGTATCCGGAACTGCTCGAGCTGGTCAGCGACAAGACCGACGAACAATTGGAGAATCTGCACCGCGGCGGCCATGACCGGGTCAAGATTTACAACGCTTACCGTAGAGCGGTGAATCATCACGGTTCGCCTACCGTGATCCTGGCCAAAACAGTCAAGGGCTACGGCATGGGCGCCAACCAGGCCCGCAACGCGTCCCACCAGGAAAAGAAACTCACCGACAGCGGTCTGGCGCAGTTCGTAAAGCGGTTCAAGATCCCCGTACCGGAACAGCAGGCGAAGCTAGGCAAACCCTATCGGCCTGCTCCGGACAGTCCGGAAATTCAGTACCTTCAGGAGCGCCGCAAAGCGCTGGGCGGCTATCTGCCTTGCCGTGATGCGCCCAAGCTGGAGTTCAAGGCTCCCCCGCTGAAGGACTTCGGCGAGTGGACGGCCGGCTCCAAGGGACGAGCAGTCTCGACCACCATGGGATTTGTCAGCATCCTGCGCCATCTGCTTAAGGATCCGACGATCGGCAAGCTGATCGTGCCCATCGTGCCCGATGAAGCGCGGACCTTCGGTCTGGAGTCGGCCATTCGCCAAGTGGCCATCTACGCCCCCGAGGGGCAGAAGTACACCCCGCACGACAACGACATGTTGCTCTACTATCGCGAAGAGCAGGATGGCCAGATCCTGGAGGAGGGCATTACCGAAGCCGGCTCCATGGCTTCCTTTACTGCCGCAGGCACTGCCTACTCCAACTACCGCATCCCCATGATCCCGTTCTACATGTACTACTCGATGTTTGGTTTTCAGCGCGTCGGGGACATGATCTGGGCCTTCGCGGATTCGCGCGGCAAGGGTTTCCTGATGGGAGGCACCGCCGGCCGCACGACCATGTTGGGTGAAGGGCTGCAGCACCAGGACGGGCACAGTCACGTGTTGGCCAGCACCGTTCCTACCTGCCTCAGCTACGACCCGGCCTACGTTTACGAGCTGGCCGTGATCGTGCAGGATGGCATCCGCCGCATGTACCAGGAAAACGAGAACGTCTTCTACTACATCACCATGTACAACGAGGACTACGCCATGCCGGCAATGCCGGAAGGTGTCCAGGAAGGCATCGTGCGCGGCATCTATCGGTTCCAGGCCGCACCTTCTGGAAAAGCCACAGCGCAGCTGTTTGGCAGCGGACCGATCCTGAACGAAGTGGTTCGCGCGCAGGGCATTCTGGCTGAGAAGTATGGCGTGCAGACGGATGTCTGGAGCGTGACCAGCTACAACGAACTGCGGCGTGAAGCACTCGGTGTGGAACGCTGGAATCGCCTCCATCCCACGCAGCCGGAAAAGGTTCCTTACATCCTGCAAGCGCTGCAGGGGACCGAGGGTCCGGTGATTGCGGCCAGCGACTACATGAAGGTTATGCCTGATCAGCTTGCGCCCTGGCTGTCGTCCCGGCTGGTATCCCTGGGCACGGACGGCTTTGGCCGCAGCGACAATCGTGAATACCTGCGCCGCCATTTCGAGGTGAACGCGGAATCGGTTGTAGCGGCGACGCTCTCCCGCCTGGCGCGCGAGGGTAAGTTCGACCAGGCCAAGGCCGAGGAAGCTTTTGCGGAACTGACAGTCGATACCGAAACGGCGGATCCGGCGCACCTATAGCGGGGCGGTCTCCGCCGGCTTTCTGAGCCATGCCGGTTTCCACCCACTGTTGCGGAAAGGGGATTCCACGCGGCGTCCCCACCACAGCCACATCAGGAACGCGATGACCACGAGCAGGGCGAGGGCCAGCACGCTGCCTTCAGGCCCGGTCGTGCCGCCGCTCCACAGCCGTGGTCCGATGGGGTGCTCGCCGAGCAAGTGTCCTCGCACCACCAGCCCGCTGTCCGACGTACCGTAGAAGTACGATTCCGCCCAATCCCAGCTGGCGTGGAAACCAACCGCCCACCACAGCGATCCGGTGTACCAAAGGCTGAGGCAGAAAACCAGTCCAACGGCTGCCGCGGCAAATAATCCTACGGGTGTCTCGCCTGGATTTGTGCCGTGAGAGAAGCCGAACAGCAGCGAAAGAAGCAGGGCTCCCCACCAGAAACCGATGCCGCGGGTCAGCGTGAATTGCAGATAACCGCGCAGGGTCGACTCCTCGAAAAATGCGACCATCACGAACACGACGCCCCAGCCGAACGCGTACTTCAAGATGTCGCCACCGTGCAGCAGCTCGCCATCAAACGCCAGTAGATGCGCCTTCCACAGCGTAAGTACGAATACGGAAAGGGCAATGAATCCCCAGGCCAGGCCTGAAAAGAAGCGCACTGCTTTGGCCGTCCCTTGATATCCGTAGGCGAGAACGGATCGGCGTTCGATCAATGCCATGATTGCGGTGGCGAGAATGCAAGGCAGGAACTGTGCGAACTCGGTGATCAAGGCGAGTCGCATGGGCAGGACAGTTATGGGGCGGGCATCGTGAAGAAACGGCCGCAATAACCGACCCGTAATAAACAAAAAGACGACATAAAGCACGATGAACAGCAGCACGCCCCAGCCCGCCCGAAGGCCGTTGGCGCCGACGAAGACCCAGCGTAAGCCATGCTTCGGCGGCTCCTGAATCACTGGCGGCAAAGCTTCGGCCTGCACAATATCCTCGTCCAAGATGCCTCCTAAAGAGTGCCCCATCATATTACGCAGGCACTAAGCCTGTCCTTTAGCAACCGCCCTGTCCTTACAACGAACCTCTCCTATTTGTCATCCCGAGCGCAGCCGAGGGATCTGCAGTTCTACGGACCTTTCCTGGAAATGTTTTCGACAAACGTAGAGATTTCCGGTTTCTCAATTTCTCAATAAGACCCGGAATTCCTACCCCCATCATGCTGGCTCACCCACTGCTGAGCATGCTGCATCTCCGGCAATCCCGGGTCGGCTGTCTTCCACGCGCTAAGAAACTGCCGGTAAGACGCCGTCGTAGCACCGGAATCTCCCTTCTTCTCCTTCGCCTGGGCCAGTCCATAGAGTGCAAAACCGGAATTGGGACGATCCACCAGCGCCTTTTGGAATGCGGCTTCCGCATCCGCCCACTTACCGGCCGTCATCATGGCCGCCGCCTCACTTTCAGCCACCGGGCGGATATAAAACGGAGGCTCGTGATAGCCAAGCTCTTTCTCTTCCCGGCGCGCGACGGCGAACAGCTTCTCTGCCTCAGGGACGTTATCCTGTGTGGCCAGCATGGATCCGCGCAACTCGAGCGACATGATGGAGAGCATCTGCAGCAGAGGTTTGGGCAAAGGATCGGGAGACATGCTTTGGTTTCCCGTGGGCGGAGCAGCTTTCTTGTCCTTCGCTTCCTGATCTTTGATCTGTTGCGACATGCGCCATAGAGTCGAATCCAGCAACACCGAATGGCGCTCGGCTACATCCGGCTCGTGGGCTTCCACCGACTGCATCCCCAGGGCAAACTGGGAAAGGCCGCCGGCGAGAAACTCCATGTGCGGCATGGTCTGGGAGAGATTGGCAGCATTCACCAACTGCACCACCCGCGGCCAGTCTGCGGTGCGCAAGGCCGCCGGCAACTCAGGATTAAGCCGGGCAATCGAATCCCGCGGCGACCACGGATAAAGCGTGTCCTCCAGATGGCCGCGCGCTTTGGACAGTTTGGCGGAAACCTGGGTGGCCTCCTGCATTTGTCCGGCCTCCAGCAGGTTAGCGATGGAATACATCAGGTTGTGCACATAATTCCAGTCATTGTCCGGCGCGATGTGCTGCCCGCGCATGTAGCCTTCATCCGTCTGCGCAGAAGCGTCGAAGGAGGTCTGCGCGTGCGCATAATCTCCGGTGCGGTAAAAAATGTGGCCGGGCATGTGCACCATGTGCCCCGAAGCAGGTGCAAGCGAGCCCAGAATCTCCGCGCTGTGCAAAGCCTGTTCCGGATGCGGGCCGGCCTCCACTGCGTGGATCCACAGATGGTTCGCCGCGGAGTTCTGCGGTTCCTCTTTCAGCACACCCTGCAGAAGGGCCAACGACTCCTTCTTGCCCTTACGCGGTTCTCCTGCATCGTCGTAACCGTCACTGACCGCCTCGGAGAGCGCAATGCGCGCATTCGTATCGCGGGGATTTTTTTTCACCAGGGTACGCAGGATTTCGATTTCGTGATCGAATTTCGGGGCCCCGGAGCCGGCGTCGCGAATGGCTGCCTCATGCGCTTCAGAGGCTTGAATGTAAAGCTTTTCGCGTGGAGTAGCGTGTCCCTCCAGCGCGACAGCTTTCTGGAGCGCGGCCTGTGCGTAGGCCTTGGTTACGCTATGGTTGAAGCTCTCCGCCTGGTATAGACCCCAATAGCACATGGCGCAGTTAGCGTCGGCGCGGATCGACTCTTCAAACGCACGATCCGCCTCATAATCCCAAAAGTCGTAAAGCAGGTTGTAACCCTGCTCGAACCACATCTGGGCTTTGGCATTCGCGGTGATAGGAAAGCGCACATTGCCTGCGCCCTCAATATGTTGCGGAGCCGGCAGCTGCTCGGGAGGTACCGGATCTCCGCTGTCCGCCATGGGCATGTTCATCTGGCCAAGGGCAGCGCAGGCTTGCAGCAGCACGAACAAAATGGAAAATCGTTTAGGCATGGGGTTCTTAAACCTTCCGCTAGCCCGGTATTCTGCACCAAATACCCGGGGTGAACTAAACTAGAGTAGTAAACGTGGCCCTGGGGGCAGTAAAGGAATTATCCATTGATCGCAAGCACTTTAACCAAGATATTCGGAACCAGCAACGAGCGCGTGATCAAGCGGATGGGACCCATGGTCGAACAGACCGGGTTCCTTGAGCCGGCTACGCAGGCTCTGTCGGACGACGAGCTACGCGCCAAGACCCTGGAATTCCGTGCCCGCATCGCAGCCCGCCTCGAAGGCATCGACGACGCCGAAGAACGCGTCGCGGAAGAAAAGGTGGTATTGAACGAGATTTTGCCCGAGGCCTTCGCCGTAGTGCGCGAGGCCGGCCGCCGGGTACTGCAGATGCGGCATTTTGACGTGCAGTTGATAGGCGGCATGGTCCTCCACCAGGGCAAGATCTCCGAAATGAAGACCGGTGAAGGCAAGACCCTGGTCGCCACGATGCCCACCTACCTGAACGCCCTGTCGGGCAAGGGGGTCCACGTCGCTACGGTGAACCCCTACCTGGCCAAGCGCGACGCCGAGTGGATGGGCCAGATCTACCGGTTCCTGGGCATGTCGGTGGGCCTCATCCAGCCGGACATGTCGATGGGGGTCCGCCGTGGCAACTACAACGCCGACATCACCTACGG
>Ga0137412_10001445_pt1 | contig 18489 bp, 16 predicted proteins | sample CZODoug2_1_16fun_FD_122160 | JGI IMG/M metagenome (GOLD analysis project Ga0137412, IMG submission 122160) | Vadose zone soil fungal communities from Angelo Coast Range Reserve, California, USA - CZODoug2_1_16fungal (Hybrid Assembly) | ecosystem: Environmental > Terrestrial > Soil > Vadose zone...
TCATCCGCTCTGCTTCGAAAATTCGCAGGCTTAATAAGCTGACATTGCGGCCCGAATCGAGAATCGCAATGAAGTTCCGCGATTAGCGCGTCGATGCTATGCGCTCTCTGACAAGTAGTATCGATCCGACTTGCCGAGCTTTCACGTCCCGTCGCTAAATGCAGAAGGCATTGTGCACGGGACTCGGCACCTGTAGAGCGGAACACACCACATGACGCCCATCGTCGCCCTCGCAATCGCGGTGGTTCCTTGCCGTTGAGCTGTTACCGCCGACGGCCCACAGGAAATTTGAACCCACTGACTTGAGGAGCATCTCTGAGGCGAAGGATCAATTGCACAGGAACGCTAAATCGGTTTCCGCCATTAGTCCATCAGATACCGCGGACAACTAAGAAGCGCAGCCCGGAATCGTGGTAACTGGTACGACCGGGCCCCTGCACTCGCGACCGTATCCTCACGGGCGACACCGAAGTTGATCTATTGGGAGGAAACGATCAGTGAACGAGAATGAAATTCCGGTTCTTTCGCGAGGCCGTCTCCGCATCGCGGCGGCGGTCCTTATGACCCTTGTGTCGATGGCCGGATGTGGCGGAGGAGGTGGCGGAGGAGGGGGCGCACCGGAGCCCGTGCAGACCGAAACCGTGGCGCCGGGCACGGTGACCAACACCGAGACCGACATTCAGACGACGGTGGCGACCTCGGTCGAGACCACCGTTGCAACGTCAGTGGTGACGGCCACGTCGACGGTTACGGTCGCGCCGACGCGTCAGCAGAATCGGGATTTCGGCCCTGGTACGAACGGGCAACACGGGTGACGAACTGGTAGACGCCGTCCTCGTCGGGCGCCAGCGGGCCTGGCCGGGCGTGCGGTGAGCTCAGTCCGCGTTGCACGGACTCGCACGCCGCCCAGTCCTGCCTGTTCGTCAGATCCCAGAAGTCCACGGCGTAGGACGGGTCGAAGTCTGGTTGGGCGGCAACGTCTTTCGGGAACGCCCAGGCGCACTCCACGTGCGTGCGATCCACCGCAAGGGGTGTCATGAGGTGGGTCATCACGTAGTCGGGATGCAGGCTGACGAGCAGGTTGGGATAACCGACCAGATACATGACGCTGCGCAGTTCGTGCTCCGAGAGACCCTGAATCGCCACGCCACCACTCTTGCCGGTCAGCGACATCGTCTCTGCGCCTTCGATGATCGACATCCAGCCGCCCATCCAGCTGCCCGCGAGCTCGAGGTTCTCCCCGCTGGTCGGCGGGCTGATCCGGGACAGCTCGGGGTGAATCGTCGAGCAGTGATAGCACTCCTGGTAGTTCTCGGCGATCACCTTCCAGTTGGTGGCGAGCTCATAGGAGTGCCGGTCGACGATCGTCAAGTCCTCGGGGCGGTAGGGGCCGACCACCTGTTCAAGGCCGGCGACGTGCTCGGTGAAGTCGGCGTCCTCACCGCTCGGGTCCGTGAACAGCCAGCCGTGCCAGTTCACCAGTCGCAGTTCGGCCAGCCCGAATTTCTCTGGCTCGAAGCCGTCGGTGTCGGTGAAGCCCGGCGCATTGCGGACCCGACCGTCGAGGCGATACGACCAGGAGTGGTAGGGACAGACGATGCCGCGGCGTTTGGCCGACTCGCCGCAGGCAAGCAGCTCGTGGCCGCGGTGTCGGCAGGTGTTCGCGAAAGCCCGGATGACCCCGTCGTCGCCGTGCACCAGCAGCACGCCGTTGGCGCCGGTGCCGACGGCGCGCTGGGTGCCGACGCCGTCGAGGTCGTCGGCGTGGCCCACGCAGATCCAGCCGGAGAAGATGTTGCGCTGCTCCCACTCGAACACCGCGGGATCGACGTAGGCCGCCCTCGGCAGCATGCGCGACTGGCCGAACGGCGCGAGCGCCGCAGCGAGGTCATCAGCAGGAACCGGCGCCGGACCAAACTGTTTGAACATACAGTCAGGCTACTGCGGCGAGGCAGTTTGGTCTAGATGGGCGGGGTCCAGACGAGTAATCTGGCAGCACTTGCGGGCGGAGGGGACGTTCATGGACAAGCAAGCAATCCAGCACGTTCTCGACCGGTATTACACGGTCTTGAACAGCCATGATCGAGATGGCATCGCCGAGGTCGTCTCCGCTGACGTGGTCTTCGATGACGACATGGTGCCGGGCACGGTCTTCCGCGGTGTCGACGAGTTCCGCGGCGTGTTCGACGGCATGTGGTACGCCTTCCCGGATCTGCGGTACGAAGTGCTGCGTGGCCCGTTCTTCGCCGACGGTGCCGCGCAGTGCGCGGTGCATGGGCAATTGACGGGCACGCTCGCCAACGCAGTGCCCGACTTCGGTTTCACGCGCATCGGTGCCACGGTGCGCCAGGAGTTCATGGCGGTCTACGAGATTGCCGGCGAACGTATCTCGTACATTCGGGCCTGCCTGAACCCGGCGATCCTGGTAAGCCAGGTCGGCGCGTCAGCGAGTTAGGTCTCCCCGGCGAAGGCGGCGATACCACTGCCAGTCGTATCGTCGTTCCGGGTCATCCGGCGGAACACCAGATAGCCGATCACCACCGCGGCGAACGCGGCAAGGAGCAACAGCGTCGCCAATGCGTTGAGCGCCGGCGTTGGCGCGGCCCGGGCCGTGTTGTAGATCTTCACCGACACCGGCTCGGTCGCCGAGCCGTTGGACAGATACCGCACCAACACGAAGTCGTCGATCACGTCGGCGAAGACCAGCACCGTGCTGGCGAAGATCGCGGGGATCAACATCGGGAGCGTGACCCGGCGCAGAGCCTCCACCTGTGATGCGCCGAGATCCATTGCCGCTTCCTCGTATTGCGGCCCGATGGTGGCCAGCCGTGCGCGCACCAGCACCGCGGGGTACGCCACCTGATACGTGACCAGCCCGATCACCTGCGCGGAGGTGCCCAACCCGAACGGCAGTGCAAGCGAGGTCACCATGAACAGCAGTGCGACGGCCAGCAGCACCTCGGGGATCACGAACGAGATCAACATCAGCACGTTGGCGCCCGACGGTAGCCGGCCACGCCACCGGTCGATGCCGATCGCGAACAGCACACCGAGTGGAACGGCGACCAGGGTGGCGAGCAGTCCAAGCTTCAGCGTCTGCAGCAGAGCCGTGTGCAGGGAGGCGTCGTGCCAGACCGACCGCGTCTGATCGCCCCAGTACCAGCGAAACGAGAAGCCCTGCCAATTGGTTCGGGATCGCCCGTCGTTGAACGAGAACATCACGGCGATGAGCACCGGCAGCAGCGACCACACCAGGTAGGCGATGGTGATACCGGCCAGAATCCGGGGTCGCCGCCATGGATCGCGCCACCAGCCAACGGGGCCTCGGAGGGTCTTCTCCGGCGTCATGACGCTCACGTTCGCACCTCGTCGCCCCGCAGCGTCACCCGGACGTAGTAGATCATCGGCACCACCGTGGCGATCAGTACCAACATGACGAACGCGCCGGCCTGTCCGGTCTGGCCCGGCGCCTGCACGCTGTCGTTGATCAGGTTTCCGACCATCGCCGTCTTGGGGGACGCGGACAGCAGGTCGTTGGTGAAGTAGTCGCCGAGCATCGGCAGGCAGGTGAGCAGGACCGCGGCCATGATCGTCGGCCTGCACATCGGCAGCGTCACGCGAACGAATGACGACACCCGGTTGGCGCCAAGGTCTCTGGAGGCCTCCAGCATCGATTGGGACAGCCGGTCCAGCCCCGCGTAGAGCGGCAGAATCATGTAGGGCACGTAGCCGTACGCCAGGCCGAGGACCACCACCACGGGCTGACCGGTCAGCCAGTCCACGTTGGGGTCGAACAGGCCGCCGAAGCTCAGCATCCAGTTGAAGAGTCCGTCGTTCTGAAGAAGGTTGACCCAGGCCAGCATTCGCATCATGTAGCTGATCCAGAACGGCGCGATCAGCAACGCGATGAGCAGGCCCTTGTGTCTACCGGCCAGCCGAGACACGTAGTAGGCCACCGGGAACGCAATGCACAGGCAGAGGATGCTGGCCGCCGCGACGTAGACCACGGTGCGCACCAGCGCGGGGAAGTAGACACCGTCGGGGCCGATCCGGGTCAGGACGTAGGTGAACTGGGTGGGATCCCATTGCAACGGATTCCACACCGGAACCGCGGTGCGGAACACCGGATCCCGCTGACCGAACACGATCGCCAGCACCACGTAGAGGGGCGCAAGGAAGAACAACAACAGCCAGCCGACACCCGGTGCGGCCAGTACGGGCCACAGTCGGTTCGGGCGTTCGCGCGGCCGCGCTTTGAGCACGCGTCAGGACCCGCCGGCGTTGAACGCGTTCCAGACGTTGTGCCAGGCGGCGTCGTTGTCCGCGTCGAGTTCCAGCGTCCGGTAACCGGTTTCGAAGTATTCCGGCTTGACGATCGCAGACCGCAGGTTCTCCGGTATGAACGCCTCGGCCACCAGCGAATCCGGGGTGATGGAGTTCTGCGGCGGCTGGTAGCCGATCGCCGAGAAGTTCTCCTTGGCGACCGCGGGATCGAGCATGTGGTTGAGGAACAGGTGGGCCAGCACGGGGTTCTTCCCGCCCTTGAGCGTGACCAGCATGTCGTTGTCCACCAAGCCCTTGCCGTCCTGGGGGAACCAGTAGCGCAGGATCTCGGGACCGACGCCCTCGGGAAGGTAGGACTGCGCGTTGATGATGTCGCCCGACCACATCTGGGACAGCCCGATCTGCCCGGCGGGCATGTCGCTGTACATCGTGATGGTGACCTTGGGCGACGTCGCCTTGACCAGTGCGGAGAGCTGCTCGCCCACCATCTTCAGGTCGGCCTCCGATGACGTGTTGATATCGGTGATGCCCTGCTTCAGTAGGACCATCGCCATCGCGGTGTGGAAGTCGTCGATGATCGCGGTCTTGTCCTTGTAGGCCGGATCCCACAGCGCGGCATAGGGATTGCTCAGCTTGCCGATGTCGGCGGGCACCTGATCGGTGCGCCAGCCCATTCCGGTGGTGTAGATGGTGTACGGCACGGTGTACTGCCAGCCCTGGTCGTACCAGGGGTTGGTGAACGTCGGCCACACGTTGGTGATGTTGGGGATGTAGCTGTGATTGAGGGGCCGCACCAGGTTGCCGGTCACCAGGCGGCTGATCTCGGTGTAGTTGGCGTTGTAGATGTCGAAGTCGACCCCGCTGCGCAGCTTGGTGATCGCCTCGTCGCCGTCGTTGAACGTCGACACCTCGACCTTGACTCCGTACTGATCCTCGAAGCCCTTGATGGCCTGCGGGCTGAGGTAGTCGGCGTAGTTGTAGATCTTGAGCGTCGCGCCCTTCTCGGGCGGGAGGTTGTCGCCGATGGCCTTGTTGTCGTCCGCGATCGGCCACTTGACCGGACTGTCCGGCTTCGCGATCGTCAGGCTCGGCGCCGACCCCTGTGTTCCAGCGGGCTTCGAACACGCGGCAAGGAAGGCGCCGAGAGTGGGAGCCGCGGCCGCGAGAATCGCGGCGCGTTGCAGGAATTGTCGACGATTCGGACCGGATCCAATGGGCACGGGCATCTGGGCCTCCCCGGTGGTTCGCGTCTTGTCGGTGTTAGGACTATCACATAGACTGAATGCTCAGTCAACCGCTAGCGAGTGGAGGTTTCACCGTGTCTTCGACGGTGATCGAAAGTCCCGTGTCCGATGCAGTCGGGCAGTTGATCGTCGACGAGGAGCAGGTGTTCCTTCGGCGCCAGCCGCGCAGCACCGAACTGATCGCGCTGGCCCGCGAGCACCTCGCAGGAGGTGCGACCTCGAACTGGCAGATCGCCGAACCGCAGGCCGTCTGGATGAGCCACGGCAAGGGCTCCAAGGTGTACGACGTCGACGGCACGGAGTACGTCGACATGCACGGCGGCTACGGCGCTTCCATTGCGGGACATGCCCATCCGGCGATCGTGGCCGCCGTCAGCGACCGGGTCCGGCGCGGTACCCACTTCGCCCAGCCGACCGAGGACGCGATCTGGATCGCCGGCGAGTTGGCCCGCCGGTTCGACCTGCCGCTGTGGCGGTTCGCCAACTCCGGCACCGAGGCCACCATGGACGCCGTTCATCTGGCCCGCGCGCTCACCGGGCGTGACCTCATCATCAAGGTCGAGGGCTGCTATCACGGACACCACGACTCGGTCCAGGTGTCGGTGCTCCCGGAGGCCGACGAGGTCGGCCCGCGCAGCCACCCCACTCCGGTGCCGGGAAACAGCGGCATCCCCGAGGCGATTCGCGACCTGGTGGTCGTAGTGCCGTTCAACGATGCCGAGGCCGTCGCCCGCGCGCTCGCCGAACACCCCGATCAGGTGGCCGCGATGATCCTGGAACCCGTGATGATGAACGCAGGCATCATCCCGCCCGACGACGGCTATCTGGCTGCCATCCGCGACCTGGTCCATCAGGCCGGCGCACTGCTGATCTTCGACGAGGTGAAGACGGGCTTCACCACGGGCCCTGGCGGGGTGACCGCGCTATCGGGCGTCGTACCCGACATCGTGTGCCTGGCAAAGGCTTTGGGAGGCGGCATCGCGGTGGCCGCGATCGGCGGCACGACGGAGGTGATGTCGGCGATCGCCGACGGCCGCTACGAGCAGGTCGGTACCTTCAACGGCAACCCGTTGGCGATGGCGGCCACCCGCGCCACCCTCTCCGAGGTGCTGACCCCCGAGAACTACCGCCGACTCGACGCCAATGCCACCCGCCTTCGTTCCGCGCTGGAGGGCGTGATCGCCGAACACGGGTACGACTGGCACGTCGTCTCGGTGGGCGCCAAGGGTTGCGTGACGTTCCGTCGGGACAGGGTGCGCGAGTTCCGCGACTTCCTCGGGATCGACGCCAGATTGGGTCACTTGCACTGGCTCGTGCAGCACAATGGTGGGGTATTCCTCCCGCCATGGGGGAAGGTGGAGCAATGGCTGTTGTCCGTACAGCACGACCGCGACGACGTCGACAGGTTCGCGACCAACTTCGCCCGGTTCGCCGAAGCGGTGTCGAACTGATCGGGTTCGCGTGACCGGCGGGCAGGAGCGTAGCGACCCGGGGAGTAGATCCGGCGGCGAGATCCGGCTGGTCGAGCTGGTCAAGTCCTTCGACGGGGTGCCCGCGGTGACGGGCATCGACCTCGACATCCCGGCAGGGCAGTTCTACTCGCTGCTCGGCGCCTCCGGATGCGGCAAGACGACCACGTTGCGCATGATCGCCGGGTTCGAGAAGCCGGACTCCGGGCGCATCGAACTCGACGGCCGTGACGTCGCGGGCGATCCGCCGAACCGTCGCCCGGTGAACACCGTCTTCCAGACCTACGCGCTATTCCCGTTCATGACGGTCTGGGACAACGTGGCCTTCGGGCTGAGATATCAGAAGGCCACGAAGGACGAGACCAAGCGGCGCGTTGGCGAGGCACTCGACCTGGTCCAGATGGGCAAGTTCGCCAAACGCCGCCCCTCGCAGCTGTCAGGCGGCCAGCAGCAACGCGTCGCGCTGGCAAGGGCGCTGGTGCTGCGGCCGCGCGTGCTGCTGCTCGACGAGCCGCTTGGCGCATTGGATGCCAAGCTGCGCAAGCAGTTACAGCTCGAATTGCGTGCCGTCCAGCGCGAGGTGGGCATCACGTTCGTCTACGTGACGCACGATCAGGAAGAGGCGCTCACCATGAGCGACCAGATCGCCGTGCTCGCCGAGGGGCGCGTCGAACAGATCGGGCCCCCGCAGGAGATCTACTCGGCACCCGCCACCACGTTCGTGGCCAGTTTCCTTGGTGCGGCCAACATCTTCGACGCCGACGTGCTCGAACTGTCCGGATCGTCGGCGGTCTGCTCGGCCATGGACACCCGGCTCGGCGCGGCCGTGGACGGGTCCACGCGCACCGGCCCCGCGGCCATCGTGATCAGGCCCGAGCGGATCGCGTTGCAGGATGCGGGTACGCCGGTGAGCAACGGGCACAACGCGATCAGCGGCACGGTGTCCGAAGTGGTCTACCTCGGCTCGTGCACGCAGGTTCACGTCGACGTCGGCGCCCCGTCCGCGTTGATCGTGGAGGTGCCCAATACGTCAGGGCCGGGATCGGTGACCCATCAGCCAGGTGCGGCCGTGACCTGTGTCTGCACACACGACGCGGTGCGAGTGCTGCACCGCAGCACCGCGCAGCCGATCACCGACCCCGTTGCCGAGAGCGCGCTCGCGGTTTCTTCACCGGCGGCAGGTTGAGTTCGCGTTCGACGAACCGCATCGCGATCTGGTGGGCCACCTCCGAGTCGACCTCGGGATCCTCCAACGCCACCTGGATCGACAGGCCGTCGAGTAGCGCACTGAACTCAAGGGCGAACAACCGGGCGTCGATCTCGACGTCGAGTTCGTCGGACGCCTCCGCCGACTTGATGGCGTCCACGATCATCCGGCGCCAACGGGCATCGAGTTCGACCCTGCCGGCCTTCACCTCGTCGTGGCGGAACGCTTGGGCCCACAGGTCGAACCACAGACCCCACGCGCCGGGAATCTCGTCGTCCACCTGAGGAACGCAGGTCCACTCGATCAGCAGCGAGAGTCGCTCGCGCAGCGAGGTCACCTCGGCGAGCATCTTCTCGGCGGCCTCGTAGAACGACTCCTCCGAATGGCGTAGCGCGTCGACGAGCAGCCGGTCCCTGGTGCCGAAGTAATAGATGACCAGCGCCGAGCTCACCCCTGCGCGCTTCGCCACGTCGGCGATGCGGGTCTCGCCGAAGCCGCGCTCGCAGATCAGCTCGGCTGCGGCACGGAGCATCTCGATGCGACGGGCTTCGTTGTTCTCGGTCGCGGGCGCAGGATCGGCCATGTCGTTGCGTTCCCCCTCGTGAACTAGCGGCGCTGCTACTTGTCTGCAGCCTAACACTTGATTAGATTGAACAGTCAGTCAGGAAGGTGGGATTCCCCCGCCAGGAAGAGGTCCTCATGTCGAACTCGTACGACGCGATCGTGATCGGCGGCGGCCACAACGGGTTGGTCTCGGCGGCGTATCTTGCCCGCTCGGGCGCCAAGACGCTGGTGCTGGAATCGCGTGCCAGCCTTGGCGGAGCGGCGACCACCGAGGCGCCGTGGGAGGACGCACCGCACCTTCGGGTGACGCGCCTGTCGTACGTGATGAGCCTGATGCCGCCCACCATCGTTCGCGAGCTGAACCTCGAGCGGCACGGCTACAAGGTGCACCCGATGGGCCCGTCCTACCAGGCGTTTCCCGAGGGCGGCTCGCTGATCATCTACGAGGACGACCCGAAGCGCACCCACGAACAGCTGTCCAAGTTCTCCAAGAAGGACGCGGACGCGTTGCCCGAGTACTACGACTGGATCGGCGGCATCGCCGAGGTGATGGGTCCGCTGCTGACGCAAGTACCGCCGAACGTCGGCTCGAAGCGTCCGTCGGATCTGCTCGACCTGGCCAAGCTGGCCTGGCCGCTGCGTAGCAAGATCACTCCACGCCTCACCGCGGACATCACGCGGCTGCTGACCATGAGCATCGCCGACCTGCTCGACGACTGGTTCGAATCACCGCAAGTCAAAGGTCTGATGGCCGTCAACGGCATCATCGGAACCTGGGCAGGCCCCTGTGAACCGGGAACCGCGTACGTGATGGCCCACCACTCGATCGGCGATGTCGGCGACGGTCAACTCGGCAGTTGGGGGTATCCCGAGGGTGGCATGGGCGGGGTGTCGGCGGCGATCGCCAAATCGGCCCGTAGCTTCGGCGCCGAGATCCGCACCAACGCAAGGGTTTCCCGCGTAGTGACCCGTGGTGGTCAGGTGCGCGGGGTCGTCCTCGAGAACGGCGAAGAGCTGACGGCCCCGATGGTGGTCACCACGTTGCACCCGAAGATCGCCTTCCTCGACCACCTTTCGCGAACCGAACTGCCAGACGACTTCGTCGGCGACATCGAACACTGGAAGACGCGCAGCGGCGTGGTCAAGATCAACGTCGCACTGTCCGAGCTGCCCAGCTTCACCGCGAACCCGAGTTCCGGTGAGGCCGAACACCTCACCGGATCGATCGAGATGGCGCCGTCGATCGAGTACCTCGAGACTGCCTTCCAGGAGGCACGCGTCGGCAAGGCCGCGTCGCTGCCGTTCAGCGACGGGGTCATCCCGACGACGCTCGACAAGACGCTGAATCCCGATGGCACGCACATCATGTCGCTGTTCACCCAGTGGTGCCCCGCCGAGTGGGCAAACGCACCGCATAGCGAGGAACTCGACGCATACGCGGACCGGGTGATCGACACCTACGATCAGGTCGCGCCGGGGTTCAAGGCGTCGATCACGCACCGCGACGTGGTCGGACCGCACGAGATGGAGGTCGAGTACGGGTTGGTCGGCGGCAACATCTTCCACGGCGAACTCTCACTCGAGCAGCTGTTCCACATGCGGCCCGCGCCCGGGTTCGCCGACTACCGCACTCCGATCGCAGGGCTCTACAACGGCAGTTCCGCCACCCATGCAGGTGGCGGCGTGTGCGGCATCCCTGGCTGGCAGGCCGCCAGGGCGGCGCTGGCCGACAAGAAGAAGTCCGGGCGGTTCCGGCGCTCGCGATGAGTGCTCGAAGCGAAGCTTCTGCGGACGCGAGGAGCAAGGTGGCTATAGCGACGATGCTCGGCGCCCGTTCGGTGGCGGTGGTGGGCGCCAGCGCCAAGCCGGACAGCTTCGGTGCGCGGATGGTCATCGAGGCGCAACGAAGCTCGGCGCGAATGCATTTGGTGAATCCGCGCTACGACCGGATCGGCGACCTGCCCTGCGCGCCGTCCCTTGCCGACCTGGACGAACCCGTCGACCTGGTGTTGCTGGGCGTACCCGACGGCGCGCTGATCGGCCAGCTGGAGGCGGCCGCCGACGCCGGGGTGCCGTCCGCCGTGCTCTTCGGTTCGGCACACGGACTTCGCGACAAGGTCGCCGCCGTCGCATCGGCGGCGGGCATGGCGGTGTGCGGCGCAGGCTGCATGGGCTTCGTCAACAACGTGAACGGCGTTCGCGCACTGGGCTATCTGGAGCCCGACCCGTTGCCGTCCGGCGGGGTCAGCCTCGTCACTCACTCCGGGTCGGCATTCTCGGCGCTGCTGCGCTCGCGGCGCGGTTTCGGGTATCGGCTCGCGGTGTCGTCGGGCCAGGAACTCGTCACCGACACCGCCGACTACGTCGACTACGCGCTGGACGACCCGGGTACGACGCTGCTCGCACTGCTGATGGAGACGCCACGGGCCGCGCCCCGGCTGCGCCGAGCACTGCTTCGTGCCGCCGAACGCGATGTGCCGGTGGTGATCCTGCCCGTCGGCGGGTCGCCGACAGGTAGTGCCATGGTCGCGGCGCACTCCGGCGCGCTTGCCGGTGGGGACGCCGGCTGGCATGCGTTCTGCGACGCCGTCGGTGCCGTCCGGGTGCGCGACCTCGCCGAGTTCGCCGACACGATCGAGCTGTTCTCGATGGGCCGCCGACGCAACCGCACGGCTAGATCCCAGCACGGGGGCATCGCGACGGTGCACGACTCGGGCGCCGAGCGTGCGCTCACCGCCGATCTGGCCCATGCACTAGGCGTCGACTTCGCGACACTGTCGGAGCCCACGGTGCTGGCCATCGAAGAACTGCTCGACGAAGGACTGACCGCGACCAACCCGCTCGACCTCTGGGGCACCGGCTCCGACACCCACGAGCTGTTTCGGGCCAGCTTGCGCCTGATCGCCGCCGATCCCGCGGTGGCCGTCACCGCGCTCGCGGTCGATCTGGTCACCGAGTTCGATGGTGACACCGCCTACGCAGACGCTGCAGTGGACGTCGCGGCTGAGACGGACACCCCGCTCGCCGTGCTGACTTCGATACCGTCGGCCATCGACCGGGCAGTTGCGGAACGGCTGCGCAGCAACGGCATCGCGGTGCTCGAAGGCGCGAGCAGTGGGCTGGCCGCGCTCGGGCACCTGGCCGCATGGCCGCTGCGGATCGACCATTCCGACTCCGGTGTCGATCAGGTCCGACGCGACCGCTGGCTGCACCGGTTGGCCGAGGGGAATCCCGGCGCGGCCTTCGAGTTGCTGGCCGATTACGGCATCCCGGTGGCGCGGTCGGGTGTCGCGGAATCGGTGGAGGAGACGCTGGCGGCCGGCCGCGAGATCGGCTATCCCGTCGCGCTGAAGACGCTGGGCGCCGAGCACAAGAGCGACGTCGGTGGCGTCGTGCTCGGGATCGCCGATGAGGAGACGCTGCGTGCGGAGTACACGGCGATGGCGCATCGGCTGGGATCTGCCGTCACCGTCCAACCGATGATCGCCGAAGGAGTGGAGATCTCGGTCGGCATGGTCCGCGACCCGGCCTTCGGTCCGCTGCTGGTGGTCGCTGCGGGCGGCACGTTGATCGAACTGCTGGACGATCGGGCGGTGGCGCTTCCGCCACTGTCGCGGGCCGGTGCGATGCGGCTGCTCGACGGGATGCGCATCCGCGCTCTGCTGGCGGGATGGCGTGGTGCCGGACCTGCCGACCTGACGGCGCTGGCCGACGTCGTCGTCGCATTCTCCACCCTGGCAACCGAACTCGGGGACGCCATCGACGCCGTCGAGGCGAACCCGGTGATCGCGTCAGCCGATGGTGCCGTCGCGGTCGATGCCCTGCTGGTAGTGCGCGGCGGGATCGGCGAGTAGGGGCGCGAACGCCAGCTCGGCGGCGCCGATCATCAGTGTCTGCGATCCCAGGCTGGCAGGCACGATCCGGACCAGATCGTGGGGTTCACGCAGACTGTGCCGCGCGACCGCGTCGTTGAGCACGTCGGCTGCGAGCGAGGGAAAGGCCTGGAGGAACCCGCCGAGCACGATCAGCCCGGGGTTCAGCATGTTGACCGCATTGCCGAGTGCGATGCCGAGGTACTGGGCCTGGCGTTCAACGGTTTTCGCGACCGCTGTGGAATCGGTGGCGTAGGTCTGGGATTGGCTGACCTCCGTTTCGAGGCAGCCGACTCTGCCGCAGTGGCACACCCCCAAGCCGCCCACGTAGGTATGGCCGAGCTCGCCGGCGTAGCCGGCCACCCCGTCGAGGAGTTCACCGGCAACCACCACGCCGGCACCGATGCCGCCCGCGCCGCCGTTGACGTAGATCATGTGCTCGGCGTTCAGGTGCCGCCCGAAGATGTGCTCGGCGACCGCGCCGAGGTTGGCGTCGTTGGCCGCGAACACCGGTAGTTGAGTTGCTGCGCTGAGCATTTGACCGATCGGCGCGTCCTCCCAACCCAAATTGGGTGCCAGCCGGACCATGGAACCGGCCGCGTGCACCAGACCGGGAGCGGCGACGCCGATCGCGGTGACGCCACGGTCGGGCCCGAGTTGCCGCCGCATCGCCTGAATCGTCTCGGCCGCAAGGGCCACCGTCTGCTCGGGAGTTGGGATGCCGGTGGTGGTGCGCCTCGTCATCTCGAGAACCGATCCGCCGAGGCCAACCAAACCGATGGTGACGGAATCGATTTCGGGGTTCACCGCTATCGCCAGCCTGCGGTTCTGTGGCCGCACTACCGGGCTGGGGCGGCCGACCTGGGCGGATGCCGCGGGTTGAGTCTCCTCGACCAGGCCATGTTCGACCAACTCCTCGACGAGATCCTTGACCGTCGATCGCGACAGCCCGGTTCGACGGGTCAACTCCGCGCGGCTCATTCCGCGGTGACGGTGGACCAGCACGAGCACGCCGGAGAGGTTGCGCCGACGGACGTCGTCGGTGCTGGTTCCGATCCGCGCGGTGCGGTCCACGGCACTCCTCCCCGCTACCCATTGACAGTGGCCTGGACCACATCATATGTTCGGCGTCTGAACAAATCTAGCCTTGAGGAGGCGGAGATGTCCGTTCTCGAGTCTCGCATTCCGGCCGCCAACGACCTGGTCCCGCAAGCGTCGGACAAGTTCTCCTTCGGCCTGTGGACCGTGGGGTGGACCGGCGCCGATCCGTTCGGCGTGGCGACCCGTCCCGCGGTCGACGTGGTCGAGGCCGTCGAACGGCTGGCCGAATTGGGCGCACACGGCCTGACGTTCCACGACGACGACCTGTTCCCCTTCGGTTGTTCGGACGGCGATCGGCGGCGTGCGATTGGTCGGCTGTCGGCGGCACTGGAATCCACGGGGATGACCGTGCCGATGGTGACGACGAACCTGTTCACCCAGCCGGTCTTCAAGGACGGCGGATTCACCAGCAACGATCGAACAGTGCGCCGCTTCGCGCTGCGCAAGGTGCTGCGCAACATCGATCTCGCCGCCGAACTCGGCGCGCAGACCTTCGTCCTCTGGGGTGGGCGTGAGGGCAGCGAGTACGACAGCGCCAAGGACGTCCAGGCCGCCTTCGCGCGCTACCGCGAAGCCCTCGATCTGTTGTGCGAGTACGTCACCGACAACGGCTATCCGCTGCGTTTCGCGATCGAGCCGAAGCCCAACGAGCCGCGCGGTGACATCCTGCTGCCGACCGTCGGCCATGCGCTGGCGTTCATCGACACGCTTGCCCACCCCGAGCTGGTCGGCGTCAACCCCGAGACCGGACACGAGCAGATGGCCGGGCTGAACTTCGTGCACGGCATCAGCCAGGCGCTGTACAGCGGGAAGTTGTTCCACATCGACCTCAACGGTCAGCGTGGCATCAAGTTCGACCAGGACCTGGTGTTCGGTCACGGTGACCTCGCCAACGCGTTCGCACTCGTCGACCTGCTGGAGAACGGCGGGGCCGACGGCGGACCCAGCTACACCGGCCCCCGCCACTTCGACTACAAGCCCAGTCGCACCGAGGACGTGGCCGGAGTGTGGGTATCCGCCGCGGCCAACATGCGGATGTACCTCCTGCTCAAGCAGCGTGCCGCGGCGTTCCGCGCCGACCCCGAGGTTGCCGAGGCCATGGCGGCCGCACGCGTCGACGAGCTGCGGCGGCCGACGCTCAACGCAGGCGAAACCTACCGCGACCTGTTGGCCGACCGGTCCGCGTACGAGGACTTCGATGCCGAATCATATTTTGGTTCACGGGGATTCGGATTCGTACGGCTCAACCAGTTGGCGCTAGAGCATCTCATGGGTGCTCGCTGACGCCCGTACTCGTGCATTTCCTGGACGTGATGTGCGTCACGCTATAAGTTGTCCCAAACAACAAATCGGAAGGTTGGGAGCGATCTCCATGAAGCGAACGGGATCTCTGGTGTTCGCCGTGCTCGTCGGAGCGGCGGTCACCCTGTCCGGGTGTAGCAGCAGCGACAGCGGCGGCGGTGATGGGGGAGGCCAGGCCAAGGGCAAGATCGGGGTGATCCTGCCCGACACCAAATCGTCGGTCCGATGGGAGTCCAAGGACCGACCCGCGCTCGAAGCGGCCTTCAAGGCGGCCGGCGTCCCGTACACGATCCAGAACGCCGAGGGTTCGGCCGACACCATGGCCACCATCGCCGACGGAATGATCGCCGACGGCGTGACCGTGCTGGCGATCGTGAACCTCGACTCCGACAGCGGCGCCGCCATTCAGCAGAAGGCGGCCAGCCAGGGCGTCAAGACCATCGACTACGACCGACTGACGCTCGGTGGTGGGGCCGACGTCTACATCTCGTTCGACAACACCAAGGTCGGCCAACTTCAGGGCCAGGGCCTGGTCGACTGCCTTGGCGGGAAGCCGGCGAACGTGGTGTTCCTCAACGGTTCTCCCACCGACAACAACGCCACCCTGTTCACGTCCGGTGCGCACTCGGCGGTCGACAAGACGCCGAGCATCAAGGTCGTCGGTGAGCAGGCGGTGCCGGACTGGGACAACGACAAGGCCGTCACCATCTTCGAGCAGATGTACACCGCGGCTGACGGCAAGATCGACGGCGTCTACGCCGCGAACGACGGGCTTGCCGGATCGGTCATCTCGATCCTGGAGAAGAACAAGCGCGCCGGGCAGGTGCCGGTCACGGGTCAGGACGCGACCGTCGAGGGTCTGCAGAACGTCCTTGCCGGAACGCAGTGCGTGACCGTCTACAAGTCCGCCAAGGAGGAAGCCGACGCGCTGGCCAAGGCCGCGATCGCGCTCGTCAAGGGCGAGACCGTCAGCACCGACGCCACCTCGCGCGACGACAAGGGCAACCGGGACGTGCCCTCGGTTCTCCTGATCCCGAAGGCGATCACGAAGGACAACGTCGACGTCGTGTTCAAGGACGGCGGTCAGTCCAAGGACGAGGTGTGCACCGGCCAGTTCGCGGCGATCTGCACCGCAGCGGGGCTCTGAACGACCGATGCCCGAAGAGGTGACCCCGACGGCGCCCATCCTCGAACTCAAGGGAGTCAACAAGAGTTTCGGTGTCGTGCACGTCCTGCACGACGTCGACTTCAAGGTGTATCCCGGCGAGGTGACCGCGTTGGTTGGCGACAACGGCGCCGGTAAGTCGACGCTGGTGAAGGCGATCGCCGGGATCCACCCGATCGACAGCGGGATCTATCTCTTCGAGGGCAAGCCGGTCACGGTGCATGGGCCCAACGACGTTGCGGCCCTTGGTGTCGAGGTGGTCTACCAGGACCTCGCCCTGTGCGACAACCTCGACATCGTCTCCAACATGTTCCTGGGCCGAGAGCTCAAGCACCGAGGTGTGCTCGACGAAGCCAGGATGGAGACGTTGGCAAGGGAGGCCCTGGCGTCCTTGTCGGTACGCACGGTGAAGTCCGTGCGCCAGGCCGTCTCCAGCCTGTCCGGCGGCCAGCGCCAAACCGTCGCCATCGCCAAGTGCGTGCTGTGGAACTCCAGGGTGGTGCTGCTCGACGAACCAACGGCGGCACTGGGAGTTGCGCAGACCCGGCAGGTCATCGACCTGGTGCGCCGACTGGCCGATCAGGGTCTTGGCGTGGTGCTCATCTCGCACAACATGGTCGACGTATTCGAGGTGGCCGACCGGATCTGTGCGCTGTACCTGGGCCGGGTGGCGGCCGAGGTCAAGGCGTCCGAGGTGACCCACGGTCAGGTGGTGGAGCTGATCACCGCCGGTCGCTCCGGCAATCTCGGCCTCGCGCCTGCCGAAGCTGCGCAGTCGATGTGAAGGATCGTGAAATGACCACCGTCAAAGCCGAACTCGCCGATTCGGACTTCGTGGCCGATACCCACTCCGACGAGACGTTCCGCGATGCCGCACGCGGCTACCTGCAACGGGTACGCGGCGGTGACATGGGTTCGCTGCCCGCGGTTCTCGGTCTGGTCGTGCTGTTCATCGTGTTCGGGCTGGCCAACGAGCGGTTCATGTCGGCGCTCAACCTGGCCAACCTGGTGACCCAGGCCGGTTCGATCTGCGTGCTCGCGATGGGGCTGATCTTCGTCCTGTTGCTCGGTGACATCGACCTGTCCGCTGGGGTGGCAGGCGGTGTGTCGGCCTGCGCGATGGCACTGACCATCACCAACCACGGCTGGCCGTGGTGGGCTGCGGTGCTGGCAGGTGTGGCCTGCGGAGCGCTGATCGGCCTGTCGATCGGACTGCTGCGGGCCAAGCTCGGCATCCCGTCATTCGTGGTGACTCTCGCGTTCTTCCTTGGGCTGCAAGGCGTTACGCTCAAGCTGATCGGCGAGGGTGGATCGGTCCGGGTGGACGATCCGGTGATCCGGGGCATCACCATCGACAACCTGCCCGTGACGGTGGGTTGGATCTGCGCGCTGCTGGTCGTCGTCGGCTATGCCGGTCTCGAGCTGTACCGGCACCGCAGCAAGGTCGCGGCCGGGCTGCACCATGCACCGTTCGGGGTGGTGGCGGCGCGCATCGTCGGCGTTGGCGCGGTGACCCTCGGTGTCACCTACCTGCTCAGCCTCAACCGCAGCGTCAACAGGAACATCGAGATCCGGGGTATCCCCTACGTTCTGCCGTTGGTCGGGGTGCTGCTCATCGTGTTGACGTTCGTGCTGACCCGGACCGCATACGGTCGGCACATCTACGCCGTGGGCGGCAACGCGGAGGCAGCGAAGCTGGCGCGGGAGCCAGCTTTCGGCGTTGCCGCCTAAGACTTTAGAAGGGTCACCCTTTCGGCGCGTAATAGCCATTGCGCGCAAGACCTTCAAGTCGTGATCGGTCGTTTCATTTTGACCTTGCGCAGGTCGTGTGCGACGGAGTTTGAAGAGTTCCCATCTGAACCGAATGCCCGCCTTGATTAAGACCGGTATTGGCGAGACCCAGTGCCAGACGTAGTTGTTACCGGGAATAGCACGAAACTTTAGGAAGTCAGAGAGCATCGAACCCGTGCGGGTTTGCTCGTCAGCTGGTGTTGTGTCGCCGGGATAGCCGCAAGCGCAGGCGGACTCCAAGGGCTAAAGCCCACTGAATCGCAAGGGGTTACGCCGGAGCTAAAGTTACGGTTTCCTTGAGCGAGATGCAACAGGTTTCCGAAACCGGACACTACCTGGATCGAATCAAAACCAAAGGAGAGTCTCAATGCCAACCATAACCGTAGGAAAAGAAAACTCTGGCAACATCGATCTCTATTACGAGGACCACGGTACCGGTAATCCAGTCATCCTGGTGCATGGCTGGCCGCTCAGCGGCGCCTCCTGGGAG
>Ga0137412_10001446_pt1 | contig 18489 bp, 11 predicted proteins | sample CZODoug2_1_16fun_FD_122160 | JGI IMG/M metagenome (GOLD analysis project Ga0137412, IMG submission 122160) | Vadose zone soil fungal communities from Angelo Coast Range Reserve, California, USA - CZODoug2_1_16fungal (Hybrid Assembly) | ecosystem: Environmental > Terrestrial > Soil > Vadose zone...
TCAGAAGGAAAATGCCCGTTTTTCCTCGCATGTTCCCCGGTGGAACCAGAACTATTACGCCCCTTATGTCCAGGATGATTTTAAGTTCCGCAAGAACCTGACGTTCAATCTAGGCTTGCGCTACGACGTGGATACTCCTCGGCACGAAGCCTACGGCGCGCAGTCGGTTTTGGACCTCAACACTCCGAACCCAGGCGCGGGCGGAACACTGGGGGCTCTGATCTACGGCCCCAACGCGACAGGTGCGAAGACGTATTATAGGAACTTCGGCCCACGCATCGGATTTGCGTATGCGCCGGAGAAATTATTCGGCCGGTTCAGCCAGACGGTGATCCGCGGTGGGTACAGTATCTATCATGCCGCCCTCTTCTACACCGACTTTGGTGATTCGCTTGGCAGTGGGGCCACAATCAATCCGACTTTTGCGTCTCCAGACAACTTTTCAGCCGTGCTCGTGCAGGGGAAAGGATCGCTGGATGCAGGTTTTCCGGCTTTCGCACCTCCGTCCAATGCCCAGGACCCTGCTCTGCTGAATGGAAATTTTCAGGGCAGCCCTAGCTATGCCGGGCCGCGGAACGGCCGTTCTGGAATGGTACAGAACTGGAGCTTTGAAATTCAGCACCAACTCGCTCCTGATCTCATCTTTAGCCTTGGCTACGTCGGCAATCATGCCACGCGTCTGAACTCCAATCTTCAGCAACTCAATGCCATTGATCCCAAGTTTCTTCCTTTGGGTTTAAAACTGAACGATAAAGTGACCAGTCCTGCGGGCCAGGCTACCCTCGCAACCCTGGGCGTCACGGTGCCAGCTTGGTTCGAGTCGTTGTATGGTCCAAACGGAAACGACCTGGTTGGCCAGTTACTTTTGCCCTTTCCCCAATACCAGTCTGGCGGCCCAGGTAGCGCTGGTGGCATCAATACCAACTGCTGCCTGGAGAATCTGGGCCAATCCACGTACAACGCGCTGCAAGCAAAACTGGAGCGGCGCTTCCGGAATGGATTGAATCTTCTGGCGTCGTACACGTTTTCCAAAACACTGACGGACGCAGACAGTGCCTATGCGGGTCTCACGGCTTTCAACAGCTCAGACACCTTTACCGCCCAGAATCCTCGCGACCTAAATTCGGAGAAGGCATTGAGCTACCAGGATGTCCCGCATGCATTTGTGCTCAGTTATCTTTACGAGTTGCCCGTCGGTAAGGGAAAGAAGTTCCTGAACAAGGGTGGGGTCGTGGACAAGGTGCTGGGCGGCTGGCAGGTGGGCGGTGTGCATCGCTACCAGAGTGGTGCGCCTTTCATCCCCTTCACCAGTGACGCACACAATTCCCAGTTCGGCACTCCAAACACCCGGTTGAGCATGATTCGTGGCGTACCCCTGCTCAGTCCAAATGCAGGGTCCTACAATCCCTTTTCGCCTCAGCCGAGCGGGTGCCAGGAAAATGCGGACGGCACGTATTCCAACCAACATTTCATAGAGGTCATAAATAATGTCACAGTTGATCATGGTCCGAGCACCAACAACTATTTCAACTGTGCAGTGTTTCTCGATCCCAACGCGCTAAGCCTTGTAGCCCAGCGGGGCTACACGTTCGGCAACCTTCCTAAAGTCTTCGGTAACATCCGAAGCCCCCATTATGTGAATGAGGATTTCTCACTTATCAAGCGCTTCACGCTTTACGAAGCGCACGTGCTGTCCTTTAAAGCGGATTTTGTGAACCTTTTTAACCGGCACACCCTCGCTCGTGGCGATGGCTGCGTTACCTGCAGTTCGTTTGGGCGGCCCGGCGCTCAATTCGGAGGCTCTCCGTCAAGCGTCAATGCACAAAAAATAATTCAGCTAACGTTCCGCTATCAGTTCTGAGGCAGGGCAACCTGCAAACAAAAAAGAACCGCCTGCGCCGGGTGAGGCGCAGGAGTTCTTTCATTTAGAAGATACCTCGCTCACCCCTGTAACTCGGTATAGACTCTCGTTGTGAAAATGCTGGCAACAAAGCGCCCGCATGCTCAAGCCACCCGGTTCATGTTTGCTTCTTTGACATTTCTGTTCTGTTTGGCATGGCCGCTTGGCGCTCAAGTGGCGCCGGAGGTTTCCGAGATTTTCCGCCAGGCGTCGGAGGCGATGCAGCGCGGCAAGTTGAACGTGGCTGGTGACGGGTTCGAGGCCGCCGCAAGGTCTGCCCCGGCTTTCGCTGAAGCGCATTTCAACCTTGGTCTCGTCCGCGAAGAGCAGGGCCGGTTCGAGGAGGCCATTGCCAGTTTCCAGAAGGCGCTGGCGCTAAAACCGCGGCTGCATGGGGCAAACCTCTTTCTCGGCATCGCTTATTTTCGCCTTAACCAGGTGGATAAAGCCTTTGCCGCAATTCAGAAGGAATCCATCTCCTATTCGAAAGACGCGCCCGCCTGGATGTGGCTGGGAGTCGTCCGCCTGGCGCAGGATAAGCCCGAAGAAGCCGCGGAGGCGCTGGACACGGCCGCCACACTCGCGCCAGACGACATGGACATTCTTTACCACCGGGGCCGCGCTCACTTGCTTGTTTCCAAGAATAGCTACGCAAGGATGTTCAAAGCCGGTCCAAAATCCTGGCGCGTCCATCAGGTTCTTGCCCAGGCGAATGCCGAAGCCGACCGCCACACGGATGCTGTCGCCGAGTACCTAGCCGCCATCAAGCTCGCTCCCTCCCAACCCGGCCTGCACGAAGAATTAGGCTCCGAGTACCGTAGCCTCGGAAAAGTTCACGAAGCTGAAGAATCCTTCCTCCGCGAACTTGAAATTGCCCCCCACAGCGTCCTCGCCAAGTACGAATTGGGAGTTCTAGCCGTCGAACAAACCGATGGCGCGAAGGGGAAGGAACTCATCGAAGCCGCCCTGAAGGAGAAGTCGGATCTTCTTCATTCTGATTACAATCTTGGCCGTGCGGAAATGCTCCTCGGCAATGATGCCGCCGCTGCTCAGCATCTTGAGCGCGCTACATCAGCCACGGGATCTGATCCGGAAGTCATTGAACAGTCTTGGTACCAGCTTGGGATCGTGTATCGGCATCTCCATCGCACGCAAGACGCACAGAAAGCCATGGCCACATTCCAACGGCTCAAGGATGCGGAGGCGGAGAACTCGCAGAAAGCACTGAAGCGTTACGAAGCCCAGCAGAATCCCAATGCGGCCCAACCTCCTCCCTCGCCAGAAAACCCTCAATGACAAGGTATTGAGGATGCGAATGAACTCGCTAGCAAAATTCGTGCGGAGGATTTTGCGCCCTACACCGCTGCTGTGCTTGCTGGCAGCATTAACCGTTTCCGCGCAACCGGGAAAAACCATAAAGCGCTCTCCAGCCCAAGGCTCTGCTCACATCCACGTCGTCGAATCCTCGGAGAGCTTCGAAGAGTCGCTCCGCGAGAAGCCCGCGCTGCAGTTCTCGTCCTCCGAACCAACCAATCTCACCGTCCGCGTCGACGAGTCTCGCACTTACCAGCAAATCGACGGCTTCGGAGCATCGATCACAGACTCTTCCGCCTGGCTTCTCTCACAAAAACTCACGCCAGCTCAGCGAACGACGCTCCTCCAGCAGCTCTTCGGCACAAAGCAGGGCATCGGCCTCACCATTCTCCGCCAGCCCATGGGTTCCAGCGACTTTTCCCTTGCAGACTTCAGCTACGACGACATGCCGCCCGGGGATTCCGATCCCGAACTGAAGCATTTCACCATCGATGGTGATCGCCAATACATTCTTCCCGTCCTCCGCGAAACACTTGCCGTCAATCCCAAGCTCAAAATCATCGCTAGCCCCTGGAGTCCTCCCGGATGGATGAAAACCTCCGGCTCCATGATTGGTGGCACGCTGCTGCCGTCGTCCTTAGCGCCACTTGCGGGCTACTTCGTGCGATTCGTGCAATCCTACGAAGCCGCGGGAGTTCCTATCTTTGCCGTCACTCCCCAGAACGAACCGCGCAACATTCCCGCCGACTTTCCCGGCATGGGAATGACCGCAGAAGAACAGGCCACCTTCGTCCGCGAATATCTCGGACCCGCCTTCCGCGACGCCCATCTCAGAACGAAGATCATGATCTTCGATCACAACTGGGACCTGATCGATTTTCCCGACAGGATCTTGAGCGATCCCAAGGCCGCAGAATTCTCCGCGGGCATAGCTACACATTGCTACGGAGGCGGCCCGGAAGCCCAGACCAAACTCCACGACCATTTTCCCGCCAAAGATATCTGGCTCACGGAATGTTCAGGCGGCGAATGGCAAAAAGGCGATCTCCTCGTGGCTCAAGCAAGCCTCATCATCGAAACCACTCGCAACTGGGCGAAGAGCGTCGTTCTCTGGAATCTCGCGCTCGATCAAAACCACGGACCGCATTTAGGCGGCTGCACGAATTGCCGCGGCGTAGTCACCATCGACCACTCCACATCGCCAGCGACGGTCGCTCCCACGGTGGACTTCACCGCTCTCGCGCACGCCAGCAAGTTTGTCGCGCCGGGTGCTTTTCGCGTCGATTCAGTTTCATCCGAGCAATCGTCCCTCGAACACGTTGCCTTCCGTAATTCCGATGGTTCCATCGTCCTTCTCGTATTGAATCCCGTCGCGACGCCCATAAGTTTCAGCATCGCCTGGCAAGGCCGAAATGCGACCTACACGCTCCAGCCCAGCACTGTGGTTACCTTCCGCTGGTCCGTGAAATCGCGGGCACATCGCTAAAAAAGCCGGCACCGTTGACCGGGAAAATATCCAGACGCCCGTCGTTGTCGCAATCAAAAAGCGCTACTCCCACCATGGTTTCTGGCAGACACTTTTTAGAGGTGTGCGACGCCTGGTACAGAAAATCTACGTCCGAGCATGCTGTAAGATCCACGAACTTCCTGGGAGGGCCTGACGACGATGCTGTTCGAGTTGAAGTGTGCTCCTAGCCGGCAATGAGAATCGGCGGAACCAAAAGCAGCAAACAGAGAGATAGAATTGCAAGCCCGGAATCAACGTTGCGATAACGGCAATGTTGAGCATCGGGTTTCGGCCAGCGTGTCACGGCGCAACGATTCCTTTGCCTTCTTTCACGGTAAAGAAGCGGTCGACGGCGGGAATCGTGATTTCTTCCTTTGCCCCGCTTGGCCAGTGAATCTCCACCCTGTCTACTTTCACTGCCATTCCGAGGCCAAAGTGCAGGCGTTGATCGGAACTCGAGGCATAGCTTCCCCCGCTGAAGACGTCCCCACGTTGCCGTGCTCCTCCCGCTGTGACAAATACCTTAGCTCCGATCGCATCGCGGGGACTCTTGGGGCCTCCCAACAGCCTTAGTGTGATCCAGCGATTCGAATTCTTGACCACGTTCCGCAACAAAGTGGGCGTCGAATCGATATTGTTGAGAATGACGTCGATATGACCGTTGTTGAACAGGTCACCGAACACCGCGCCTCGTGCCGATACAACAACTGCCAGGCCGCTGCCCGTTGCCGCAGGTACCTCCTGGAATTTCGATCCATCCAAATTGCGCAGCAGCAGCGGCCGCTGCGCCCAGGTTGTGCCCCAGTCCTGCAAGTCAACATCCGAATAAACGTGCCCATTGGCAACGAATACGTCGAGCAACCCGTCGTTATCGTAGTCGAGAAAGCCCGTGCCCCAGCCCAGAAACGGAATCGTTAGTGTCGCGATTCCGGCGCGAAAGCTCACGTCAGAAAAGGCCGCGTCGCCTTCATTCCGGTAGAGCGTGTTGTAATCGTCGGAAAAATTCGTGATGTAGAAATCGACCTTACCGTCACGGTTGTAATCGCCGACTGCGATTCCCATGGCGGCTTGCTCACGCCCATCGTCGTTCAAAGCAAATCCCGAAAGATAGCTGATATCTTCAAACGTGCCGTCGTGCTTGTTCCGGTATAGGTACTTCGGCACGGAATCGTTCGCGACCGCCAGATCGATCCACCCGTCGTCATCCACGTCTACAAACACAGATGAAAATCCGTAATACCCCTTCGCGTCGGCGACGCCTGCTTTCACGCTCACGTCCGTGAAGGTACTGTCGGCATTGTTGTGGAACAGGTGATCGCCTTCGCCCGGCAGGCCGCGCGGACCGCACATGACTTCGACCCCGCGAAACTTACAAAACCCTGCCGGAAGGCCGCCCTGGCCCGCGATCGGAGGATTATCGGGACTGAACTTCGAATACCCCGGAACAAAGAGATCAAGATAACCATCGTGATCGTAGTCGCCCCAGGTCGCGCCGGTTGACCAGCCGCCAAGCGTGACCCCGGCAGTTTCCGCGATGTCGGTAAACGTGCCGTCGTGTTTGTTATGATAGAGACGATTCTTGCCGAAGTTCGATACGTAAATGTCCGGCCAGCCATCGTTATCGAAGTCCCCGACCGCGACGCCGAAGCCCCATAGCTCATTCCCTACGCCGGCTTTATCAGTGACGTCGGTGAATGTTCCGTCATGGTTGTTGTGCAGCAGCATCGCGCGCGGCGGGGCTTCCTTGCCTTTCAGCGCGGGAAACGTCGAGCCGTTCAAGAGATAAATATCAAGCCAGCCGTCATTGTCATAATCGAGCAGCGCCACACCGGAGCCGGGCGTCTCAAGAATCGTCCTTTTCTCCCGCGTTCCTGAGCGATGATGGAATATGTCGATACCGGCCGCATGCGTCATATCGGCAAAAATGACCGGTGCGCCGTCAACAAAGCCCCCGGCCGTAATCGGTCGCGAAAGTGCGTCCTTCACCGGAGCGTGGGCGCCGCCCGTGCTCATGCCGCTCTGCTGCTCCCGGGCGGGCTCCTTTTCCGCCGGGTTTTGCTGGCCCAGCCCGGAGCTGAGAAGCAACGTCACACAAATGGCTTGTATTGCGGTTGCACGGAGAAGATACCCAGATTGGCTGGATCGGGAGGATGGCATCAGGCGCCAAGTGTGTGGTTTAACCCAACAGGCATCTTCACCCAAAGTTGGCGAGCAAGTCTAACTCATGAACGGGAATGTAGGGAGTGATTTTGGGCAGGCTCAATCTATTCAGCTACGTTCGGGTCGACTTGCCTCCTGCACGGCCTGAGTGTGCAAGCAACAAGCAAGCAGCCTAACAAATTACTCTTGACGCGGCCGGTTTCGTCAAAATGTTGTTAAGTCTTCCCATTACGCAATATTGGGCCTTTGCCAGCGGCGGGTTCCGTTGCGTGAGGAGTTCAGTTCACCCTACCGACTCTTCATGAAACGTCACACCAGCGCGATCACCCTGAGAACTAGCCGCGGTGCGAATTATCAGTATGCCGGAAGGAAGCCGTTGACATTCGTTGAGTTCCGCTGAATATTATCTTCAGTTCTTACAATTTGACAGCCCGGCGAACGGTTTGTAATCTCTGGAATTCATGGCCGCGGCGGGACAACTGCTCGAATCGTAAGTCGAGGCATTCTACCATTTTAATGTACGGGGTTGTCCACGGCACACGAGCCGCGCGCGGCGGAATAACTTGAGGTCAGAGCAGCAAGAGTGAGTGCAAGGGATGAGAACCGCATTTCTCAAATCAACGTGCCAGACTCCGGTCTCCAGAGATGGCGATCTTCTCACTGAAGCGCAGATTTCTTCGACTGTGCAGGATGTAGTCGCGAGCACGCAATTTATCGACATTCACACGCACTTGTTTGCTCCCGCATTCGGCAAGCTCGGGTTGTGGGGCATCGACGAACTACTGACCTATCATTATCTCGAGGCTGAATTCTTCCGATCTTCCGACACCAAGCCCGAGGAGTACTGGTTGCTCTCCAAGCGCGACCAAGCCGATGCCATATGGCGGAGCCTCTTCATCAAAAATACTCCCCTCTCGGAAGCCACGCGCGGGGTAATCGCCGTGCTCAAGGCTTTCCACCTGCCTACTGATCGTCCGGACCTGGTGGAGGCAAGGTCCTTCTTCAAAGCGCAAGCCATCGAAGCGCACATTCGCAAAGTGTTGCAGATGGCGGGCGTGAGCACGGTGGTGATGACGAATGATCCACTCGATCCGGAGGAAGCGGCAGTCTGGTTGAACGGGGTCGCGAGCGACCGGCAATTTCGCGCGGTGTTGCGGCTGGATCGAATTCTTTGCAACTGGCCTGCGCACTGGCAGGTGTTGGCCGCACAAGGCTATCGGGTTGACGAGCAGGCATCGGGGAAGTCCGTGGCGGAAGTGCGGCGTTTCTTGGCGGACTGGTACAAACGCATGCAACCCGTGTACATGGCCGTCTCGCTGCCGGACACTTTTGAATATCCTCAGGAGACAGTCGGCAATCGATTGCTGAAGGAAACGGTGCTGCCTGCTTGCCGCGAATTGAATCTGCCGCTCTCGCTCATGATTGGAGTGCGCAAGCAGGTCAATCCATCGCTGCGTTTGGCGGGGGACGCCGTGGGCCGAGCGGACCTGCGGGCGCTGGAGAATTTGTGCCGCGAGTTTCCAGCCAATCGCTTTCTGGTGAGCGTGCTCAGCAGGGAGAACCAGCACGAACTTTGCGTTTACGCGCGGAAGTTCAGCAACTTGATGCCGTTCGGTTGCTGGTGGTTCATGAACAATCCTTCGATTGTGGAGGAGATTACCCGCGAACGCATCGAGATGCTGGGAACAAGTTTTATTCCGCAGCATTCCGATGCCCGCGTGCTCGAGCAAGTCATCTACAAATGGAACAACACGCGCAGGACCCTGGCGGGCATCCTTTCTGACAGCTACCGTCTTCTGTCGGAGGACGGCCGGGGCGTCACGCGCGGTGACATTCTGCGAGATGTGACACGCCTCTTTCGTTCGAACGCTGAAGCTTGGATGGACCTGCGGACACCCGCTTCCGATGCGCCAGCGCAATCCTTGTAGGTGTAGCTTCCTTTGAAAAAATCATTTTGAACGTATGAGCGGCGACGATCCGATCACGTCAAGTGAATGGACAACGCCGTCACCGAAGCTGCCGGAAAAGTGTGGACTACAACCCCGTTCCGGACGAGGCTCTCCTTCTTTTGAGGAATCACGCCTTCACGATTGTCGAAAGTATTTCGCGCGTGAATGTCGGAATGCGACAAAGTTGTTGCCATCGCGGAGCTGACGGAGCCTCCCCGAATTGTAACTTCGGCTTCGCGAGCTTGGGTTGTATGTGGATTCACAACGGTCACCAGTAGATCTTTGCCGCGAAGGGAAGCGGAACCCTGGAGTCCCCAGAAAGTCGCCGGTTTACCGTCCCGCTCGTACTGCACGGAAGGAGCTGAGAAAATCGTTCGCCGCGATTCTCCTCCCTGATGGCCCGCGTACATATCGAAAACATGGCCCACCGGCGTGACCACGAACCGGTCTTCGTGAGCGAGATACAAACTGTTCAGGCAGTTGATGAGCTGGGCGCAGTTGGCCATGTGTAGCTTGCCGGCATGCCGGTTAAAAATGTCGAGGGTCATGCCGCTGAACACGGCATCCCGCAGCGTGGGAGTTTGCTCGAGAATGTCCCCCGGCGTTGCCTCGCTCCCGGGACGGTACCACGGGCCCCATTCGTCCACGACGAGCTTGACGCGGTGCTCACGGTCGAATTCATTCATGACCTGCCAGTGCCCAAGAATGAGGTCCTCCACACGTTCACCTTCGCGCAGAATCTCGTACCAGTCCACGGGATCAAATTGAATGGCGTCACCTTTTCCTTTTTCCCAATCGTTCGTTCGTCCACGGCTAAGATTCCACGCGTAATGGTGAAGCCCCCAACCGTAGATGCCGCCGAGTTGCGAAGGCCCCTTGCGAACAATTTCCTCGAAGAAGCCGCGCGTCCAGCCCCAGTCATTCGAGTTAGGACCAGAGGCGATCAAGGACAGCGCTTGGCCGTAGTGAGGCAGCCACGCCGAGTATCTGCGGAATTCAACGGCATACTCCTGGGGCGTAAAGTTTCCTCCACAACCCCAGGATTCGTTTCCTACGCCCCAGTAGCGCACGTTGTACGGCTGCGCAGAGCCGGCCTTGGCGCGCTCCTCGGCAAGCGTGGTGCTGCCTGCTGGAGAATTGCAGTATTCAACCCACCGGTAGAATTCCGAGGCGGGCAAGCTGCGAACGTTGGCAGCGAGGTATGGCTCCGCCCCGATGAGTTTGCAGAAATGGACAAACTCATTGGTGCCGAATTCGTTGGGATCATACTTGTGATTGGCCGGCGATTTATCGTTCTCCGCCTCAAGCCAGAAGTTCGTTCGCCGCGGGCGTTGATCGGAGCGGCCAATGCCGTCACGCCAGTCATAGCTGTCTGCGAAGCATCCACCCGGGTAGCGAACGACGGGGGCCTTGATCTTCCTCATGTGGTCAACAAGGTCCTTGCGGATGCCGTCGAAATTGGGGACCTTGGATTTTGCGCCGACCCACACGCCATCGTAGATGGTGCCTCCCAGGTGCTCCGTGAAGTGGCCGTAGAGGTTGGGCGAAATCGTGCCAATCGATTCGTCGAGAAGAATTTCCACTCGAGAATCGACACTCTGGGCGGCCGCAGCTGAAATCCCCGAGCACCGTGAAAAAATGAGCCCGGCGGTACCGGCCAAGGTGGTCTGGATAAATCCGCGGCGATTCTTCACGATTTCCTCCCGTGTGTAGTCTTTTTGTTCTCCATCGGCTTCCCAGGATTCGCGCCATCCGAATCATAGGACGATTAACCCTGGGCATTGTACAGAAATAATTCCGGTTCTGGATTCAAATGAATTCTAGTTCTTCCAGAAGAGTAGGATGTGCGTTAGAGTATGGGCCGTTTGAGCGATGCACTCTGAATGGTTGCCAGGCGCGCGCGACGGTTATTTGCGTGTGCCATCGCAACGGCCGGAGCGGAGATTCGAGGGCTTGGCCCGCACCGTTTCACTGGAACTTGATGTCCGCAAACACCAGTGCGCGGCATGGTCGCGGCTGCACCAGCTACGCTGGTCCGTGCTGGAGAATCGGACTAGGAGTTCAAGATATGCGCAGCGATTTCTTTGCAAGCGTTGGATTGCGGCAGTTCGTGCGGCTATCCCTTCGGATTTGGGCATTTGGAGGACTCCTGGGTTTATTTCTGCCGCCGGGGGCGCCTGCTGTGCCGGCGCCCGACAGCCGCAGGACACTGCAGATCTATTTTGTCGACGTAGAAGGCGGCCAGGCCACACTCTTCGTCACGCCGGAAGGACAGTCGCTGCTTATTGATACGGGCTGGCCTGGCAACGATGGTCGCGATGCCGATCGCATCGTCGCGGCGGCCAAACTGGCCGGGATCAGCAAGATCGATTACGTGCTGATCACACATTTTCACAACGACCATGTGGGAGGCGTACCGCAGCTCGTGGCCCGAGTCCCGGTAGGAACATTCATCGATCACGGCGAAAACCGCGAAACCACGGACGGACCAACCGTGCAAGACTGGAAGGCCTACCAGCAAGTGTTGGGAACGGGAAAGTTCAAGCGGATTACGGCCAAGCCCGGCGATCTTCTACCCATTCAGGGTCTGCGGGTAAGCGTGGTAAGTTCCGACGGCGCCCTGATCGCCAAACCCTTGCCGGGTGCGGGCGCGCAAAACTCCGCCTGCAAGAATTCCGAGCAGCGCCCCGCCGACCAAACCGAAAATCCACGTTCTCTCGGAACGCTGATCACTTTCGGCAAGCTCAAACTTTTAGACTTGGGCGACCTGACGTGGGAAAAAGAGATGGAACTGATGTGTCCCAGGAACAAGCTCGGCAAAATCGATGTTTATATCGTCTCTCACCACGGCTGGTCTCAGAGCAGCAGCCCCGCACTGGTGTACGGAATCGATCCTCGCGTGGCCATTATGGACAACGGCGCAAAAAAGGGCGGAACACCTTCCGCCTGGGACATCATCAAGGCCTCGCCGCACCTCGAAGATCTGTGGCAATTGCATTTCTCCGAAGAGGGCGGCCCGGCGCACAATACTCCTGAACCCTTCATCGCCAATCTCTCGGGACCCGAAGATGCCGCCAACTATCTCAGGCTGACGGCCTCGGCCGATGGAAGCTTCGACGTGTTTAACTCGCGAACAAATGCGACGAAACACTACGCCCTGGCACACTAGTAGGTGTGTTCAGGACGGCTGGGGATCGGGAATCGGCGCCATATTCCCCAAAAGGAAAACATAGCCTGCGATACCGATCAGCAGAAAAACCGTTGCGGCAGCAAACGCCCCAGAAAAAGAATGCGTTGCCTGCACGATGTAGCCTGTCACAATCGGCGCAACAATTCCGGCGAGCTGATTGCAAAAATTCAGAATTCCCCCCAATGTGCCGACGCTTTCTCGTGGAGCAATCAGCGAGGGGATCGACCATCCTACCGGCGAAGCAGCGGACAATCCGCCGATAGACATGCTTATCCAGAAAAGGGCGGTGACGGGAGTGTGTGCGTGCGCCGTGCCGAGAATTCCCAGGCCGAGAGCCGTTCCGCCGATGAGCACGACTTGGCGAACACGGACTGGGCTCCAACCGCGCTGTATCAATGAATCCACGAGCCAGCCACCAATGACCAGGTCAGTGAAGGTGGCGAATAGCCAGGGCACACTGGTATAGAGGGCCGAATGAAGCAAGTCCACATGGAGGGTGGTGGAAAGATAAGACGGCAGCCAGGTCAAGAGCAGATAGAAAGTGTAGTTGTATGACGCGAAACCCAGGGCCAAGCCGCACACTCTACGCTGCCGGATCAAGTAAACGAGCGGGGCCCCTTTGGCGGCTCTGGCGCGATCCTCCGGCTGCGCTCCGCCCGCGGCGATGAACTCGCGCTCCGCGACTGTCAGTAATTTATCCTCGCTCGGATTCCGGTAGAAGGCGTAGAACAGTGCAAAATAGAGGACACTGATCAAGCCCGTCGCCGCAAAATTCCAGCGCCAGCCGAAATAAAGTAACAAAAGGCCCAGCAATGGTATGCCAATCGCCGAAGAAAATTTCGCTGCGGCGTCAAACATGGCGGTGGCCAGGCTGCGTTCGTCCTTGGGGAACCAGTAGCCAATGGCCTTCGCATTGGCCGGAAATGTAGGAGCTTCACCGATCCCCAGGAGGAATCTCGCCCCAAACAAACCTCCGAGGCCCGTGGAGATGGCCGCAGCGAAAGAAGCGACGCTCCAAATCATCGTGCTGATGATGCCTACCCGGCGGACGCCAAAGCGATCCAGCAGCAGCCCGGAAGGCAGTTGAAGCAATGCGTAGGGCCAGTTGTAAGCGCTGGACAGATAACCGAACATCACCGCGGAAATTCCAAACGAAGCTTGTAGCGCATCCCGGGAAACGGAAAGATTCACTCGGTCGAAATAGTTTACGAGTACGCCGAAACCCAGGAGAAAAGCGATGCCCCACCGCCTCTTCGGTACGGGGGAAGCCCGCAGACCTGCTGGTTGCATCAAGAGGCCGTTTTTTTCGCTTGGCATGCCGGGCGAAATATAGTGGAGAACCGCAGATGGAGCAAGGGGCACACTGAAATCTTGGGGGACACCGGCAAACGCACAAAAGACGAGAGCGTTTTCCCTGCTTCCGTAATGCTACAGTATGAATATGGCCAAGTCCGGGAAGGGCCAGAATCACGGGGATCCGCAGGCCGCAAACAAACTATAGCGCCCGCAAAAAACGCGATGCAGGGTTAGACGCGAAGACAATTCGTCAAGGGACTAAGTATGGCCGGCAGCGGATGCTTGGCCAAATACCAGTGCATCGCTTTTCTGCCCCATCTCGGTTCTGTCATTCCAGCGGGATTCGCACAAACCACTCTGAAGCCGCTCTTTGAAGAAGTGCCATCTGCCGCCAGCGGACTCACCTGGCGCCATGAGAACGGCCGCTCCGCGGATTACTTCTTGCCCGAGACAACCGGCGCAGGTTGCGCCTTTCTGGACTACGACAACGACGGCTGGATGGACCTTTTCGTCGCGAAGGACACGGTAGCCAATTTTCTCTTCGTCAACAAGCGCAACGGAAAATTCGAGGAGATGGGGCTCGAAGCGGGCGTGGCATACAGCCAGGCTGGCCGCGAGCGTTCCGGCATGGCGTTGACTCAGCGGATTTCGATCAGGACGGTCGGCAGGTCGGTAAACTTGAAGTGCCCCCCGGTAACTCCACCTTTGGCATGTGACAGCTCACGCACCGCTCGCTTGCCACCGGACACGATTTGCCGACGGAGGAAACAGCCGCCCGTCTACCGGCAATTGCGATATTTTTCTCCCCCGTCGCCTGTTCGGCACCATGCACTGCGTGGCACGTCGTGCACTTTGCATCGTAAGCAGTGTCCCCCTGTTTCAGATCCTCGTGGGAGTCGTGGCAAGCAGTACAAGCAAAACCGGCGTCCTTCGGATCGTGGCCGCAGCTGTTGAACAGGCGAGCGGTTTTGGGTCCTCGGAGAAGCAGCGCAAGAAGAAATTTGGATGGAAGAAATGTCATCGCTCTCCGGTTCGATTCCGTATGAGCCTGCACTGTGCGCACACCTGTCGCGCATTTGTCCTGGTCAAAGGCCGTCGAAAGCTCATGCGCCGCATAGGCGAGAGCATGCGAATTCTTTTCCCGGGTTGAATAGCATCGCCCTTTTTTGGCGCTGCGTGCTAGACTCCGCGTAAGCGGTTACGTGTCCAATATTGCGAGGAAAAATGAACATTCGATGGTTTTCCTTAATTCTTGCGCTCATGGCCTGTCTCCTCGTCGGTACTCTTGCGACTCTCCTTGCTTCGGCGACGTCCGCACAGACATCCGCGTCTCTCGCACCGACTCCGCCGATGGGATGGAACAGTTGGAACAAATTTGGGTGCAACGTAAGCGACAAACTCATTCGCGAAATGGCCGACGCCGTAGTCAGCAGTGGCATGCAAGCGGCCGGCTATCAGTATGTGAACATCGATGACTGCTGGCAGGTGAGCCGCGATGCGTCGGGGACCATCGTCGCGGATCCCGCAAGATTTCCGTCGGGAATCAAGGCGCTCGCGGACTACGTGCACGGTAAAGGATTGAAGCTGGGAATCTACACGGACGCAGGCACCGGCACCTGCGAGAAACGGCCGGGCAGCTTGAATCACGAAGTTCAGGATGCCAAGACCTATGCCTCCTGGGGAATCGATTATGTAAAGATCGACTGGTGCAATGCCGAAGGGCTCGATCCGGAGGTGCAATACGCGAAACTCCGCGACGCGCTGGCGAATTCCGGCCACCCCATCGTGTTCAGCATCTGCAACTGGGGAGTCAAGACGCCATGGCGGTGGGGGCCCGCCACCGGCAATTTGTGGCGGACCACCGGAGACATTAACGATACCTACGACCGCATGTCCCTGATCGGATTTGGACAGAACGGCCTGGAAAAGTTTTCAGGTCCCGGACATTGGAACGACCCAGACATGCTCGAGGTGGGCAACGGCGGCATGAAACGCGACGAATATCGCACGCACATGGCGCTATGGGCGCTCCTCGCGGCTCCATTGCTCGCGGGAAATGATCTGCGGAATATGTCTCCCGAAACAAAAGAGCTCCTGTTGAACACCGAGGTCCTGGCGGTCGATCAGGACGCGAAAGGCGTACAAGGGCATCGTGTTTGGGAGGAAGGGCCTCTGGAAATTTGGGTGAAGCCGCTCGCCGACGGGAGTCACGCTGTGGGACTTTTCAATCGCAGTGAGTCGGCCACTCAGATGACGCTCGACTTTAAATCCATCGGCGCGCCTGCCTCTGCGAAACTCCGCGATCTCTTAGATCACAAGGATCTTGGCATTGCGCAGAACTCCTACTCGGCCGAAGTGCCGACGCACGGCGTAGTGCTGGTGAAAGTTTCCAAATAAGCCTGCTGCGGAAATATGCAAGCCGTGGGAGTCTTCCTTGAGCTTACTCAGGGCGTATCCGCTTTTGGCAATTGCTTTTGCTCAGGAGCCCGCACCGGGGCCGACAGCCACGACAAAGTATATCGCTGGCGTTGTGCCCACATTCTTGATCCCATGTTCGTCATTCGAATGCACGAATCCGACGGACCCCGGCCCAAGACGGTAGTTCGTCCCGTTGACCGTCAACTCGACCGTTCCTTCTCGAATCAGCCACATTTCGGAATGCAGGTGATGGTGTGCCGGGTGGGGTGCTCCGCCGGGAGGCAGCGTTGTTTCGTGCACCTCCAACGACTCCCCGGTGGCCAGCTTGCCCTTCAGAACGTCGCGGATCTGCGCGTTGTTCGGCGTTCGAATCGGCAGCTTTTCGAACGCATACATTGCCGATGGCATGGATTCCTCCTGCGCGGCCATGCCCTCGGGCCGCATCACGGCGGGAACGAGAGCTGCCGGAAGCAAAAGACACATCTCGCGTCGCGTTATGGACATGTACTTCTCCTTTTGCAAATCGCAAACACATGGTTCAGTGAATTCGACCAAGTGTTGTCGAAAAGCTCCTCGACATCGACACCAAGAATCTTTAGCATGCCATCATTTGTCAACAGGCGCTTTTTGCGCCAAACTTTTTTGTTTGCGTTGTAGGAATGGCATTGCTCGCCGCCGCTGCGGTCGCGTGGCTGTCAAGGAACAGAAACCAGCATGAGCACACTCCGGATTCTGCGGCTGGGGGCGGTGAAGGATGTAGCGCGTTTTCAAGATCACATTCATTCGCTCGGACTGACGATTCCGTGCGATAGCAAGCCGCTCAGCGGAACCGATTCACCGCTGCGAAGGCCGCTCTCGCGTGGCGGAATCAAAATCGGCAACCGCATCGCCGTTCATCCGATGGAAGGATGGGATGGCACTGCGGATGGAAATCCAAGCGAGCATACGATCCATCGTTGGAAGAAATTCGGCCGGAGCGGCGGGAAATTAATTTGGGGAGGGGAAGCGGTCGCGGTCTCGCACGGAGGGCGAGCGAATCCGAATCAGCTCGTGATTGCGCAGCACACGCGAGAGGGACTGGCAGGATTGCGAAAGGTCCTGGTCGAAGAACACCGGCGGACGACGGGTTCAGACGAAGGGCTCTTCATCGGATTGCAGTTGACGCATTCCGGACGCTACTGCCGTCCGAACACGCACGACAGGCCTGAGCCGCGCATCCTTTATCATCATCCGATGTTGGATCGAAGACTGGGATTGCCTCGCGACTATCCCATTCTGACCGACGGCGAGATCGGCGCGATCATTGAAGATTTTCATCGCTCGGCAAGAATGGCACGCGGGTTGGGTTTCGATTTCGTGGACATCAAGCATTGCCACGGTTATTTGGGGCACGAATTTCTTAGCGCGCATACGCGAGAAGGGAAGTATGGCGGGAGTTTTGAGAACCGCACGCGATTTTTGCGGGAAGTGGTGCAGGGGATCCGCTCGATGGCGCCGGGAATTCACATCGGCGTGCGGCTCTCTGCATTTGACACCGTGCCATTTCGTCCCGGCCCGTTGCAATCGGCGAATGGAAAATTGGGACCGGGAATTCCCGAATCGCATGACAATTTGATTCCGTATCGCTGGGGATTTGGCGTGAAGCAGAGCGACCCCACACAGATGGATTTGACCGAGACGATTCGGTTTTTGTCTTTGCTCGAGGAGCTGGAGGTCCGGCTCGTAAACATCACGGCGGGGAGTCCCTATTACAATCCGCACATTCAACGGCCGGCGCTCTATCCGCCATCGGATGGATATCTTCCTCCGGAAGATCCCCTGGTTGGCGTGGCCCTGCAGATGAAAGTCACGCGTCAATTGAAGGAGCTCTTTCCGAACCTCATCGTTGTGGGAACTGCTTACAGCTACTTGCAGGATTTTCTTCCGCACGTGGCTCAGGCTGCCGTGCGCGATGGATGGGTGGACGCCGTCGGCCTGGGCCGAATGATTTTGACTTATCCTGAGCTGCTCTGGGATGCCGCGGAGGGAAAGACAGTTGAACACAAGCGAATTTGCAGAACGTTCAGCGATTGCACGACCGCGCCGCGGAAGGGATTGCCTTCGGGTTGCTATCCGCTGGACAGCTACTACAAGAATTCCGATCTGGCAGAACGGTTGAAGATTGCGAAGACGAAGCGATGAAAATCGGATCCATCGTTCAACGGCAACAACTTGGCCGCAAGGTGCAGGGCATCGCGGCGGGGCTCTTGCCGTTCGAGGCGGATGGGCGAATGGCCGTCGAAGCTTTTCAGAATCATCTGCGAGCCACGCACCGCGCCGGATTGATGAACGCCGTGAATATGGACACCGGATACGTCAATTATCTGAGCGAAGCGGAAAAACTTGACGTGCTGCGATGGACCCGGGAGGCGTTGGGCAAAGATGCGCCATTTGTAGGCGGCTCCTATATCGAAGGGCAAAATGGCGACATCGTTGAACTTTACCGGAAGCAGATGGACGTCATCTTTGGCCATGGCGGAATTCCGATCTTGTTCCAGACGAGCCGACTACACGGAAAATCTTCCACCGAGAAGGCGGCGGCTTATGAGGCAGTGTGCCGGGGATATCCGCATGTGCTGGCCTTCGAGCTGGGGCCAATGTTCGCGCCGAACGGCGAAATCTTTGATGAGGAAACTTTCCGGCGATTGATGGACATTCCGGAGATCAAGGGAATCAAGCATTCTTCGCTCGACCGGCTGATCGAGATGGAGCGGCT
>Ga0137412_10000553_pt1 | contig 18488 bp, 18 predicted proteins | sample CZODoug2_1_16fun_FD_122160 | JGI IMG/M metagenome (GOLD analysis project Ga0137412, IMG submission 122160) | Vadose zone soil fungal communities from Angelo Coast Range Reserve, California, USA - CZODoug2_1_16fungal (Hybrid Assembly) | ecosystem: Environmental > Terrestrial > Soil > Vadose zone...
TGGGTCTTGTTGCGCATGTTGATGCCGATCAGAACAGGCGTGAGCCCTTCGAGGAGGCGGCTCATCTCGAGCGATCCAGCATCGACGACGCGAAGCCCGTCGATGTGCTCGAGGACGTCGGTAACGACGTCTTTCGCCGCGCGATCACCGCAGATCAGCGTGTCCTGATCGAGTGATCGCTCGAGATCGCGCAGCGCCGCCGCACTGATGGTGTGCAGCCCCGACGCCACGGCGACGTCGGCCCTGATCATGGTACGGGCCTGTTGAGCCGCCGAACCGTGCCAGGGTTCGACCAAATGCGTTGCGCGCCCGCCGATCGCGGTAGCCAGCGGAACGGTCGTGTCCAGCAACACCTGGCCGGCCCGCCAACTAGCCGCCACACCTTTGAGGGTGGACGCATGGCTGACGAACGGCACCGCTGCCACGATCAGCCGATCAGCCGATCGGCCTGCGCGACTGCTTCGTCGTTCAGGCAGCCGATGAACGTCCCACCGCCGATCAGGTCCCGCGCCCGTGCCGCAGCATCCCGTGCGCGTTCCCGATCACGCGACCCGAGACAGACCGTGTATCCGGCAGCGCCGAGTCGGACGGCCAGGCCGAAACCCAGGTTGCCCGTCCCACCGAGGATCGACACCGACTCGGTCACGAGACGACGTCCGGCCGCGCGTTCCAACTCTGTTGCATATCAGAACCATACGAAGAGTGACGACCCCGACCCATGGCTACTATTACCAAGAAAGTGCGCAATCATTGTTCATTGGCGCTAAACTCCTAGCTGATGAATCAGCGTGACGCCGCGGCCGAAACCGCAGGTCAGATCCTCACCCTTGCCGAGTTGCTGGACGACGAAGTACTCGCCGGCGCCCAGCTCGTAGCGGGGCGTGCTGGCATCGGTCAGACCGTCAGCGCCGTGAACGTCATGACGGTTCCGGACATCGGCCGGTGGGTCAGGCAGGACGAGTTCTTGCTCGCGACCGGCTATCCCCTGCCCCGCGATGATGCGGGACAGGCCAAGCTGCTGACGGACCTGCACGGGCTCGGCTTGGCAGGAATCGGCATCAAGCTCGACCGGTACATGTCCGAACTCGGCCAAGGGATGATCGACGTCGCCGAGCGGCTCGGACTGCCCCTCGTCGTCATCCCCGAACACATCCGGTTCGACGACATCTTGAGCAAGGCCTTTGCCACGATCGTCAACCGCCAAGCCGCTGCATTGGCAAGAGCTCAAGAGATCCACCACTCCTTCCTCGAGATCACGCTGTCCGGCGGCGGTCTGATTGAGTTGGCGCGCAGGCTATCTGGTCTCCTTGGCGATGCGAGCGTGGTGATCGCCGATCCTCAAGGGACGGTCCTCACCCTCGCGGGCGATGACGCGCCGTTGACCAAACTCCGTCTGCTGATGAAGGATTCAGTCGATGTCAGGCAGCTGGGCTTCGCCGACGTCCACGAGGACGAGGCCACGGGAAAGCACTGGGCGTCGCGCGAGATTCGAGCGGGCAAGCTGCATCACGGTTACGTGATCGCCGTCGAAGCGGACAGGCCGTTGGGCGAGTTCAGCGTGGTGGCAGTCGAGCAAGCTGCGATCGTGGCAGCACTCGAGGTGACGCGCGACCTCGCCGTGGGCGCCGTGGAGCGCCGCTTCGCGTCCAACGCACTGTTCGAGCTGATCACCGGCAGCGACATCGAATCCGATGAGTACGCGACCTTGGGCTCCGGCTTTGGATGGGATCTCGAGCGGGACATCGTCGTGCTCGTAGGACGTAGGGAAGGCACCACCGACGAATCCCCCATCACCAAGCGACAGTCCCGGCTGGCCGACGAGCGCGCGATCGAATTCTGGGCGTCGGCGGTACGGAGCAGGGACCGGTCGGCAGCCGCCGCCGGCCTCGGCTCCGAGCTGGTGGCGGTGATCGGTGCGGGCAAGGACGTCCTGACGACCGCACGCGCCGTCCAAGCCGAGGTCGCGCAGTACGCGCACGGCGAGTACGCCGTCGGCATCAGCCGCAGCTACCCGGGACCGAGTGGAATCCCAACCGCCTACCAAGAAGCCCGCACCGCACTGCGATTGGGCCATCGCGTGTCCGGGACGAGCGCCGTGACGGCGTACGGCGAGCTCGGCCTGTTCAGGCTCCTCGCCCAGGTCGGCGACGATGAGCTGCGTGCGTTCGCCGAGGAGACGCTCGGGCCGCTCTTGCGCCTGAGCGATCCAGAACGCTCAGAGATGTTGCAGACCTTGGAATCTCTGATCGAGCACAACATGAACATGGCCGAGTCGGCGCGGCACCTGCACTACCACTACAACACGCTGCGCTACCGGCTAGCCAAACTCGAGCGGCTCCTCGGCCCCTTCAGCACGAGCACTCCGGTGGCCATCCAGGTTGGCGTCGCGTTGCAGATCACCGAGATGCAGCGAAATCTCGCGCATCACCCCAAGTGACACAGCGCTATAGCGCGGCCAGGCTCCGATCCGCACTCTCGTGAATCTGCCCGAAGGTGTCCCTGAGATGACGCCCGGTGCCGCCCCACCGCCCGGCGATGATCTCGGCGACGATGGAGATGGCGGTCTCCTCAGGGGTGCGCGCACCGAGGTCGAGTCCGATCGGGCCGTACAGCCGGCCCAGCTCGTCCTCGGTCAACCCCATCTCGCGTAGTCGATCCATCCGGACCTGGTGGGTCCGCCGCGATCCCATGGCTCCGACATAGCCGATCTCCGGCATCCGGAGCGCCACCTCGAGCAGCGGCACGTCGAACTTCGGGTCGTGCGTCAGCACCGTCACGATCGTGCGCGGGTCGATTCTTCCGGCCTCCTTCTCGGAGGTCAGATAGCGGTGCGGCCAGTCCACGACAACGTCGTCGGCGTCGGGGAACCGGCTGGTGGTCGCGAACACTGGCCGGGCGTCGCACACCGTCACGATGCCGTAGGTCAACGTCGCGCTGGTGCCCGCGGCCAGCAGCCCAAGCGCGTCGTCACGCACTGCGTCGTCGGCTCGCGGCGATCCCACCGTTCCCCCCACGTCGAGGGTTCCGTCCTGGCCGGGCCTGACGACGAGACGTCGGTCCAGCCAGGAACGGTCGGGGTGCTCGATCACCGTCGCGAGCGCGACGGGACGGCCTGCGTCGATGTCCTCGGCGATCTCACCGAGTTCGGGGAAGGTCTCCTGGTTCACCATCTGCACGTAGACATCGAGGATGCCGCCGCACGTCAGGCCGACCGCGAAGGCGTCGTCGTCGGACACGCCATAGCGCTGCAGCGCAGGTTCGCCCGACTCGAGCACCGCCTGCGCGAGGTCGTAGACCGCGCCCTCGACGCATCCACCGGACACCGAGCCGACCGCGGAGTCGTCGGGACACACCAACATCGATGCGCCAGGCGGACGGGGCGCGGATCGGAACGTCGTGACGACCGTGCCGACGCCGATGGTCTCGCCGCCCTCCCACCACTTCATCAGCTCGGGCAGAACGTCACGCACGGGCAATCCCCTCCGTCACGGCGTCGGTTCACGCTCGGCCACCCGCTGGTGGTGCACGACCTCCCTGCGACGCCGTTCTGCAGTCCTCAGTTGGGCCGGACACGCGCGCTCAGCCGCTCAAGGAAGTCGGCGAATCGTTCCCTGGTGATGGTCCAGACGAGTCTCATCACCTTGATCTCGCTCTTGCCCTCGCCGGCGGTACGCAGCGGCTGCGTCGCTCCGATCGTCGGAATCGTTGTCGTGGCGATGGATTCACGAGTCTGAGCAGAGGTGGCCCCCACCGAAACCGGGCTTGCCTGGTTGGGGTTCTCGATTCGGCTGCCGAGCTGGTCTGCGAACTCGACGAACATCCCGTTGGAGACATCGCGAATCCCACGGCCCAGCGACGCGATGCGGCCGCTGAGATCGACGTCGGTGACGACATCGATCCGGCTGCCCGAGTCGACGGCGGCCACCTGGAGCTGGACGTGTGCCGTGACGGCGCCGGATCCGCGCTTGTCTCGGCCGGAGGCATCGATCACCATCCGGTGCAGATCCGAATTGCGCTCCACCACTGAGGCTTTGCCTGCGTAGTTCATCTTGAGCGGGCCGATCGCGACCCGCACGAGGCCTTCGTAGCGGTCGTCACCGAGGTCGTCGACGAGCTCCGCGCCGGGCATGCACCCAACCACCGCGCGGGTGTCCTGAAGGAACGTCCACACGTCCTCGGGTGTGGCGTTGACCTCGGTTTGATGCTGAAGCTTCATGGACGCTCTCCATTCTGGGTCTGCTGGCCTGAGCGTTGATCGAGCAGTGCCAGGACCCGTTCACTGGTGATGGGTAGCTGTTTGGGGCGAATTCCGATGGCGGCTTCGACGGCGCTGGCGATGGTGGCCGCCGGTGGACCGATCGGGGGCTCGCCGACACCGCGGGCGTTGAGCGGGCCTCTCCCCTCACCGCTTTCGACGAAGGCAACCTTGATGTCCGGGAGGTCCATCGACGTCGGGATGAGGTAGTCGGCGAACAACGATGACAGCGGGTGTCCCTCCTCGGCGACGCAGTCCTCCATCAGCGCGTAGCCGATGCCTTGCGCGGCACCGCCGATGATCTGACCCTCGACCCGGACGGGGTTGATGGCCCTGCCGACGTCGTGGCAGGCGGCGTACTTGAGCAGCCGGACTTCGCCGGTCTCGAGGTCCACCTCGACCTCGGCGGCATGAGTGCCGAAGGTGTAGTCCGGGTAGGTGTGGCCCTGGCCCACCTTCGGGTCGAAGCCGCCCGTGCGGGCCCGCCAGGTGTGCAGCACCGACGTGTCGACCATGGCATCGGTTGCAGCGCGGACCAATTCGGCCAGACTCAGTCCGGTGTCGCCATCGTCGGTGCGCACCATCCCGTCCCGCCAGACGACTCCGTCCTCTGGCACGCCGAGTTCCTTGGCGGCCACCGGCGTCAGCTGGTCACGCAGTTTGCGCGCGGCCCGCAGGATTGCGTTGCCCGACATGTAGAGCTGGCGGGTGGCGAACGTCCCACCGGCTGGCGGGTTCAGCGCGGTGTCGCCGATGTAGACGCTGATGTCGGCCAACGGAACCCCGAGGATCTCCGAGGCGATCTGGCACAGGCTGGCCGCTTGACCTGCACCGAGGTCGGTTACGCCGCTACGGATCAGCAAGGTGCCGTCGGCCTGAAGCGTGAGCCACGCCGAGGCGTTGTCGCGGAACCAGATACTGCGGCCATAGGGCTGCATGCTGCTGCCGAAACCTCGCCCGACGGCCTTGTTCGGGCCGCTGGGATGGCTTGGCTCGCCGAGCATTTCGAGGGCGATGCTCCTGGTCTCGCGGACCGCGACCGCGGTGGTGAGGGGTTCACCGCCCGAAAGGATGTCGCCCTTCTCGATGTGATTGCGGTCGCGTACCTCCTCCGGGCTCAGACCGAGTTCCGCAGCCAGCGCGTCCATTTGGGATTCGTACCCGAAGACCACCTGCATGGCGCCGAAGCCGCGGAAGGCGCTCGTCGGCACGTTGTTGGTGAATACCGCGCGGGAGCGGATCCTGACCACCGGCACCTTGTAGGGACCGGTGGACAGCGCCGCCCCTGCGAAGAGCACGCGCGCGCTCAGGCACGGGTAGGCCCCTGAGTCGCCGACGATGTCGGCGTCCACGGCGAGGATCTTGCCTTCCTTGGTGGCTGCGGTGCGGTAGTGCATGGTGAACGGGTGTCGCTTGGTGCTCGCCAAGATCGACTCTTGCCGTGACCAGATCATCCGCACGGGGCGGCGGGTCCGCCACACCAGCAGGGCGATGTAGGGCTCGACGGTCATGTCCTCCTTGCCGCCGAAGCCGCCACCCATGTAGGACGCGATGACGCGTACCTGGCTCTGAGGCAATCCGAGGATGGCTGCAATCTCGACCGCGTGCTCGATGACCTGGGTCGAGATGCGCAGCGTGACAACGTCGTTCTCGAGCCACCCGACACCGGCTTCGGTCTCGAGGTAGGCGTGTTCGGCGTGCTGGCTGCGGTAGGTGTTGTCGATGACGACGTCGGCTTCTGCGAAGGCCGCGTCGACGTCGCCGCGATCCAGATGCCAGTTGACGAGCACGTTGCCCTCGTCGTGCACCAGAGGTGCGCCATCGGCCAGTGCGTCCTCCGGGCTGTACACGCCTGGCAGCGACTCGTAGACGATCTCGACGAGGTCGGCCGCCTCGGCCGCTGTCTCCGGGTCGTTGGCGGCCACCACCGCCACTGGCTCCCCGACGTACCGGACCTGGTCGAAGGCGAGCACGGGCTGATCGATGGTGAGCTCGCCGAGCCCACCGCTGGCGTGCTCGACGATTGCATTGTGCGGGACGTCGGCAGCAGTGAGCACGGCCACCACGCCCTCGAGACGCTCGGCGGCCGAGGTGTCGATGCTGACGATTCTGGCGGGAGCCACGTCGGAGCGGACGAGCTTGGCGTGGACCATGCCGGGCAGGCTCCAGTCGGCGGCGTACAGCAAGGTGCCGCGGACCTTGTTGACGAAGTCGTGGTGTGCCGGCGACTGGCCGACGATGCGGAGGTTGCGCTCGCGTTCCAGTGGGCCCGAATCGGCGTCCGGGTCGAACTTGGTTGGGGCTTCAGGTGGTTCGATGGTATCCGGGGTGGTTCCCGGCTCGACGGTGGTCATTGGGCACCGCCCGTCTCGGCCGTCTGCTCGGCAGGAAGGTGCAGGTAGTCCTCGACCGCGTCGACGATCGCCTGGTAGCCGGTGCAGCGGCACAGGTTGCCGACCAGTTCGTGCCGGATCTCCTCGCGAGTGGCGTCCGGGTTGCGTTCGGCCAGTGTGGCCGCGGTGAGCAGCATCCCCGCGGTGCAGAAGCCGCACTGCGAGGCGCCGCGCGCCAGGAAGCACTTCTGCAGCGGGTGCGCCTCCTCCTGCGGGTCCGACCATCCGCGCAGGGTGACCACCTCGTGGCCCTCGGCCTGCACGGCGTAAACCGTGCAGGCGCTGACCGGATCGCCGTCCATCAGCACCGTGCAGGTGCCGCAGACGCCCTCGGCGCAGCCGTAACGAACGTCCGGCATCCCCAGGTCGTCGTGGAGGACGTCGAGCAGGGTGCGGTCGTTGCGCACCCAGACCTCGTGCTGTTGGTTGTTGACGCGAAGCACGAGCTGGGTCCGGATCATGGTGCACCCTCCTCGCTGAACACCTGAGCCAGCAGGCGCCGGGTGTGGACTGCGACCAGTCGACGCCGGTAGTCGGCGGTCGCATGTAGATCGGTGTCGGGGTCCAGTGACGCCGCGATCGCATCGGCGCTCTCGCGGGCACGGTCTGGGTTGCCGGGATCGGTGAGCACCGGCTCGAGTAGCCCCTGGTCGACGGCGATCGGCCGGTCGGCGACACCACCGAGAACTACGCGCAGGCCGCCCTTCGCTGCCGGCCGCGCGAGCACACTGACACTCACGGTGGCGAAGTCCGAGTAGCGGCGGACGACCTCGTGAAACGCCCAACGGGCGTTCCCGGCGACGGGCAGCCGAGCTCCGATGACGACCTCGTTGGGTTCCGCCGCGGTGGTCAGGTAGGTGACGAAGAAGTCGTCGACGGGAACGCTGCGCTCGCCCGCGGGGCCGAGCAGGAGGATCTCGCCGCCCGTGGCAAGGGTGATCGCCGCGATCTCGGCGGTCGGATCCGCGTGCGACAGTGTGCCACCGAAGGTTCCGCGGTTGCGGACCCGTACGTTGCCGATGAACTGAACGGCGTGCGCGAGCAGCGGCGCGTGGGTGCGAACGGCCTCCGACGTTCGCAGCACTCGGTGCCGGGTGTTGGCATCGATGACGAGATGATCGCGTTCGACCCGCGGGTCCGCCGCGGGAATCGGGTTGACGTCGATGAGCGCAGCGGGAAAGGCGAGCCGCAGGTTCAGCATCGGGATCAGGCTCTGCCCGCCAGCCAGAATCTTGGCCTCGCCGTCCCACAGCTCGAGCAGTTCGACGGCGTCGGCCCACGATTCGGCGCGCTGGTATTCAAAGCAGGTCGCCGGAGTGCGGCCCGCAGGGGTTGGCACCACTTCTTGAACGGTCATCGGGATGCCTCTCTGCCGCCTTCCTGAGAACCGCCGATGAGGTGCCGCAACACTGCGAGCTCGGCGTCCTCGACCGGGGGCAGCTCGTCGAGCTGATCGTGGACGAGCAACTCGAAGCCGGTCGCCGCCCGCACCTCGCCGAGTGTCACACCAGTCTGCAACGCGCGCACCCTCATTCGACGCGAGTCGGGAGCGAAGTCGAGCAGGGCGAGGTCGGTGACCACCCAGCGTGGCCCGCCGTGCAACAGCCCGCTGTCCTGCCTGCTGGTGCCGCCGGTCAAGAAGCCGGGGCTGGTGACGAAGTCGACCCGCTCGACGAAGCGGCGCGGCTCGTGCTGGGTGACGATCACGACCTGGTTGCACATCGAGGCGATGTCGTTGGCACCACCTGGGCCCGGCAATCGAACCGACGGTTTTGCGGGGTCGCCGATGACGCTGGTGTTCACGTTGCCGTGCTGGTCGATCTGCGCGGCGCCGATGAATCCGTAGTCGAAGTAGCCACGCTGGGCCATCAGGAAGATGTCGGTGGCGCCGGTCAACATCTGAGCGCCAACCGCAGCGCGCACCTCGTTGGTGGAGGCGGGTAGCTCGCCGGGCATCAGCTCGATGCCGATCATCCCGCCCTCGAGGAGCACGGTCAGGTGCGGCGCCTGTCGGCGTTTGGCGATCGCGGCGGCGACGAGCGGCTGGCCGATTCCGGCGAACAGCACCTTGCCGTCCTCGAGCAACCGGCTGGCGGCGATGGTCATGATCTCGTCGGGTGTCGCCCCAGGATGCTGTGCGGCAAGGGGAATCAGCCGGTCGCTCTGACCGGACGCCGAGTAGGTCATGGAGTCGGTCATCTCGGCAACATCTCCTGTGCGGTTCGCCGTAACGCCGCAAGGCGCGTCGGATCGATCGAGGCAAGATAGGCGTCGTGGTCGGGGTGGGCGATCAGCTCGGTGACGAATGCGCGTGCGCCGTCGATGCCGCCGCCCTTGACTGCCTGCATGTAGGCGGTGAACTGATCGAGGTCGGCCTCGTAGTAGCCGTAGCATTCGTGCGGGTAGGCGCCCATCGGTTGGTGCACGACCGCGTCGACAGCGAATCCGGGGACGACGGTGCGCGCGGGATCACTACGGAATTCGTCGGCGCTGACGATTTCCTCCGCGGTGATGATGACCCGGCGGGCGGCGAGCACCAGGTCGGCGTCCATCAACTGATAGCCGTCGATCTGCGCATTGCCGAAAGTGTCTGCGCGCTGGACGTGCACCAGCGCGACGTCGGGATTCAGGCTCGGCACCGCATTGAGGAGCTGGCCGGTGTAGGGGCAGGTGACCTTCGCCAAGTGCAGCTGCCGGTCGATGTCGGAACCGAGCATGCTCGTGGTCGGGAGAAACGGGATTCCCATGGCTCCGGCCTTGTAGCGCAAGCCGATGCCGAGGTGGCTCCACTCCTCGAACGTCGCCTGGCCGTTCTCGACCAGATGGCGCAGCACCGGGGCCAGTCCCCAGCCGTGGCCGATGCCGACCCAGCTGGTCATCAGCCGATCGGCCATGCCTGCGGCCAGCATCAGCTCGGCCTCGAAACACGACAGCGGACGCGTCATCGTCAGCCCGATGCGGCCTTGGCGGAGCACCTCGATCAGTAGCGCCATCGGCGTTCGGGCGTGGTTGGTGCCGCCAACACCGATCACCGAGCCGTTGGGCACCAGCCTGCGGACCGCTTCGGCCGCCGACATCAGCTTGTCGCCGGTTTCCACCCCGCGCACCTCGAGCTCCGCGCGTGCGGCTTCGACGCCGGGCGTGGCCAGCCGCGCGCTCATGCCGCCCCCACCGGACTGCCGACCAACGGCAGAACCTCTGCGGCACAACGCTCCATCTGCTCGGAGTCGTACTCGTGCGGTATCAGGCAGATCTCCTTCACGCCTGCGTCGAGGTGTGCCGCGATCTGTTCGGCGCAGTCGTCGGGCGTCCCGCAGATGGCGCTGTCGGGTGTCGCGCTGCTCCACTCCGGTGTGTCGAAGTACGACGCGAGCCACGGGCCGCTGAGCGCTTGGGCCTTCTCCTTCGACGGCCCGATGCAGATCGGCAGCTGGTTGACCGAGTGCAGTTCGGCGGGGTCACGACCCGCGTCGTCGGCGAAGCGCTCAATCTTGTTCCAGGACTTGGTGAATGCCTCGGGTGTGTAGAAGTAGGTCAACCAGCCGTCCCCGAGCGTGGCGACGCGCTTGAGCACCCGGTCCACGTATCCGCCGATGAGGACCTGTGGCCGGGGCTGCGGCAGCGGCAGCATCTTCACGCGGCGAAACGACAGGTCGTCCCACGTGTCGGTGACCTCGTCCTGAGTCCACAGGTCCATGCAGATCTCGAGATTGCGCTCGAAGATCCGCCCACGGTTCTTGAATGGCGTTCCGGTGGCGTCGAATTCGCGCTCGTACCACCCTGCCGCGAGCCCGAGCCGTAGCCGTCCGTTGGAGATCGCCTGGATGGTGGCCGCGGTCTTGGCCAACAGCGCTGGGTCGCGGATCGGCAGGACCAGGACTCCGGTCCCGAGCTCGATGGTCGTGGTGTGGCTGGCCAGAACGGCCAGTGTCGTCAGAGCCTCCAACTGCGGGAAGGGCTGCCGACTGCCGAGGAAGAGATGATCCCACGCCCAGAGTGAGGTGAACCCGAGTTGTTCGGCCCTGCGGGCCGTGACGAGCAACTCCTCGATCTGGGGTGTTTTCTGGGCCGATGTGAAGTTCTCCACGGCCAGCCCGAACGTCGCCGACATGTCGTCCCCTCTGTGTGTATGCGCTGATGGAGGCCAACGCTATTTCAAAGCTCGCCCGGTTCCTATGTCACCGATAGCCAACTGGCACCCGTCTGTTTGTCATCGACTTATATCGTCATCGGCGGCGCGGCCGGAATCGGATGCGCGTACCCGGCACTGCTTGCGCAGCCCGGTTCACACCCGATAACGGCACCACTCCGATGACCGGATACCCACCGGTGACGGGTCGGTCGGCCAAGAACAGTGTTGGCCTCCCCCGCGTCGGCACCTGCAGGGCACCGAGCACGACGCCCTCGCTCGCGAGTTCGCCCCTGTGGCACCGCGGTAAGTCGGGACCGTCCAGCCGGATGCCGACGCGATTGACGTCGGAGGTGACGGTGAACTCGTGGTTCGCGAGCCTGTCGAGAGCTTCATCGGTGAACCAGTCGTCGCGCGGGCCGAGGAGCAGCGGCAGGTCGAGTGGCCCGCTTCCGATCGCCGCGACGGGTGCGACGTCGGTGGCAGGCCAGTCGGTCTTGGCGTGCGACACCTGCAGAACGTCACCGGCCCGCAGGGGCGGCGTGCCGAGTTGGGCCATGGTGTCCCAAGAGACCGAGCCGAGCACCTCTTGCCCGGCGATGCCGCCGCGCACGGCGACGTAGGTGCGCAGCCCTGCGGCGGGCGTACCGAGGGTGACGGTGTGGCCTGCGCGCGCAGGGAAGGACGCGTTGACCGCGTGGGCGCGGTTGCCGCACCGAATCGCGACGGGAGCGCCGGTCACCGCCACCGACACCGTTGCGTCGACCGTGAACGCGAGCCGGCCGAGGGTGACCTCGATGCATGCGGCACCCGGCCGGTTGCCGACCAGCCGGTTCGCCAAGTCGTATGAGGCACGGTCGGCGGCGCCGGATCGTCCGACGCCGAGATGAGCGAGACCGCTGCGACCGTGGTCCTCCAGAAGAGCCTGGATGCCAACGGATTCGACTGTCAGCCTGGTCATCTCGTCACGTCGCGGAACTGCACCACCGCACCGGGGCGCAGAACCGAAGGCGGGTCGGCGGCGGGGTTCCAGAGCACCGCGTCGGTGTGGCCGAGCAGCTGCCAACCGCCAGGCGAGACGCGAGGATAGACCGACGAGAACTCGCCGGCGATCGCGACGGCACCGGCGGGCACCCGGACTCGAGACTCGTCGCGCCGCGGCACCCGTAGCCGCGGGTCACCGCCGACCAGATAGGAGAAGCCAGGGGCGAATCCGCAGAACGCCACCCGCCACGGGGTGCCGGTATGGGCGGCCACCACGTCGTCGACCGCCAGCCCGGTGAGATCGGCTACGGCGTCCAGGTCCTCGCCGTCGTAGCGCACGTCGATCACGTGTCGCTCGTCCTCACCCGCCGTCTCCGGCCATGGCTCCAGTGCGGTGAGTGCGGCGTGCAGTGTTGCGGAGTCCGTGACGTCTGGATCGAGGGTCACCAAGAGCGTGGAAAGCCCTGGGACGACTTCGGATACGCCCTTCAGGCCGGCCTTTCGCACTGCGGTGGCCCAGCGGTGAACCACCCGATTGTCGTCCAGGTCGAGCAGCCAGGCCGTGTCACCGCAGGGGCGCAGGACCGGCGCGCACGCCGATGAGGCGGTCACCGCATGGGGATGAGTTCGACCCCGGCCGCCTCGAGTGCAGCGCGGGTCTTGCGCGCGATGTCGACGGCGCCGGGGGTGTCGCAATGCACCAGCAATGCCTCGGCCGTGATGTCGATCTCGCTGCCGTCGTTCGCGGTGATGCGGCCCTCGGTGACCATCCGCACGGCCCGCGCGGCCGCCTCGTCGCCATCGGTCAGCAATGCGTTCGGCTCGGTTCGTGGCTGCAGGAGACCTTCCGGCGTATAGGCGCGATCGACGAATGCCTCTGGGATCAACCGCAGTCCGGCCTCTTCGCCGAGCCGCCACGCCTCGGTCCCGACCTGGCAGAGTAGCGGTAGTTTCGCGTTGAACTCGACGGTGGCGTCGACGAGTGCCTGGGCGTGTTCGGTGTCCTTGGCGGTGACGTTGTAGAGCGCGCCGTGAGCGCGGATGTAGTCGACCTTGCCGCCTGCCAGGCGCGCGAACACTTCCAAGGCCCCCATCTGATAGAGCAGATCGTCGCGCAGCTCGTCTCCTGGCATCGCGATGTACCGACGGCCGAAGCCGTGCAGATCGCGGTAGCTCACCTGAGCGCCGATGGCGACACCGTTCTTGACGGACAGGGCGCAGGTGCGGCGCATGATGCCGGGGTCACCGCCGTGGAATCCGCAGGCGATGTTGGCGCTGGTGACGATCTCGAGCAGAGCGTCGTCGTCGCCGAGGCTCCAGCGGCCAAGTCCCTCACCGATATCGGTCGTCAACGCTACTCGTGCAGCCACGGCTTCCTCCTGCTCTGTTCGGGGTCCTCATCCCTAGTATCGTCGCCCCGCGAGCGCCAGAACAGCGCCGGTCACTGAAGGACATCAGTCAGTCCAACTGCCGAATGCCGAAGCCACCGCGGAGCGCTTCTCGGACCGCCCTTACCGAGGGATCGCGCTCTCTGGCCTGTCGGGTCAACGAGACGAGTCTGCGAGACCACCCCGTGTCGAGGCGGGTGAGCACCGCCGGGGGCGAGCGAAGCGACGGGGGTTTGACCGTCTCCCGTTGTGGCGGGAGCACCAGCCTCGGCAAGATGCTTGCCGCCGCGCCCTGGTGAACCAGCAGCAGGAGCAGCTCGAGGTCGTAGGACTCGTACTGCACTCTCGGGCTGAAGCCGAGGCCTAGGCAGTGCTGGACCGCCCACGCACGGGACGTGGCACCTACGGGTTCGAGCGCCCATGGCAGATTGGCGCCCTCCTTGACGAGGTCGCGCTCCCCCAGCAGCGAAGTGGCGATCACGATCTCGAGCGGGTCGGTGCCGAGCACTTCGCGATGGACGTGGCGCGGAAGCTCCGGGGTGCTTCCGGGGTACTCCTCGCTGACTACCAGGTCGAATTCGCCGCTGAGCAGTCCAGGAACCGCCACCTCTGGCTCGGACTCGACCAGCTCCACGCGCAGTCCAGGGTGGCGCCGCTGGCAGTCCAGCAACGACGGCACCAAGGCGCGGGCTGCGCTGCCGAATGCGGCAACGCGGCAGGTGCCAGTCGGTGGTTCTTCGCCAGAGCGCAGTTCGGCGTGGGCCAGTTCGAGCGCCGCAAGGATGTCGGCGCCGCGTTCGGCCAACTGGCGGCCTGCATCGGTGAGCCGTACGCCGCGACCAACCCGCTCGAGCAGTGCCGCCCCTGCCTCGCGCTCGAGAAGGGCCAGTTGCTGGGAGATGCCGGACGGGCTCATGTGCAGTGCGTCGGCCACCGCGGCGATCGTGCCGCGGTTGCTGAGCTCGACCAAGAACTGCAGCCGTCGCACGTCCAACATGCCACGATTCTAGGAACACTTCAGTGTTGCTGACGAATGGACGGCAGCAATCGGTGGTTTTTCATCAGCTCGGTGGTGCCTAGAGTGCGGATGCATGAGGTCTGCCGCGCCGAGTGCCGAGCCGTTTCTGTCCAACCCGCGCTGGAATCCCGGCGCCATCGAGCCACGCAGCTCCGACGAGGTCCGCCGGTTCCATGAAACGCTGCCCGACTATTGCGTGACACCGTTGGTCCCGCTGCCAACGGTCGCGGCGAGGCTCGAGCTTGGCTCGGTTCTCGTCAAGGACGAGTCGTTGCGTCTCGGGCTGCCGGCATTCAAGATGCTCGGTGCCTCATGGGCGGTCCACCGAGCGCTCGGCTCGGAGCACCGCGACAGACCGCGGCTGATCACCGCCACCGACGGCAATCACGGCCGGGCGGTGGCGCGCATGGCAGCCTTCCTCAATCTCCCGGCGACGGTCGTTGTGCCCCAAGGAGTCTCCGAACGAGCGATCGAGCTGATCGAGAAGGAGGGCGCCGATGTTCGCGTCCTCGATGCGCCATACGACGAGGCGGTGCGACGGGCAGCCGCGCTGAGCGACGACGATCCGGACGCGTTGCTCATCCAGGACACCTCGTGGCCGGGCTACGAGGACGTGCCGCAGTGGATCGTCGACGGCTACGCGACCCTGTTCGACGAGGCTGCTGAGCAGGCAGCGACGCTCGGCGCAGGCATCGACCTCGTCGTGGTGCCTGCCGGGGTCGGCTCGCTCGCCCATGCCGCCGTGCTCTTCGGCCGAACACGTCGGGAGTGCCGGATCGTGTCGGTCGAGCCCGTCGTCGCAGGCTGTCTGCAGGCGAGCCTGGCCGCCGGCGCGCCGACCACGGTGCCGACCGGCGAAACGCGCATGGCCGGGCTGAACTGCGGGACGCCCTCCTACCTGGCGTGGCCGGACCTCGAACGGGGATTGGCAGGCGCGGTCGTCGTCGACGACGCGGCAGCCGCTGACGCCATTGCCGACCTGAAGGCCCTCGGCGTCGACAGCGGGCCGTGTGGAGCCGCGAGCCTCGCTGCATTGCGAATCTTGGCCACTGAGCCGGCGCGCTCGCATTTGAGACTCGGACCGGAATCGTCAATCCTGTTGCTCAACACCGAAGGATCCGACGCCGCCGGTTAGCGACCGCGCCCCCGTCAGGCGCCGACGTACGCCGCGAGGTGTTCACCGGTGATGGTCGACTTGTCGGCGACGATGTCGGCCGGTGTGCCCTCGAAGACGACGCGACCGCCGTCGTGACCTGCGCCGGGGCCGAGGTCGATGATCCAGTCGGCGTGCGCCATCACCGCCTGGTGGTGCTCGATGACGATCACCGACTTGCCCGAGTCGACGAGCCGGTCGAGCAGACCGAGCAGCTGATCGACGTCGGCGAGGTGCAGGCCGCTGGTCGGCTCGTCGAGGACGATCACGTCGGCCTTGTCGGCGCCTCCCTTGCCCAACTGGGTGGCGAGCTTGAGCCGTTGCCGCTCACCGCCGGACAGCGTGGTGAGCGGTTGTCCGAGGGACAGGTAGGCCAGACCCACGTCGGCGAGTCGTTCGAGGATCTCGTGGGCGGCCGGTGTGGCGGCCTCACCGTCGCCGAAGTAGTCCAGCGCATCGAGCACCGACATCGCCAGGACCTCGGCGATGTTCCGTCCACCCAGGGTGTATTCGAGCACCGAGGCCTGGAACCGTCTGCCCTCGCACTCCTCGCAGGTGGACTCCACGGTCGCCATCACACCCAACTCGGTGAAGATGACGCCTGCTCCGTTGCACGCCGGGCAAGCGCCCTCGGAGTTGGACGAGAACAGTGCGGGTTTCACGTCGTTGGCCTTCGCGAACGCCTTGCGGATCGGGTCGAGCAGTCCGGTGTACGTCGCTGGGTTGCTTCGCCGCGAGCCGCGGATCGGCGCCTGATCGACCGTCACCACGCCGTCCTGCCCTGCCACCGAGTCGTCGATCAGCGAGCTCTTGCCCGAGCCTGCGACGCCCGTCAGCACCACCAGCACGCCGAGCGGGATGTCGACGTCGACGTTCTGCAGGTTGTGGGTATGCGCCCCACGCACTTTCAGCGCCGCCGACGAGGACCGCACCACGTCCTTGAGCGCCGCACGGTCGTCGAGGTGACGGCCGGTGGTGGTGTCACTCTTGCGCAGCCCGTCCACGGTTCCTTCGAAGACCACCTCGCCGCCAGCGGTTCCGGCACCGGGGCCGAGGTCGACGACGTGGTCGGCGATCGCGATCACCTCCGGCTTGTGCTCGACGACCAGCACGGTGTTGCCCTTGTCGCGCAGTTGCAACAGAAGTTCGTTCATGCGCGCGATGTCGTGGGGATGCAGCCCTATCGTCGGCTCGTCGAACACGTAGGTGACGTCAGTAAGCGCCGATCCGAGGTGGCGAATCATCTTGACTCGCTGTGCCTCACCACCCGACAGCGTTCCCGCCGGGCGCTCGAGCGACAGGTAGCCAAGCCCGATCTCGACGAACGCATCGAGGGTGTGTCGCAGCGACGCGAGCAACGGGGCAACGGTCTTGTCGTCGACCCCGCTGACCCATTCGGCCAGATCGCTGATCTGCATCGCGCTGACGTCGGCGATGCTGCGCCCCTTGATCTTCGACGACCTGGCCGTGTCCGACAATCGGGTGCCGTCGCAGTCGGCGCACTTCGTGAACGTCACCGCCCGCTCCACGAACGTGCGGACATGCGGCTGCATCGCCTCGACGTCCTTGGCCAGGAAGGACTTCTTGATCTGCGGGATCAGCCCCAAGTAGGTCAGGTTGACGCCGTCGATCTTGAGCTTGGTCGCCTCCTTGTGCAGCAGAGCGTCCAGTTCCTTCTTCGTGAAGTCCCGGATGGGCTTGTCCGGGTCGAAGAAGCCGCAGCCGTTGAAGATTCGGCCATACCAGCCCTCCATGCTGAAGCCGGGGATGGTCAGCGCACCCTCGTTGAGCGACTTGGAGTCGTCGTACAGAGCCGTCAGGTCGATGTCGTTGACCGAGCCGCGGCCCTCGCAGCGCGGGCACATGCCGCCGACGATGTTGAAGTCGCGGCGCTCCTTCACCGTCCTGCCTGCGCGCTCCATCGTCACCGCACCGGCCCCGCTGATCGAGGCGACGTTGAACGAGAATGCCTGCGGCGAACCGATGTGCGGCTTCCCGAGCCGGCTGAACAGGATGCGCAACATCGCGCCCGTGTCGGTGGCGGTGCCGACGGTGGAACGCGGGTCCGCACCCATGCGCTCCTGCCCCACGATGATCGCCGTCGTGAGGCCCTCGAGGACGTCGACGTCCGGACGGGCCAACGTCGGCATGAAGCCCTGGACGAACGCGCTGTAGGTCTCGTTGATCAGGCGCTGCGACTCGGCGGCGATGGTGTCGAACACCAGCGAGCTCTTCCCAGAGCCCGAGACGCCGGTGAACACGGTAAGCCTGCGCTTCGGCAGCTCGACGCTGATGTCCTTGAGATTGTTCTCGCGCCCGCCGTGCACGCGGATCAGGTCGTGGCTGTCGGCATCGTGCGGCGCGGTGGGCGTCCTCTTCGCCATGGTTTCGTGCATCCCTTCGGGTACTCGGTGTCGAACGGCGAGGTGACGTCGTCAGGTGCCTGAAAGCACCTGCACCACAGAGCCGTTCACGACGTCGATCGCTGGGCGGAAGTCGTCTGGATAGTCTTCGGGCGATTCTTCCATTGCCGACGAGCGGCTCAGCTCAGCTCCTGGATGCGCACCGTGTTGCCCGCCGGATCGCGGAAGGCGCAGTCGCGGGACCCCCATGGCTGGTTGGTGGGCTCGGACATCACCTCGGCGCCGCTGGCCTGCACCTTCTCGAAGACACCATCGACGTCGGTGGTGGCAAGCATGATGCTGGCGTAGGTGCCCTTGGCCATCATCTCGGCGATGACGGCGCGCTCGTCGTCGGTGATGCCGGGGTCGGCGGCCGGCGGCGTCAACACGATGTTCATGTCGGGCCGACCGGCGGGACCGACGGTGATCCAGCGCATGTCTTGATATCCGACGTCCTTGCGGACCTCGAATCCCAGCGCGTCGCGATAGAACGCCAGGGACTCCTCCGGATCGGTGTGTGGGAGGAAGGTCGTGTTGATGCTGATGTCCATGTCGATCACGCTAACGGCGCCTAGGACACCGACGCTTCTCGATTCCTGATCGGTCTGGTGACTTGTTTGGCCACGCACGGCGGTATGCCCGCCGTCTCGCCCCTCGCCTGGCTCCGGTACGTGCTCGGCGGCACCCCGACCAGCTCGGTGAAGCGGGTGCTGAAGGTGCCCAGCGACGAGCAGCCGACCGCGAAGCAGATCTCGGTGACGGACAG
>Ga0137412_10001447_pt1 | contig 18488 bp, 13 predicted proteins | sample CZODoug2_1_16fun_FD_122160 | JGI IMG/M metagenome (GOLD analysis project Ga0137412, IMG submission 122160) | Vadose zone soil fungal communities from Angelo Coast Range Reserve, California, USA - CZODoug2_1_16fungal (Hybrid Assembly) | ecosystem: Environmental > Terrestrial > Soil > Vadose zone...
CATGAACCTGGCTTCACGCTTGCTCTATCGCGCCGCCTTGCTCGTCGCGTTGTCCATGGTCGCTCTCACGGCCGGCTGTCACCACAAACCACCGCCGCCACCGCCGCCACCGCCCGTGCAAGCGCCGGCGCCCGCGCGTCCCACGGTGACCCTGCAGGCCAGTCCGAGTTCCATCAACAAAGGCGAATCAGCGACCTTGAGCTGGAATTCCACCGATGCTACAGAGCTTACCATCGCGCCCGAGGTCGGCGCCGTGACTGCTCAAGGATCCACTAAGGTCACCCCATCCGACTCCACGACTTACACGATTACCGCCACCGGTCCCGGCGGCTCCGCCAGTGCCACCGCAACCGTCACGGTGAATGCGCCGCCTCCGCCACCTCCGCCAAAGGGGCCCTCGGACGACGAACTCTTTCTGAGAGAAGTGCGCGATGCCTATTTCGACTACGACAAGGCCGACATTCGTCCCGATGCCCGCGCCGCGCTCTCGAAGACCGGGGATTTCTTAAAGAATTATCCCCGGTTCAAGGTGACCATCGAAGGCCACTGCGACGAGCGCGGCTCCACGGAATACAACCTGGCCTTGGGCGATCGCCGCGCCACCGCCGTGAAGCAGTATCTCGTTTCTCTAGGCGTTTCTGCCGATCGCCTCAGCACCGTCAGCTTCGGCAAGGAGAAGCCCTTCTGCAACGAGAGCAACGAGTCCTGCTGGCAGCAGAACCGTCGTGGTCATTTTGTGAAGGCCAACTGAGGCGCTTCACGCTGCTCGCCGCGATGACCGATTGTTGACCAAAAGAGCCGCGAGGCCCGGCAAACTCTTGCCACCTCGCGGCTCTCTAATTAGAGTGAAAGCTGTTCCCCCGGCCTGTATGATTTTTGTTGGCTGCCGTGCGGCCACCATTCATCTGCAGCCTTTCGGAGCCCCTGAGGAGGATCGTTCATGCGTATTCGCCACATTGCCATATTCAGCGCCGCCGTTCTCGCCAGCGCGCTTACCGGAAGCCTGGTCGGCCCCCGCCCCGCCGAAGCCGTCGCACGCGAACTCATCGAGCTTCAGCGCGACGTCACCTCCCTGCTCCAGGGCCAGAAGGATCTTTCCACCCAGGTCACCCAGGACCACACCGTCATGAAGACGCTCGTCGAGCAATCCAGCGACAACGTCAACAAGCTCGGAGCCACCATGAGCTCGCTCCAGAAATCCGTCCAGGATGTTCAGGCCAATTCCGGCGCGCGCCTCGACACCATGTCCACGCAGGTCCAGGGTCTCTCGGACAATCTCGAGGAAATCAAGTCGCGCCTCGGCAAGCTCAACCAGCAGCTCGTCGATCTTCAGAATTCCGTGCAAAGCCTCGACGCCAAAATTTCCGGCACCACGCCGGCACCAGCCGCCGGCGCCGCCAACCCCGCGTCTTCCAGCGGTGCCTCGCCCAGCTCCTCCGCCGTTCCCACCGGCCCAGCCCCCTCCGCCGACACACTCTATTCCAACGGCCTCCGCGACATCACCAGCGGCAAATACGATCTCGCCCGCTCCGAATTTGAGGACTACCTCAAGTATTACGCCGACACCGACCTCGCTTCCAACGCCCAGTTCTATCTCGGCGAAATTTTTTACAAGCAGAAGCAGTACGTTGATGCCGTCGCCGCCTACGACAAAGTGCTTACCGCCTATCCAAAGAGTTTCAAGCTCGGTCCCGCGCGCCTCAGGAAGGGCATGGCCCTTATCGAACTCGGCCAGAAGACTGCAGGCATCCGCGAACTCCGCGAAGTCGTCAAGCGCTTCCCGGGTAGCGACGAAGATCGCCTCGCCCGTGGCAAACTCAAGGAACTAGGCGCCTCCGTCACCGCCACCCGCTAGCTCCATCATTCCCCGGTCGCCGCCATTCCTTCCTCTAGGCATGTCATCCCGAGCGCAGCGAGGGACCTGCTTTAGCTTTCCTTTTCGCTGACGCCTCTCAAAAGATTGCGGAGTTCAGCGAAGCGCAGCGGGCCAAAAGAAAGTCGCCAAACTGCCAGGGCTTTCCGCTTGCCGCTCAGGATGTTGATGGCCGCCTGAACCGGACAGCCGTGGTGAACCTTCATCGGGGCTCCGGGCTTACAAATTTGTGCGTACTTCACCGCGGTACAAGGCCGTTATACCATGTAGTGGAAACATGCGGCCCGCGCGAGTCAGCCTGCATTCGGCCGGCCGGCGCGAGCCGCACAAAGTGGGAGCAAAAAATGATCCTCATAACGGGTGCCAGCGGAAGTGTTGGCAAAGTGGTTTTGCAGGAAGCGTGCCGGAGGGAGTCGAGCGTCCGCGCCATGTACAGGTCAAAGGAAGAGGCCGCGAAGGCGCCCTCTGGATGCGAGGCCGTGCTTGCGGATTATTCGGACAAGCAGAGTCTGCGCAACGCTTTGAACGGGGTGACTTCCGTGTACGTTGTGTGTTCTCCGATTCCGCAACTCGTGGAACTGGAGAGCAATATGCTGGACGCGTGCAAGGAAGCCGGGGTGAAGCACGTGGTGCTTAATTCCGCGCTGGGAGCGGGAGATTATGCGAAATCGTTTCCGGGCTGGCACCGCAAGGTGGAGGACAAGCTCAAGGCGACCGGAATGAGCTACACGATCCTGCGGCCCAATGGGTTTCTGCAGAACATCGCTGCCTACAATGCTCCCAGCATTCGGGCGCAGGGTGCGTTTTACGTGGCCATGGGCGATGCGAAGGTCAGCTATCTGGACGTCGGTGACATCGCCGTTGTCGCCGTCAGGGCACTTGCGGGAGGCGCGCACGCCGGGAAGACCTATGAAATGAATGGGCCGGAAGCGATATCGAACCAAGAGCTGGCGAAGCGAATTTCCAAGGCGGCCGGGCGCACGGTGAATTACGTGGACATTCCGGAATCGGCGCAGCGCGAGGCCATGCTCGGCTTGGGCATGCCGGAGTGGCAAGTGACGGCGCTCCTGGAACTCCAGCAGTATTACAAGCAAGGTGGCGGCGCGAAAACGGATGGCCTGCTAAAGACCTTGATCGAACGCGAGCCCGTGACGCTCGATCAATATCTGACGGCCAACGCGCGGGAATTTCGAGATCGGGCCGCGTCCGCCTGAAGAAAGAGTGCCAGGATGAACGCAGCGGCTGGACCGTCGGAAGTCAAGAATCCCAGGACAGATATGACTCACGCGGAGATGAAGGAATTCATCCGCAATCAATTTTGAAGAATTCGTGAACCGGAAAAACCTGCACATCGGCGAGTTGAATTTCGCACCCCGCTTTGTCGATCACGGGGCCGACGTCCCGCCGGGTCTGCCTCCTGGACCGGCAGGCGCCATACAGTACGTCGGCGCCGCGCTCAAAAAAGTTCCCGATTTACGGGTGACCATCGAAGACATGAGTTGCGTACCAGGACTTTGTCGTCCTCGGCGCGGCGTCGAAGCAGCGGCTGGAATTTTATGGAATTGTAATTTGGAGGATCGCCAACGCCAACCGGCAGATCGTGGAGCGCTGGGCTTACCTGGAGAGTCCTCACTCCGCGCGCGGCTAGGTTTGGGAGTTTAGAGGCGGCGATCGCCGGCCTTCCGAAGAATGGCGGAGGGACGCGCCAGGGCAAACGTTGTCGCGTCCGTGTTACACTCGCCGTTCGCGTCATGCGCATCCTGGACCGGTATATCATCCGCGAAGTTTTCCGCCATGCACTTCTCGGACTTGTCGTCTTTACCTTTGTATTTTTCGTACCCCAGCTCGTGCGCTTGATGGAGCTTTTTGTTCGGCACAGCGGTTCCGGCGCGCAGGTTCTAAAGCTTTTTCTCTGCATATTCCCCGCCGTATTTGTATTCACCGTGCCGATGGCTACGCTGATCGGCGTGCTGTTGGGGCTCGGGCGAATGTCCGCTGACAGCGAGATCATCGCGCTCACGGCGCTGGGCATCGGCCGCCGCCGGATCCTGCTTCCCGTCGGCGTCCTGGCGCTCGCCGGTGCTGTAGTGACGCTGGCAATGACGGCCTGGCTTGGACCGCTGGCCCTGCGGACATTTCGTTCCCTGCAGGCCGAATTGATCACCTCGCAGGTTTCCTTTCAGCTTCAACCGCGCGTTTTCGACGAGCGCTTCCCGCGTCTGGTTCTCTACGTCAACGATGTCACGGCCAGCGGCACGCAATGGCACGGCGTATTTCTGGCGGAGACGGGCGGAGAGGGCGGTTCGCGAGTGACGCTGGCGGAGAACGCCATTGTCATCGCCGAACCGAAACAGGGGAAGGTGGAGTTCCATCTACAGGGCGGCACGACGCACGAATTCTCTCGCGAGGATGCAGATCACTACTCCGTCACGGCATTCGGCCGGAGCGACTGGCCCATCGAGTTCAGCGGCCTGGCAGTTGCCCAGCCGCGCCAGCTCAACAATCCCGAGCGCTCGGTTCGCGAACTTTTGAATGATAGCGGCCCGGGTTGGCGTGAAGCCCGCGTCGAACTGCACCGCCGCTTTGCGTTTCCGATGGCCTGCTTTGCCTTTGCGCTGGTCGCCGTTCCGCTGGGCGCGCAGCCTCGGCGCGGCGGCCGGGCGGCGGGGGTGCTGCTCGCGGTGTTCCTCATCTCCTCTTACTATTTGTTGTCCGTCTTGGGGGCGGACCTCGCGCGGCAAGGCACGCTGACGCCCGCAGCGGGAATCTGGACCGCAAATGCGGTACTTTTCGCGCTAGGGCTGACGCTCATGCCGCGGATGGAGCAATTCCGCGGCGAAACCCTGTGGTTCCGACCGATGATCTATTTGGAATCCAGAAAGCGGCTGCTGCGCCGCCGGAGAACGCAAGCTCGCGCCAGAGCCGCCGCGGCAAACGGGGTGAATGGCGAGCGTATATCACCGCAAATCCTCGCGAGGTCCAGCGGAAGTTTCCCGCAATTGATAGACATGTATGTTTTGCGGCGTTTCTTTTATTATTTTGCGCTGCTGATGGGGGCGTTTGTCTTTCTTTTTGAGACCTTCACGTTCTTCGAGTTACTCGACGATATTGCGCGCCACCGCGTTCCCTTTCTGATCGTGGTCGATTATTTCTTTTACCTTGCTCCCTATCTGCTCTACCAACTGGCGCCGCTAGGGGCGCTGGTCGCCGTACTGGTTACACTGGGGATCATGAGCAAGAACAATGAAATCGTGGCCATCAAGGCCAGCGGCATCAGTTTGTACCGTCTGGCGGTGCCGCTGCTTCTTGCGGGGCTGGCCCTGGCCGTAACCATGATCGTGCTCGACGACACGTATCTCCCCTATGCAAGTCAGCGACAGGATGCTCTGCGCAACCAAATCAAGGGCAAGCCTCCCCAGACGTATACCCACCCCCAGCGATGGATCTTCGGCGAAAACTCAAAAATCTACAATTACGATCTCTTCGACCCCACGCAGAATCTTTTTGGCGGGCTCACCGTGCTGGAAATCGATCCGGCGACGTTTCAGGTTCGGCGCCGCATATTTGCGTCGCGCGCGCGGTGGTCGGAGACGCAAAAGGTGTGGGTTCTCGAAGGTAGCTGGGTGCGCGATTTTACAGACGGCACGATTGCCCGCTACGAGCGACTTCCGCCTATCACTTCGCTGCCAGAGCTCACCGAGCCCCCCAGCTATTTCAACCGCGAGGTTCGCCAGGCGTTCCAGATGAGCTGGCGCGAATTGCGGCGTTATATCGAAGGACTGCATCGTGCGGGCTTTGACGTCTCAACGCTGACGGTGCAATGGCACGAAAAGATCGCCTTCCCGCTGCTCGCGCCGGTAAGCATGCTTCTGGCAATCCCCTTCGCGTTTCTGGTGGGCACGCGGGGCGCGTTGGGCGGCGTGGCGCTCGGAGTGGGATTCGGAATCGTCTATTGGTCGGTGGCCAAACTTCTGGAAGCCATGGGCGGAGTTGGCCAGCTTCCCCCGTTTCTGGCAGGGTGGTCGCCGGACATCATTTTCTTTTTCCTTGGCATGTATTTTTTCTTCAAAATGCCGACGTAGGAATAATGAAGTTGGCGAACGAGCGGAGATTGTGGGAATGTCTCCCCGCCGACGACTTCAAGTATTACTTCAAATCAGTTCGAATCGATTCCTTTCGCTACTTACCCTTCTTTTTCTTCGCCTGCCTTTCTTCAACTACTACTTGAGCTGCTGCCAAGCGCGCAATGGGAACGCGGAACGGAGAAGCACTGACGTAGTCCATCCCGACCTGGTGGCAAAACTTCACGCTGTCCGCATCGCCGCCATGTTCTCCGCAGATGCCGATCTTGAGTTTGGCGCGCGTTTTGCGACCTTGTTCGATGCCCCAACGCATCAATATTCCGACCCCCTTGGTATCGAGCGACTGGAAAGGATCCGCGCTGAATACCGCGGCTTTCTTCTCGTCCACGTAATCCGGCAGGAAGCGGCCGGCGTCGTCGCGGGAAAGACCCATGGTGGTTTGCGTGAGGTCGTTCGTGCCGAAGGAAAAGAAATCCGCCACTTCGGCGATCTCTCCCGCCAGCAACGCAGCGCGCGGCAACTCGATCATAGTTCCAACGAGATAGTCGAGCTTGAGTCCGGACTTCTTGATTAGATCATCGGCGACGCGGCGCGTGGCTTGTTCGAGAATGAAGAGTTCTTTCCGGTCCAGAACGAGGGGGTGCATGATCTCAGGTAATACTTTAATTCTGCCTCTTTGGCATTCGATGGCTGCTTCGATGATGGCGCGCACTTGCATCTCGAGAATTTCGGGATAAGTGATGGCGAGGCGGCAACCGCGATGGCCGAGCATGGGGTTGGCTTCGTGCAACTGCTCGACGCGGCGGACCACGATCTGAACGTCGATTTTCAAATCGCGCGCCAGCTCTTCCTGCTTGGCACGCTCGTGCGGGACGAACTCGTGCAGCGGCGGGTCAATCAAGCGGATGGTGACCGGCAAGCCGTCCATGGCCTTGAAGATTCCGACGAAATCGCGGCGCTGGAACGGGAGCAATTTGTCTAGTGCCTTGACGCGAGCCTCTCTGTTGTCGGCAAGAATCATTTCCTGGATGGCACGCTGCCGCTCGTGACTCCTCTCCGGCTGCTCGAAATCGGTGAAGAACATGTGTTCCGTGCGGCAGAGTCCAATACCCTCCGCCCCGAACTCGATGGCCTTGCGGGCGTCTTGCGGAGTGTCCACATTCGTGCGGACCCTAAGGCGACGCGTCTCATCGGCCCACCTCATGATTGTTTCGTAGGACTTGGGAAGCTGCGGAACGACCAAAGGCATCGCTTCGGTGTAGACCACGCCTTCGCCGCCATCGAGAGTGATCCAATCCCCTTCCTTCACGACCTTGCCATCGGCCGACATCGACAACGATTTGTAATCAATGTCCAGTTTTTCGGCGCCGACGACGCAACACTTGCCCCAGCCGCGCGCGACGACGGCCGCGTGACTGGTCTTGCCGCCAGTGGCAGTGAGAATCCCCTGTGCGACGGCCATGCCACCGACGTCTTCGGGGCTGGTTTCACGACGGACGAGAATGACTTTCTCACCGCGTTCGGCCCACTCTTCCGCTTTTTGCGCGGAGAAGACGACTTTGCCGACGGCCGCGCCGGGAACGGCATTGATGCCGGTAGCCACTATTTTCGAGGACAGCGATTTCTTGTCGACCTTGGCATCGATTACAGGATAGAAGAGCCGTTCGATATCTTCGGGTTTGACGCGGAGAATGGCTTCCTCTGTGGTGATGAGCCCTTCCTTAGCCATGTCGACAGCGATTCGAAAAGCGGCGCCGGGGGTGCGCTTGCCGGTGCGCGTCTGGAGCATGTAGAGCTTGCCGTCCTCGACGGTAAACTCCATGTCCTGCATGTCGCGATAGTGCTTCTCAAGTTTTACTCGAACTTTCTCGAGCTGCGCGTAAACCCTGGGCATGATCTTTTGCATTTCGCCTAAGGGCATCGGAGTTCGAATGCCGGCCACCACGTCTTCTCCCTGGGCGTTCACAAGGAAGTCGCCATAGAAGATTTTTTCGCCAGAACTCGGATCGCGCGTGAAGCAGACGCCGGTGCCGGAAGTGTCGCCGGTATTCCCGAATACCATTTGAACGACGTTGACGGCAGTGCCGAGGAGTCCGGTGATTTTTTCGACGCGGCGATAGGTGACCGCCTTTTCCGCCATCCAGGAGCCGAATACCGCCCCGATAGCGCCCCAAAGCTGGTCGATGGGATCATCCGGAAAGTCCTTCCCGGATTGCCGGCGGAAGTACGCTTTGTATTCCGCCACCAATTCTTTCCAGCCGCTAGCGGGGACCGCGGTATCTTCCTTGACACCAAGCCGATCTTTCATGGCGCGAAGCCGGTGCTCGAGATCTTCCTTCGACATGTCCATGACGACGGTCGAATACATCTGCACGAAACGGCGATAGGCGTCGTAAGCGAATCGTTCGTTCCCGGTTACGGTGGCGAGACCTTCGACGGAGCGGTCGTTCAAGCCGAGATTGAGAATGGTCTCCATCATTCCCGGCATGGAGCGGGCGGAACCGGAGCGCACGCTGACGAGGAGAGGGTTTCTCGGATCTCCGAGTTTCTTTTTCGCGGTGCGTTCGAGCTTGGCGACGTTATCGGAGACTTGCTTCTTCAGCTCCGGGGGATACTTCTTGCCGTGCTTGTAAAAGTAATCACACACTTCCGTGGAGATGGTGAAACCGGCGGGCACTGGCAGGCCGATCTTGGTCATCTCGGCTAGACCGGCGCCTTTGCCGCCGAGAAGATCGCGCCAGGTTCCTTCACCTTCCGCTTTGCCAGCACCGAAACAATACACCCATTTTTTCACTGTAGGCCTCGCTTGTCGCATTTGGAGTTGTGGAACCCTTGCGTCCGCCACTCATCTGCAGCGGCGGCCAAAAAACTGTCGGCGCGCCGACTTTTGAAAACTTCAAGTAAAGCTTGAGATTGCTCAGCGCCGCTCTTCACCGCCAATTTCTGAAAAATCCGCGACGGTTGTGAACTCGCGTAGCAATTCCGCGAGCAATGCCAGACGGTTGTTGCGGACGGCTTCGTTTTCCGCCATTACCATGACGCCGTCGAAGAACTGGTCGACGACTTTTCGAAGGCCGGCAATGGCTTCCAGGGCTTCCTGATACTTCCCCGCGCGTTTCAGTGTTTGGACCTTTGAAGCGGCCTCGCGAACCGCAGAGTAGAGTTCGCGTTCGGCGGCGCTTTCGAACAACTCCGGATTCGCATGGCGCGCATCGCCGGTCGCCACGTTGGCTTTCTCAAGGATCTTGCGAATACGCTTGAAGGAGACCGCGAGCGGCTCGAAGTTTTTTGACTTGCGGATAGCCTTCAGTGCCACCAGACGCTTCTGGGCGTCCACCAGGTCGTCGGCGCCGGCACGAAAAATGGCGCTGACCTCGTCGTAGCCGAAGCCTTCCCGTTCGCGGAAGACGAACTTGGCACGGTCGAGAATGAAGTCCAGGATTTGGGCTTCCTGGTCCGGCGTTACACCACGCTTGGGTTTGTGAGTGAGGAGTGCCTTTGCCGCGGCGCCGATCGCTAGAGAGAGTGAGACGGGCAGCTTCTTGTCCAGAATGATCTTGACCATTCCCAGGGCGGCGCGGCGCAAAGCGTAGGGATCGCTTGAACCGGTGGGCAGCACTCCGACGGCAAAACAGCCAACGACGGAATCGAGTTTGTCCGCCAGCGCGACGGCGCAGCCGGTCAAATTGCGCGGGATGGGATCCTCAAGGCCGACGGGACGGTAGTGATCGTAGACAGCGTCGGCGATTTCGTCGGATTCGCCCTGGGCGCGCGCGTACAAGCCGCCGACGATGCCCTGAAGCTCGGTGAATTCGCGAACCATTTCGCTGGCTAGGTCGCACTTGGCAAGTTCAGCGGCGCGGTCGGCCTCCGCGACGTGGGCATGGAGCATGCCGAGGTTGAACCATTGCTCGGTGAACCAGCGGGCCATGGCGCGAATGCGTTCGACCTTGTCGCGATAACTGCCGAGACGCGATTCGTAGGTGACGCGTTCGAGCTTCGGCAAATAGTCGGCGAGCCGACATTTCTGATCCGACTGCCAGAAAAATTGTGCGTCGGCGAAGCGCGCGCGAAGCACGCGTTCGTGGCCGGCGCGGATGATCCCCTTAGAGTCCTTGTCGACATTGATCACCGCTAGGAAGTGCGGAGCCAGTTCCCCGTTCTTCTTTTCCACGGCGAAATACTTCTGGTGGTCGCGCATGACGGTGACGAGGATTTCGTCCGGGAGGCTCAGAAATGCCGGATCGAAATCGCCCTGGATGACGCTCGGGTATTCGTTGAGATAGGCCACCAGCTTTCGGAGCGAGGGGTCTTCGTGGATGCGATAGTTTCCCCGCTTGGCATGGGCTTCGAGTTCCGTTGCGATTTTCTCCTCTCGGCGGCCGGGACGGACGATGACGCCGTTGTGCTGGAGCCGCTTCTCGTAGTCCAGAAAATTGCTGACGTGAATCGCGTTCGAACCGAGGAAGCGGTGCCCGCGAGTGGTGGGGACAGCGGCGATACCGGCTACGGAGAGTTTCAGAAGTTTGCCGTCGAGCACGGCGACGATCCAGCGGATGGGACGAATGAAGCGCGCGCCATCGAGGCCGGTCCAAGTCATCGAGCGTGGCCAGGTGAGATCGTGAACGGCGCGGGGGAGAACACTTAGAAGAATCTGTTCCGCGGTCCTCCCGAGCTTGATCTGTTTGGCGGCAAGGTATTCGCCCTTGGGGGTCTGAACCAGATACAGATCGCTGACGTGGACGTGCTGCTTCTCGGCGAAGCTCTGTGCCGCGCGTGTCGGCGCGCCGACGGAATCGTAGGCCACGGACTTGGGCGGACCGGTCACTTCGATCTCGACGTCCGCCTGCTTCGCCAGTATTCCGCGCACCCAGGCGGTCAGGCGGCGAGGCGCGCTGAAGGTCTCCACCGATACGCCATCAAAGAGATTTTCCGCGGTGAGAAGTTTCTCGATGTTGGCGCGAAGTTCCTCTTCGGCCTTCGGAAGCATCCCGGCGGGTATCTCCTCGCAGCCAACTTCGAAGAGCAGCTCGACACGTTTTTCTTTTGCGGCGTCCTTCATGACCGCACCTCGTGCTGCGGTGCGCCGCCGCCGATCTGTGACAGGTAGGATGTGGCGGTGCGGCATGCAAGGGTGCGCACGCGGGCCATGAGCGCAGCGCGCTCAGTGGTGGAGATTACGCCGCGCGCGTCCATCAGGTTGAAGAGGTGCGAACACTTGAGGCAATGGTCGTAGGCAGCAAGCAGCGGGAAACGAACGCGGTTCTTCCCTTCCAGTCCCTTGAAGCCATCGAGGAGTTCTTTAGCCTGCTTTTCGTGCAAATCGAATTCGGAGCGAATCGCGGGCGCATCGCTGCGATCAAAACTGTATTCCGAAAACTGCTGCTCCTCCATCAGGCGGATGTCGCCGTAAGTTTTGTCCGCGGACCAGCGCAGGTCGTAGACGCTCTCCACACCCTGGAGGAACGCGCAAATGCGTTCGAGGCCGTAGGTGAGTTCGACGGAGATGGGGTCGAGGTCGATGCCGCCGCTCTGTTGGAAGTAGGTGAACTGGGTGATCTCGAGACCGTCGAGCAGAACTTGCCAGCCGATGCCCCATGCGCCGAGCGTCGGGGATTCCCAGTTGTCCTCTTCAAAACGAATGTCGTGCTCCTTGAGGTTGATGCCGATGGCGCCGAGGCTCTTGAGGTAGATATCCTGCACATCGACCGGAGAGGGCTTCAGGATCACTTGAAATTGGGAATGCTTGTAAAGACGATTGGGGTTCTCCCCGTAGCGGCCGTCGGCGGGCCGACGACTGGGCTGGACATATCCCACGCGATAGGCGTGCGGGCCGAGCACACGCAGGAAAGTTTCCGGGTGCATCGTGCCTGCGCCGACTTCCACGTCGTAGGGCTGCTGAAGTACGCAACCTTGCTTCACCCAAAATTGCGAGAGCTGCAAAATCAGATTCTGGAAATTAAGGCCCTTCGGCTTTTTCTCAAGTTTTACTTTAGTTTTCAAGTGCTCTCCAAAAGTTCGCGAGTCATGAGCCGCCGCTCTAGGTGATGCTCGATCCAGGACAGCCCAGCCTCGCGCAATTCACTGGCGCCGAGTTGCAGAGACTTCTCGTACTCGATGCGATCCAGCCGTTCACCGGCGAAGCGCGCGGCAAGGCTTCTGGCCTCAGGATGCAGCGGCTTCATTCCTGAGCGCCGGCACCTTTCGCAAAAGAGGCCGGGCTGGTGGGCATCGTAGAAAGCCGGCTTCGAACCAAATGACGCTCCGCAAGAAACGCAGCGATCGAAGCGCGGCAGCCAGCCGCCCAGCCGCACCGTCCACCAAGCGAAATAGCTCAGCGGTAAGTGCCAATCACTGGTGCGCTCGACTTCCCGTGTGGCCAGCAGTATCAGCCGGAACATGGGCTCGGAGACTTCGTGCTCCGGCAGAATAAGCTCCGAGATCTCGCTGATCACCGCGAGCCCGGTGCTGAGACCGTAATCGCTCTGCGCCTTGTGAAAGGACTCGAGCAATTCGGCCTGCTGGATGCGCACGAGATCGCGGGTTTCCCTCTCGACGTACCAGATCTGGACGTGCGAGAGAATCTCGAGCGTCGAGCCGTAACGGTTCTTCAGGCGGCGCGCGCCAGGGGCGACGCCCCGTACCCGCCCCGAGGAACGCCCAAGAAAACTCACCAGGCGGTCCGCTTCGCCCAGGGGAAATGTCTTCAGAATGATGGCTTCCGTTTCCCGCGCAGGCATGAGCAGTCGGCGCGCCGACGCTGCGCCGGACAAACTGCTGTACTCCGTCCGAATCGCGCGCACACGCAGAACTATTGTAATTACCACACGCGCAGCCATCGCGCAACGTTCCCGTGGAAAATTTCGCGGAAAATCTAGCCGCGGGCCGGGGCAAAATTGAGAATCGTGCTCTTCAACTCCGAAGGCTTTTTCCGGGCGGAGCGGGATAAAGGCAGTGAATCAACGCTATTACGGGGATGAATATATTCTGTTAACCAGCGGGCGTTTCACATCTACATTATCGGACACGGAAAACCGTCTCCTTGCCCTTTTCATTTCCCGCAGGTTTCGCTACTCTGCTGCGGGCCCCTTCCTATGTTCATTCCACTCAAGGACCTCAACCCGTCGCGAACCTATCCCTTCGTTAACATCACGCTGATTCTTGCCAACATCGCTGTGTTTATCTACGAGCTCGGCCTCGAGGCTACCCTCCCCCAGCGGGCCTATGAAGCCTTGCTCCTCTCCTACTCCACGGTTCCCGCTCGTTTCCCTGCGCTCCTGATGGGACATGCCAGTTTTGAAGGTTCCTTCGTGCCCCTGGTGAGCAGCATGTTTCTCCATTCCGGCTTCCTGCACCTGGCCGGGAACATGCTCTTTCTCTGGATCTTTGGCGACAATGTGGAAGATTTCTTCGGGCACGTACCGTATTTCTTCTTCTATCTCGCGTGCGGAGTCGGGGCGGGTCTGCTGCATGTGCTATTCAATCTGCACTCCAACGTTCCGGCCTTGGGCGCGAGCGGAGCCATATCCGGTGTGATGGGCTCTTACATCCTGCTCTACCCCCGGGCGCAAGTTCTTACGCTGGTTTTTATCTTCCCTTTGCCCGTGCCTGCCGTGATCTTTCTTGGCCTATGGTACGTCATGCAATTTCTTTCTGGGATCAACGCCCTCGGAGTCGGTGCTTCTGGAGGAGTGGCTTGGTGGGCGCACATCGGAGGATTTCTTTTGGGGATGCTGTTGACCGGCATGTCGCGGCGAAGATAGCGGCAAACCCAGGTCTCCCGGTTTTAAAGTATTACTTTAGATTGAAAGCTGGAATTGCCCCGGGCATTGCAGAAGCGGCAAGCAAGGCTGCCGTACTCCGAGAGGCAGCACAGCCATTTAGCGTTGATGGGCGAGGGCTTCGACGGATTTAATGGCGAGCCAATCGCCGACCTCGACAGTAAGTTGGTCGCCGCCGAGATCGGGCGTCACATAGTTCTCGCGCAACGCCGCCCGCACAGCCGTTCGAAGCGCCCCGGCCTCCGGTTTCCAGCCGAGAAATTCCAGCATCATGGCTGAAGTGAGGACGGAACCAAACGGGTTGGCGATGCCCTTTCCGGCGATGTTGGGGGCGGAGCCGTGGACGGGCTCGAAGAGTGAAGTCTTGCCCGGGTGAATATTTGCGGACGGCGCCAGGCCCAGGCCGCCCGCGAGCTGCGCGCCCAGGTCGCTGATGATGTCGCCGAAGAGATTACAGGTGACGATGACGTCGAATTGGCTGGGGTCGCGGACGATTTCCATCGCCAGGGTATCGACGTAAAGATGGCGGGAATCCATGCTCACATACTCTTGGCGGACTTCCTTGAAAACCCTTTGCCAGAGGTCGTGCGCAAACGTCATGGCGTTGGATTTGTCGCTCATGCAGACGCGTTTGAGGCCGTTCTGGCGGGCGTACTCGAAGGCGTAGCGTATGATGCGCTCGACGCCTTTGCGAGAGTTCACGTCTTCCTGGACGGCGATCTCGTCCGGCGTGCCTTTCTTAAAGAACCCGCCAACGCCCACATAGAGGCCCTCGGTGTTCTCGCGGAAGACCATCAGGCGAATGTCTTTTTCGGTGCGGTCGCGCAGCGGAGTGAGGCGGTCGTGGAGCAGTTCGACGGGTCTGGCATTGACGTAGAGATCGAGCTTGAAGCGAAGGCCCAGCAGGATGTCGGCTGCATGTTGATTCGAAGGCGCGCGGGGATCACCCAGTGCGCCGAAGAGAATGGCGTCAAACTCATCGCGCAGCATCTCGACCGCACCCGAAGGCAGCGAAACGCCCTCGCGCAGATACTTCTCCGCACTCCAGTCGAATTCAACGAATTCCAGGGGGCGCCTGGCGGGTGCGGTCACGGCTCTCAGGACTTTGACGGCTTGCGGTATAACCTCCGCCCCGATGCCGTCGCCGGGTATCACGGCGATTCGGGCCGCGGGGCCGCCATTTCGCAAAGGAATACCGGGCAAAGTCTAACCTCCTCGACGGCGGGCTTCGCGCCGTCGGATGGATTGCGTGGGCCGAAAAGGCCGGGCGCTATTCTTCCATCAAAGAGTAATTCGCGCCATCATAACCAAATTCCGCGCGTGAGTAATTTTGTTCACGGCGCTTTCCGGAAACTGACACGGTACTCGGCTCTCGCCGCTCAAGCCAGGCGTTCTTTTCGCACGGTAAGTTTGTCGATGCGGTCCAACCGCGGTTCGAATCCGATGCCGGGAGTGCTGAGCACGCGAATCGTGCCTTGTGGCGACACAGTGACTTCGGGAACGATGATGTCTTCTTCCCAGTAGCGTTTGCTGGCGGCTACATCGCCGGCGAGGGTGAAATTGGGAAGCGTCGAAAGTGCGATGTTGTGCGCGCGGCCGATACCCGATTCGAGCATCCCGCCGCACCAGACGGGAATGCCGTGGCGCTGGCACAGATCGTGGATGCGCCGTGCCACGGTGTGGCCGCCAACGCGGCCAAGTTTGATGTTGATGATTTTGCAGGCGCCCAGCTCGATTGCGGCGCGCGCCTGCTCTTCCGTGTGAATGCACTCATCCAGGCAGATCGGCGTTTCCAGCTTCTTCTGAAGCTCGACGTGGCTGTAGAGATCGTCCCAGCCGAGAGGCTGTTCGATCATCATCAAATAGAAGCCTTCGAGCTGCTTAAGGAGCGCCCAGTCATCCAGGGTGTAAGCGGAGTTGGCGTCGACCATCAGCTTGATGCGCGGAAAATCCTGGCGCAGGCGGCGCACTGGCTCGAGATCTTTTCCCGGCTTGATTTTTATCTTGATGCGCTGATATCCAGCAGCGAGTTCTTTTTGTACTGCGGCGGCGAGTTCGTCCAGCGACTCCTTAATGCCGATCGAGACGCCGCAAGCGATCTCCTCGCGAACACCGCCGATGAGTCTTGAAAGTGGCACTCCCTTTTGTTTGGCTTCGGCATCCCAGACGGCCGCTTCCAGTGAACCCTTGGCCATGTTGTGCCCACGGACACGGGCGAGCAAATCCCAAACCTCGCCGGCGGAGGCGAAATCCTTTCCCTCGACCAGCGGCCAAAGAAAATCGCGAAGGATGAGCCAGGCAGTATCGGCCGTTTCCGGACTGTAAAAAGGAGCCTCGCCAGCGACGCATTCGGCCCAGCCGATGACGCCGTCCACATCCGCCTGCACCAGCAGAATGCGGCGCACGTCCGTGCGGTCCATGCTGGTTTCGAACGGGGCCATCAGCTTCATTCGCACTTCCTGCAAAGTGACCTCTCGTATTCGCATGAGCTTTCGGCCGAGATGCCTTTCCTAAAAATCGCTCCACGGAGTGAGGAGATACGCCCGGTTTCCCGATGCGGTGCGTAAGGCAACCGCCGCGTAGCCTTTGGCAAACCACTTTTCGAATTCTTCACGTACGCGAGCCTGAACGATGCCGACCTGCGATGAACCTTCGCGCTGCCAACGCTCGAGCTCCGCGGGCAATTCGATGATCGCCGGCGCGTCGACAGGCTTTTTGACGAGAATTTCGATGGCGGCCACGACGCGCGCGGAGTCGAGATGCCACTCGACCAGCAGCCGATCGGTCGCCAGGCCGCGATGAAGCGGACTGGTTGTGACGCCGTACAAATTAGGATGATATTTCCGGCAAATGGCGCCAAGCCGGTTCAAATTGAAGTGCGCGTTGCGAAGTTCGAGGGGATCAAACGTCCATTGAATGAGCCGGATTCCGCGGCCCAGGGCTGCCGTACGCTGAAAAAGTTTCAGCAGGCGGCCAACGCCACGGTCGCGATATTCGCTGTGCACACCGGTCATGTGGGAATGGAGGTAAGGGAGGCGGTCACGCAGGCCAACGACCGCGAGCGTGTAGCCCACCAAGCGGTCGCCGTCGAACGCCCCCAGCACTTCACCGCCGGTAAGCGTGGCGACCACAAACATGGTAGCCGGCTCGACTTCCAGGTCGGCTTCTCCCCAAACCTCGCGCTGGAGATCCACGCAACGATGGAAGTCATCGAGACTCTCGCACTTCCGAACGACGATCTCCCGGCTCATTGCCTGGTTGCCGCTCAGCTCATTTCCGGCAAGCGCGGCTTCCCTTCCGACTTCTTCGCGGCGGCCCAAAATGCCTCCATCTCCTCGCGCGGGAGATCTTTGAACTCCCGGCCATTTTTCCGGGCCAGCCCCTCCATGGCGCGGAATCTGCGAGAGAATTTCGCGTTCGCCTTCTTGAGGGCGATTTCTGGGTCGATCTTCAAGAATCGTGAGAGGTTTACGGCAGCGAAGAGCAAGTCTCCCAACTCCTCTTCCACTTTTAGTTGGTTCTGTTCCTTCGATGCTTTCTTCAGCTCTTCGGTTTCTTCCTGCATTTTTTCGAAAACGCCGCCTGCATCTTCCCAGTCAAAGCCTATGCGGGAAGCTTTGCGAGTGAGCTGAAAGCTTTCCAGCGTTGCGGGCAGTGCGTGAGAGACGCCATCGAGCAGAGAAGTTTCTTTTCGTGTTTTTCCACCGCCATTCGAATCACTTTTTTTGTCGCTAGTGCGGCGCTCTTCGGCCTTGATCTGTTCCCAGTTTCTCAGCACCTCGGCGGAATCTTTCGCGCGCGTCTTACCGAAAACATGCGGATGCCGCCGGATCATCTTGTCATGGATTTCGCGAATCACCTCGGCCACCGTGAAGCGGCCTTCTTCGCGAGCGATCTGCGAATGAAAAACAATCTGCAAGAGCAGGTCGCCCATCTCCTCCACAAACTTGCCGTCGTTCCCGCTTTCGAGGGCTTCCAGTACCTCGTAGGCTTCTTCGAGGAGGTAGGTTCGCAGCGATTGATGCGTTTGCTCGCGGTCCCAGGGACAGCCGTTCGGGGCGCGCAATCTGGCCTGGACGCCAACGAGCTTTTCAAACCACTGGCCCGGCGTTACTTGTTTCTGTTTCACCGGCCTGGGATTTCGGCGCGGTTTGCTTGTTTTCTTCGTGTACTTCCGGCGTGTAGGCATTGCCTTTTCAGCTATTTCCATTCTGAATCAGGGTTCCCACTTTACGGTGCCGCGGTGGCTTTGACAAGCCTCGCAGCCTCGCAGATTCAAAGAGCGCGCCGCGGCGACGCGAGCTGGCAACCCGTGATAAACTGCAAGCGCGATAAATCGCTGAGGAAATTACCTTGTCCGATCACAAGCAGGAAGAAGCGTTTCGCGTAATCGACCGGCGCCCTTTTACGGCCGAAGGGGAATTGCGCAAGGAAGTCGTCGAGGAAGCTGAGCGGGAAGCCAAGCGGGAAGCGGCAAAGATTCCTGCCGCACCCCCGGAGGCAGCCAAAGTTGCTCCTCTACCTCCGGCCGAAACACCCAAGCGCGCTCCCGCGTTCGAAAATCTCGTCCGCATGCTCGGCAGCAATGCTGCCATGGTGCTCGGCGCATATGCCGACCCGCGCACCGGCCAGCCGGTCATCGATCCCGAGGCCGCGCGCGAGCTGATCGACATGCTTGACGCTTTGCACGAGAAGACCAAAGGCAATCTCGCGCAAAGCGTCAAGCATGTCGATCAGCTCGCGCGCGGCCTC
>Ga0137412_10001448_pt1 | contig 18487 bp, 18 predicted proteins | sample CZODoug2_1_16fun_FD_122160 | JGI IMG/M metagenome (GOLD analysis project Ga0137412, IMG submission 122160) | Vadose zone soil fungal communities from Angelo Coast Range Reserve, California, USA - CZODoug2_1_16fungal (Hybrid Assembly) | ecosystem: Environmental > Terrestrial > Soil > Vadose zone...
CCACGATGAGTTCGCGAAACGGTTCGCATGTGCTCTTGCGACCCGGTGGGCAAACGCTGGCATTCGTGCTGCGATCGGCGGACGAAACATGTTCCGAGCCGGTGGGCAGAATGGCCCCTTTTGAAGCATCCGCAGAATCCTCACAGGTGGCAGGACTCGGCGGGGAATCAGGCGGAGCCGATGCACTGGGCAGAATGGCCCCTTTTGAGCCCTCGGAGCCGGTGGGCGAATTAGCAAAATCCGCCACCTGCTTGAGGTAGCGGGCGACCGTTTTACGGTCGATGCCCAGCGTTTCGGCAATCCGCCGCTGGGACCAATGCGCCGCATGTAATTGTTGTATCGTCTCGATCGTCGCCATCTTGAGAACATTCGCCATCGGCGGTCTCCCAGCAACAAGATGCTTGTTGCTGAAAACCACCCGCGAATTCTGCTCCCTAAAAAATGGCTGCTTTTGATTCGCCCCTCGTGGTCCCTTCTGCCTGCCCGCTGACACGACCGGGAATACCTGGGCCGTGAAGTTCTTCAAGCGTGAGGACTTCTCGAGCTTCTCCGGTCATGGCCATATTTACCAAGATCTCATGGTCAACACGGTAAAGTCCGTTTTTCACCATAATTAAACCAATTACCTTATCTTTCTGATCAAAAATCTTGCAGGTAGTTCCTCGAAATATGACCTTATAACCAGCGGCGGTAATCTTCGCAATTGATACGAGGGTCAATCCCATGTCAGGGCAGTGAAGAACATCTTTTAGGAGGACAGTAGTTGTTCCATGGCCGTTGGGGATTTTAATTCGTAAGTCACCCTTCCCTATAGCTTGAAAGTGTCATTTATCGGCTGTGGTGATAGATTTTGGGGCGATTGCAACATAGTTCTCGAAATGGTCGCGATACGGAGACATGTGGCGAGAGGCTCCAGAATCATATAGTTCCGTTTGGACCCCTTCAACATCTCCTTCAACATTTACAAGCATAGCAGAATCAAATGTTGTCAATCCATCCTCTCCCTCATCATCAAATAAAACGGCATCACAACCTTCTGTTGAAGTTTGTCGCAGCCAGACCTAAATAAAGGATCTCAACTTCAATAAGAAAGTTTTATTAATAGTAAATACCTAAATAAAGGCTATGTAATAATTAGTATAGGTAAATATACGAAACAATAATTCGACTCACATCTCAACTTCAATAAGAAAGTTGAGACGAGTAAAATGAATGTCCGCTACGTATAAGCGGATTATGTAACAAACATATTTAGTAATCAAAACAATTGAATAAAATAAAAGGGAGATAAGATAAACGAATGTAAACGAGCTTAGCTCGTATAATATTCAACACTCCCCCTCGAGCTAATGCACGCGTTTACGATCGTTTACGCGCACGCGTTGGTCACGTGACGTGCCCAGGTAAGTCGTTTGTTGTTCTTTCGCTGGTCCTTTCTTTATCGCTCCCACCACCACCACCTTTGCTCGTATCTAATACAGCAAAGTATTGATACAGCGCGCGTAAATGGCATAGTGAGGTCACGGTTTCAGCATCCCCAATCCAAGGAGACCAACAAGCCTTTGGAACTGTTGCTTGGCCAGAGGTTTTGTGAAGACATCAGCGACGTTGTCCGATGAAGGTAAGTACTTCATTGATATTTTCCCTTGTTCTACGGCCTCACGAACGAAATGATACCTCAGATCGATATGTTTTGTCCTGGAGTGGAATTTATTGTCTTTCGCGAGAGCTATCGCTCCCTGGTTGTCTCCCATGACAGTGAGTGTTTGTATTGTTCCACCATTGATTTCACTGACGAAGGTCTGTAACCAGATAGCCTCCTTCGCCGTGTGCGTTTGGCTGATGTACTCGGCCTCTGTAGTCGATAAGGCGATAATCGGCTGTTTCTTTGAGCTCCACGATATCGCGCCGACCCCAAAATGGAAGGAAAAACCCGAAATCGAGTGCCGCCCTTCCTGACTGGCCCAATCTGCGTCGCAATAGCCCTCAAGCATCACCGATTTTGTTCCCCCAAAGGTAAGCCATAAGTCTTTCGTACACCCCAGGTAGTTTATGACCCTTTTTACCCCTTCCCAGTGCGCCTGACCCGGTTTTTGCATGAATTGGGATAGGATCCCTACTGCATACGCAACGTCTGGTCTGGATACGACTGCTGCCCACAAGATCGATCCTATGGCTTCCTGATAGGGCACGCCGTTCATCCGCGTTTCTTGGGTTGTACTTGATGGGCTTTGTTCTTTTGAAAATTTGGCATTGCTTTCCAATGGTGTAGTGACCGGTTTTGCATTGGTAAGTCTGAATTTTTGGACCATTGATTCAATATAGGCATGCTGATTTATCGAGATCGTCCTAGCCGCTCTATCTCTCTTGATTTCGAAGCCTAGGAACCATTTTATGGGTCCGTGATCGGTTATATCCCAGAATTTCTTCACGTTGGTTTTGAATTTGTCCGCATCGACTTTCCTTTTGGACGTTACGGCCATGTCGTCGGTTGCCACCGCTACAATGGTATGTTCCTCGCCATCTCTTCGATAAAAGACTGAATGGTCTATCCCAGACCGTTTGAATCCCAGATCCTTCATGAAAATGCGCGACATCTCCATGTACCATCCTCTACCAGCCTGTTTTAATCCGTACAGCCCCTTTAATAGCCTCAAGACCTTTCCTTCTTGTCCCGGTTTCAATACACCTCTCGGAGGTTTCATATAAATTTCCTCTTTCAAAGGGGCATTAAGGTAAGCGCTCTTTACATCAATGTGTTCGATTTCCCAGTTTTGATGAGCTGCGTTAGCGAGTACTGTGCGGACTGTTGGCATCTTAGCTGCGGCTGAGAAGGTCTCTGTGTAGTTGACGCCTTCTACTTGTCTGTGGCCACCAGCTACTATCCTCACCCTATAGGTTTGGACCTCTCCGTTTGGACCTCGCTTCACCTTTATCACCTCGCTACATGGGATGGTTGTTTTTCCACGAGGTAAATTAACAACTTCCCATGTTCCTAGCTTTTCCAACTGATTAATCTCGTACTTTAGGGCTTCTTCCCATTCTTTGGTGTTAGGTCCCTTGAGAGCTTCGTCAAGCGTCTTCGGGTCATCAGGGAAGTGGCCAACAAGAGCTAGTTCAGGTGGATAGAGGTCTGGTTCCTCAGGTCGTTTAACCGAGGAATTGGCTTTAGGTTCATCATCGAGGGTAGCGACAACGGCCGTTAAGCCACGGCGGTTCATTATTTTATACGAACCTTTTTCAGGTCGATCCCTTTTTCCGCGACCATATTCGGATGTGTCATCAGCTGGTGATTCCTCATCTGGCTCTTCTGGTTGTTCTTCAGGTTCTTCCTCACTTGTTGGGAATGGAATAGAGCTCGAAGATGAGGGATTGAGGTGAGATTCAGGTTCTTTTTCATGAATTTCTTGGTCCTCAGAGATGTTTTCTTCACGTTTTTCAGGATTTTCGGCCTTGTTCTGTGGAAGCTGGATGATTTTTTCTTTCTCCCCCTCAGACAGTGTCTCGCCATGAATAATAGCTGTGTTGTTTTGGACTTGAGTATCATCCTGGTTGAAGACAACATCTCGTTCCACTGTTATGGACCGTTTTTCAGGCCAATATATTCGGTAACCCTTGGATTCCGAATCATAGCCAACGAAACGGCCTAATTTGGCTCTGGAGTCAAGTTTTCCGGCCTTTAGGTCCTTCACATAGGCCGTTGCTCCAAATTCCTGGATGCCAGCTAAGTTTGGCTTCTTTTTAGTTTTCATTTCGTATGGTGTCTTTCCATCTAGGGCTCGAGTTGGACTCCTGTTTTGGATCCAATTGCCATGTTTCATGGCTTCTTCCCATAGGAAACGAGGTAGACCGGACGAAATTAGGAGGGCTCGGGCCATTTCGGCACGAGTTCGCATTCCCCTTTCAGATACGCCGTTTTGGGGAGGTGAGTCATGCACCGTAAATTCACGGACTGTCCCTTTCTTATTTTGATGATTAATTAGGGCATCTGATGTGAATTCTCCCCCTCGATCTGAGCGCGAAATCTTTATGCGACGGCCTGATTGAGTTTCAATATAGGCCTCATCTAGCTTGTATGAGTCGAAAAGCTCGCTTTTCTTCTTTTGGAAATACAGCTTAGATTCTCGGGTTGCATCATCTATCCGGGCTGCTATGTAGCTGTTTCCTTTTAGGCTTTTCACTGACGCTGTCACGCACCAATATTGATTGGTAGTGGTATTTCAACCAATTTTCCTCTATCAAACTCACTCTGAACCCATGTACCGTCAATCATCCCTTTTCAAGTCGACCCTGCGCCACTGTCAATGTCAACTGACAGACTCTTATTTTTATCACTTCCCTCTTGCTCCTGACTGTCATCTCAAATTTATTCACCGTCTCCTTCCGTTGCAATGCCCACATCATCTCCCGCTAATGTTTCTGTTTATCTTTCAATTGCTTACACTATCGATACTCTCCTCTCCTTCTATCATCCCCGTACTCCCTGGCTAGCCATGCGACAAAGCAACCGTTCACTACTGCGAATAGGACAGCAAATTGGTCTTGAGCATGTTCATGAAACTTCCTTCCTCACTCAGCCGCTTCCCATGTATGGTCGTATTTGCGCCATTTCCTATTTTGTACAAGGATTTGTAATCGTGATGGCATCCGTGGACCCACAAACATTCAAGGCATTCGAATCAACCATTTACATCGCTATCCCTCGTCAATGGATCTCCCTTCCACTCAGATCAGCTGTCATCTATCGACTCGCCTACCGATCACTCCCTAGACCTCGATTTATTCATTTATTAAATCCATCACATGGAGTTTATCATTCCGATCGCTTACAGGAGAATATCAGAGGATCAAGAATGGTCAAAAAGGTCTTAGCCACAGTCTAGAAGGATAGGATTCCCGCCCATGTCGATGAGGAGAAAGCGCGAGTATGGAATGTCAAAGCGCGAGTACACATCTCAGGCCTATCAATTCAAAAGCTATGCACTATTGCACTATGGGATTGTTCTCAGAACCATGGCTGCGCCTTACAAACCTTATTTCTATTGTTAACGTCCAGTCCTTGTTTCAGAAGCGACAAGATGGGAATGGGAGTCGAGAATATTCTGCCATTGGATGAAGAACGCGGCTGTACGAGAATTTCTTTCTTTTTCTCTCGTGTCTGTCATGGAAGGAACTTATTTCTCTTACTCATGTTCATATGCTTTGTAATTTCTGACTGATAACTCTTCACAGCCGTATGGCAGCGCGTATTTTCTTTTTTTATTACCTTTTATTTTTATTTTACATAGCCACATTCCTAGGGTATAAAGACTGTACCAAGTAGCTAGGAATAACTAACTTATAGTTCACCCCCAAGTTCGCATTTTTAAGCCTTTCACTGTCTGCTATCATCTGTCTGCTATCTGTTAACTGTTTAATATCTGCTTCTGTCTATTATCGTCCTCCTCTATTTTATTCTCTCTGTGTCTTCGAAGTCCTAGGTCAAGCCTTCCCTCACCTGAACAACAGGCAGTCGTTCGACTTAACGTCCGGTCCATCGCTGTCTGGATTGTGGTTGTATATTTTTATATCAATCACTCATATCGATTTACATCTGGAGCCCACCGCGAGGGAGGGTTATTCAGACTTCTCGCACACACTATCACCAAACCAAATCAATCTATTCTCATTTATAAACCTATCAACCCTATCGCTATCACTACTCATCATCAATCACAATGACTACCCCCACTATCCAACGTTCTCCCGCCGAAATGCCCATGCCTCAACAATCCACTGCTCCAAAGTTTAAAGGTCATTGGTCCGAAGTTACTGATTTTCTGCTTCAATGCGATCAGTTATTTGTTCACTACAACGTCACAACCGATGCTGACCGTTGTCGTTTCATGCACTCCTACTGTGACCGTCCTACACGTGAAATCATCGAAGGACTCCCCTCATTCATCAAACCTGACTGGAACAAGCTTAAAGCATTCATCTTCAAGATCTTCGATGCTGAACACACTACTCAGAAGTTTACACTTTTTGATCTTCACTCATTCATTCTACGCTCCTGCACTCTCTCCCTCCCATCTCTTGATGCGTTCAGGGACTACATGCGTCAATACATGCGAATCGCTGGCTGGCTCCTCGGTCAGCACAAAATCAACCAAGTTGAATACAACTGATGCTTCTGGCTTGGAATCGACACATCAATTCGTCCATCTATTGAGGCCAAGATGAACTTACAAAACAGCAAACTCGATCCCTCTGTCCCTTTTGAATTCGATGATGTTGTCTCTGCCACAGAAACAATCTTCAAGCGTGATCATTTCGACTTTGGTGTTTTCGACAAACCCAAACCTGTTCAAGCTGACTCAGCATACCCCCGAGACGATGATGACTTTACCATGGATAATCTGAAGAAGCTTTTGAAGTCCGTCATACCAGACAAAGGTCCATCGGAACGCCCAGTTCTTGACCCAGTTCAGTCCCGCATTGTCTACGATAACCTGGAACGAGAAGGAGAGAAAGCCCAGAAAGCAGATGAAGTTAAAACCCTCATTAAGCAAATGTCGCAACTCACGATTCAAGATCCCAACTATGCTGTCTATTATTTTCGAATCATGAAGCTTGATCCCGATATCGGCAAACTTCTTGCCCCTCCTCCCTTTTTGAACGCACCCAGGATGCCCTCTATCTCCTCATCCCCCCCATTTACGAACACAGTACCAGCTCGTCCCCAGACCAACTTCAGTGAAGTACTCTGCTACGGCTGTCTCCAGAAAGGACATACTATGACTCGCTGTGCCTCATTGGCCGAATTAGCAAACCAAGGAGTCGTAGTCCGCAATGATTATGGAAAGTGGATGATGAAGGATGGCCGATCTATCTTTAGAAACCCAGAGGAGTCCATTGTTGCTGCCGCAAAGCGTCTTTCTACTCCAGTCGTTTCTACCAATCTCGCCACAATTCAAGTTATTGGTGATAACGACGACGACGATGATAGAGAAAACATAGCCTTCGCCACCAACTCTGAACCTGTCCAAATCCTAGCCGCTAACCGAAGTGACAAGACCACCAAGAACACATGCAAGGAAGTCTTTGACAGTGTTACCGTTCCCACTAATGATCAAGTTAAAGCCAAACGAATCGCAGAGGCCAAAGAGAAAGCAAAGAAGTCCGCAGAAGAAGCAAGACCAAACCCAGTTAATCCCCCACGTCAACCTAACATTGTTCCTGCCACTGTCAACCCTCCTAAAGTTACCACACCACCGGTATTTGACCCATCAAACGATGATCACATTATGGAAGATGTCACACCGCCATCCACAAAGAACGTTCCCAAGAAAGCTTCTGCAGCCGCTACTCAAGCTTCTGCAGTCGCACGTCACGTCGATCCATTTTTGGTCTTAAACAAAGTCCTTAATGCGGAACTTACCTTGCCAGTCGGAGAATTGCTCGGAGTTTCCAAAGAAGTTTCCAGCCGCTTAACCGATCTTCTCAAAATCACCCGCGCTCCAGAAACGTCAACCAATTCCGCAGTCATCACATCTGATATCACATCTGACATCACATCTGACACAACACCTGATCCAACTCCTGACTCGACTTCTGATCAGAATTCTGTCCTCTTACTGCGCGTTCAATCTCCGCTCATTCAAGTTTTGGTTACATGCAATGGGAAATCTCTCATGGCTATTATTGATAGCGGAGCAACTCAGAATATTTGCAGTGCAAAATGCTGGAAGGAAGGAATCAATCTTCCCATGGACAACAAGGAATCAGTCAGAATGCGAGATGTTCATGGAAACACCTCCCAGATGCTTGGTATTGTCAGAAACATTCCCCTGTCTTCTGGAAGCGTTACCACTTGGGCCAATCTCTTTGTATCCAACCAAGTCCACTTTGACCTACTTTTAGGAAGACCCTGGTTCCATGACAATCTTGTCAATCTCAATGAATGTAAAGAAGGCACCTACATTTCATTCCACGATCCTGAAGATCCCACACGTACTCTTGAATTTATGGCTACACCGGACACTGGATATGCTGAAGGATTTCTCTCTGCATCGCTTATGTCCTCATCTGATTTTTCACCCTTCGACAATCCTGAACTAGACTCGCCAACTCATGAGCACCCACCTGATTTGGACCCGACTGAAGATGATACTGAAGAAGATGACCTTCCAGAGCGTATCAATGCGCAGATCAACCCTGACATAACAGGTGTGGAATGGTGAGCCCTTCAAATATTAATTATGGAACAACAAGATCTAGAAGCGCACATAGACATAATCCGTGGACTTCTCCAGCCCAGTGTGAGAACTCGGTTCCCTTGGGGACATGACATCTTCCAATCGTCTTATTCTATGTACATCGGCGGAGGAATGACTGATACCCACCACCGCTATGAGGACTATTTTCTCTTCCATGCCAACCGTCGATCTTCTATTCGCCGCGTCCCACAGCCTAATGGAGCCGCATTTGTCAGATGGTTCCCACAGGAAGAAAACTGGGATCATTTATATACTGATAGAGAATCTGCTGAAGCACAAGAGCCCATTCACACCGCTTCTTCTACCCCCACCGATCCAATCGAACCAATGGGTACGCCTTTCGAAACTCCTAATCAGAGCCCTATCATGTCCCCCATCGAAATCCATGTCGAAGTCGAAACCATAACTGTCAGCAGCCCTCCCGACCCACATGCCAACCTCGTCCCTCCTTTTTCGCGTTCCCTCTCTCCAGAGCGTCAAATACCCACTCTAGAAACTGAGACCACAACCACAACCATGTCTCCATATGAGGACTCCTTTCTGCCCCTCTCATCAGTTGCTGACCGCAATGATGAACCAGAACCCCATCCTGACACTCAGCCTGCTGCCAATACAACTGAGACTCAGCACAACAGTTCCCAGGTCATCGAAAACGTTGAATCAGAATCCCTATCCCTCGTCACAACTCCATCCGAGCCTGGTTATGATGCAATACCCAGTTCAACTCCCTCCTCACCTCTATCCCTGCCGCTTTATTCAATTTCCAGCCCCTCCTCAGCTCCTTCTGTTCCTTCTACTCTACACAAGGCAACATACAACATGACGAGCTCAGACCGCACTGTCTCACCGTTGGTCATAGCAATCAAAGAGGCTCCTCTCCCATTCATGAACGCTGAATTCACACTGTCACCCATTACCGAGGATGATGAGACTCCCAACAACCTCGTTATGTTCTCTTCTGTGGAACCGGCTTTCGCTCCGAATGTCATCACTGCAGGGTCATCTACCACTGAACATATCTCTGACACAGTCTACTGGGGTGTGCCTAGCGATGAGGATCAAGAAAATGTTCATGGTGGAGCCTGGGATTTTGCCATAGCAGAATGGGAAGCGATGAACAAAGCCTTTTCTCCTCCTCCGATCGAAGATATCCCAGCCTGGAATTACGAATTTGATCAGGATCAAGAAAACGCAGCTGAAGATAACATGGAAGATGATGATTACATGGATGAACATGAAGATATAGTTACGGGTACTTTCCGATGCTTTGCTTGATATGGTATATAGTGATTTTTTTCTTTGCTACAGACTTTTTGCTACATCCTTTTATTGACCAGCACGTCGCTAAACTGCACAACACTTCTCTCTACGATACTTTTTATTCTTTTGACTCCGACCCCATCATTAATATTCACCCTGGTGAACGCCGGCAAGCTACTATTCCCTCTCCTCTTTCTTCTGTATTTCTATTTGATTATGCCCCCTCCTCTTCTGATAGACTTAGACCTAGATCTCCCCCATATGCTCCCCCATCTTTATCTCCCTCTATGCCCCTTTCTATTCCTTTCGCTTTTGGGTCACTGGACTCAGTTGTACCACCACATGTTATTGCTGCCGAATCTATTACTGTTGAACCTACCGAACGCCATGTCTGTTCAGAATCTGATGATGAAGACTTTCGCCATGATAATCGCCATGTCTGTGTGGATCTGGAAAGCCAGCCCAGCCCTTTGGATAGTTCTGACAGCTATCAAGGTGTGCTGGATAAGCGCTGGAAGACTCACTTGTCTCGCCATGACTTTATGGATCTGGAAGGCCAGGCTAGCTCTTTGGATAGTTCTGACAGCTATCAAAGTGCGCTGGATAAGCACTGGAGGACCCACCCATTTCACCATGTCTGTCAGGATCCGGAAAGTCAGGCCAGTCCCTTGGATAGTTCCGACAGCTATCAAGGTGCGCTGGATAAGCACTGGAGGACCTATCCGTTTCGCCATGATTCCGCACATGAACTCGATAATGACTGCACTCTCTATCACCCCATCCTTACCGCTTACAAACGTGTGGACCAGAAGGTCAGGCCGATCCCTGGGGTATTTCCAGAAAATATCAAGGTGCGCCGGATAATACCAGAGGACCCACTCCTATCACTGCCTCCACTACCCATTTCCCCTCCCAACTTTGCACCTACCACCAAGTTAACTGCCGAACAAATGGACAGCCTGAAGATTCATGCCAATAAATTTCTATGGCCTGAAGAAGTCAAGCTATTCCAAAATGTCTTTCTGCTAAATGAACGAAGTTTGGCATTCGAACAATCTGAACGAGGAACATTTCGTGAAGATTACTTTTCCCCATACATTTACCCTGTTATCGACCATATCCCTTGGGTTCATCGTAACATTCCCATACCTCCTGGAATCAGAGACAAAGTCGTTGCCCTTTTGCGAGAAAAGATTGATGCTGGAGTTTACGAGCCAAGTCAAGCATCATATCGATCAAAGTGGTTTTGCGTACTCAAGAAGAATGGATCACTCCGAATTGTCCATGATCTCCAACCTCTCAATGCCGTATCTATCTGAGATGCTGGTATGCCCCCAGTCCTCAATGATTTTGTTGAGCCGTTTGCTGGACGAGCCATCTATACTGTTTTTGACCTCTACTGGGGCTATGACGCACGAAAAGTTCATCCAGCAAGTCGTGATCTCACTACATTCCAATCTCCTGTTGGACCACTACGAATTACCTCCATGCCTATGGGCTACACCAACTCTGTTTCCGAATTTCAAGCATGCACCACCTTCATTTTACAAGACGAAATCCCATCCGTCACCAATGTCTTCATTGATGATATTCCGATTAAAGGCCCAGCAACTCAGTATGAAGATGAAAATGGCAATCCTGAAACAATACCCGGAAATCCGTGTAGTTTACACTCCCCCATAGATTCCAGGTGGACTCCACATATTCCACATGAACTTCATGGAGTCCAGGTGGAGTCCAGGTGGAGTCCAACACATATTGCATATTTCGGTGTTCATAGCATGGAGTCCAGGTGGACTCCATGGAATCCATCTGGAATCCATCTGGATTCCATAGACTCCAGGTGGACTCCAGGTGGAATACAACTAGAATTTGTAAAAATGAAGAACAGACATCTTTTTATAAACTTAAAGTGGATTTTAAGATTGAAAAAAATTGATATATCATATATATAACCAGTCACTAATGAACAAGTAGCAGATATTTTATAATACACTAAAGTACACTTCTCACGAGTCGATACTTTCAATATTCAGCATTCCAGTGTTGTGCTTCATTATTCTCTTCTTCCTCATCATCTGCCCCATCATCATCATTGTCATCAATTTGATGGGGCTTTTCCTTTTGTCCTTGTTTTCGAATAACATGCTGAGTGTGGTAAAAAAGCAAGACATGCAAGAACCAGTCAAAGTTTCCTGTTGTCATGCGTTTAAGAATTGATTCAAAACCTCCAAGCCAAGAATTCAATTGTTCGCATGCCTGAAATTTGATTAATAAAATTGTAATCCAAAAATTAATAAAAATATATACCTGGGTATTAAATGCTCGTTGAAGATATTCTTGTCCCTGCTTATCTTGTGCAATTTGTATAAGATTGGGAGCAGATCCATTGAGTGGACCAGGATTACACCATTTACGACACAAATAGTCTGATTTGCGATGATTGATATAATGGTATGAGTCAACAATGAAACGAGTTGATTTCTCCCAAACATCCCAGCTTTTATTTGAAATTGATGTCCGAAGGACTTGACAAGCTTTATCAATGCAAATATAATTTGGTCGAGATTGTTCTGTAGGGTAGACTTGATTTAAAAAATTCAGAATGTTTGTGGGTGATTCTGATTTATCGAACTTTGTCCACGCAATTACTACACCACAGGGTGCACATATTGTTTCCACACAGTAGAATTGGCCAGGGCCAAAGTAATTCTTTCTTTGGATTTCAACAACATCATTACTATCATGAGCCTGAAAAGTTCTGCGAAGCCCAGGTTGCCATTCATTTTTTTCTTGAGGCCTCTGTAGCATTCTTTTAACCCCTGCCAAGCTTGATCGACTATGGTCAAGTTTATATTTTCGCCAATCCTGTTGATGACGTTGGCATGCCTGTGTATTATCAAGTTTGTTTTGTGTGCAGTCACGAACACGACATCTGTCCCCATATGCAGCTTCATGTTGTTCACAAAATGCTCCACCTCTGGCATTTACAAGATCTTTAATGCATCCATCTTGTGCACAGTGCTAAAAAAAAATGAAAATTTAATATCTATCTGTATCCAAATATTTTAAACATTTTCACCTTAGGGCCAAATACTATGCCATCCAATACAATCATTGTGCAATCATCATAATCCACATCCATGTCATCAGTCACAGAGTTATTGATGTCATTAGCTCTTGTGTGAGCTGCTCGCCGCTCTACAGCAGTTTCACGTGCTGATAAATCTGCATATTGTCCTTCCAAAACGGGTACTGCACTATTTTCATCCACTCCTATCACTGCTGCAGGATCTTCATTGACCATAAAATCAGCAGTGGCTTTGTATGGTTGACTGCACTGTGAACACGAATGTGATTTGCCTGGTTCTATTATTCCTGTGTTTCCCAATTTGGCAAAAGCTTCTGCTGCAACTTCCTTGATGTTGAAATTTTCTTTCAGCTCCAAATCAATGTTTTTGACTGTTGAAATTGTTCTGATTGATTCCTGAATAAATGCATGCCAAATTTGACGTCGCGTAACTTTAATATTGGAGTTGGTGACTGAATGGCAATCATTCCAAAATTGCATGAATGCAGATGCAGATGCATGAAAGTTGTATATCGCACTCAATACTGAATGAGAAAACTTTCGATCAACCCATAAAGATTGGCCAACTTTCAAAAATCGTGCAGAACTCAAATAGCACTTGTTCCAAATGTTGTGCCTATCTCGAAAACGTTCATGATCACCATGGTAAGTGGTATCACATGTGGTGCATTTGCCTGTTAGGACTGGAACATCTTGATAAACAGTATTATCTTTTATCAAGGTAACCAAAGGAATATCTCGTAGCATTGATGCCTGTAAAAGACCACGAGCTTCACATTGTGCATTCAAGCAGACAGGAGTGTCAGGACAAATAGTTGGAATCCCCTGGATTGCATCATATGACACTGGTAATAATTTCCCTTTGAAATCATTTTTGCGATTGTATGGGGTAAGATTCAGCAATAGTGCAAACTTATCAAGTTTGGTGCACAATTTTGTGACTTGCTGATTTTCTTCATCAGGAAATTCTTTGTCATGAAAAAGCATGTTGAAATTGCCCTTTAATTGATGCATCAATGCACGTGATAACGCTCGCATCCATCCAGATGCCACAGTTTTATTTTCGCCTTTATATTTTGGATTTTGCTGACGGGCATGTAGGCTCAATAATTCTGGATTTTCTGTCAAGGAAAACAACACAAGTAACACTGTAGCCAATGACACTTTTGAGCTGAATGTGTCTTGAATAAAATCACTGAAAATGTGAAATGGCACATCAGGAAAAGATTGCGTTTGAGGAGCAGCAGAGACAAGTGGAATCAGCGTTAGAGCAATCCAGAGCTTGAACATTAACGGCAAGCCTGCTGTAGCGCATGATAAGACGATTGCCAGCATATATGGAGTCAAAAAACTAAAATCAAGGTTTCGAAATATTGCGATGAAGACACCTGTAAAAATCATAGCAAAAAAAGGTAGCAATCTACAAGTACAAGGTTAAAAAGCAAAAAAGAAAAAAGAAAATAGTTAATTGTACTTCTTTTTGTGAGACTTCCCCTTTCCTTTGTAGGGTAGATGTTCATCATTGGGCGATTGCGGACGTGAGCTTTGCGTTCTCCTCAATCTCCCTCCTAAGTCTAAAAATTCCCTCAAGTCCTCCAATGTATATTTCTCTCGGGATTCACCCCACACATCCTGATCTTCATCCTCAAGCGTAACATCCTGATTGAGCCATTCTACCATGTTGGGAAAGTTCTTTTTAATTGCAGCAAAATGATTCTTTTGATTATACCACGCAGATTTGCTGATAAAGATCTCAACGATAAGAACTTCACTAAAGGTGGGGAGATCGGAAGGCCAGGTACCAGCCTTGGACGTAATGTGACCCTGCTCGATAGCTTTGGTGATCGCCAAATAGCGTCCCCAACAAAAACGTATACCGGTCATGTTGCGATCTGTAAAAAAGGTATCGATCCCTAATTCTTGAACTAAACGATCACGCAACATGGTAGACATGTTTCGACCAGTAAATGCGAAGGGATTGGAGGAACCCTGCTGAAACGAAGACATATGACCAGCTGGAGCTTGAGAATCAGAACGTGAACCAGATACTGATCGAGAACCAAGACTGGAGCTACGACCAGCAAACCCTGGAAGATAAACCGAAGAACTCGGATCGAAAGTTGTCTAAATTGTTTTTTTTAGAAAAGAGAAACTTGAAAAGCGAAGTTAAAACACTTACCCCTAAGATACAAATGAAGTACTTGTCATTTTCATCTTTCATCCATTTGATGTAATCTTCAGCAGCCGGAGTGCGATTAATAATACTTTCGTAGCGACCTTGAGCACACCAGTCGTCCTCATCACGAGTGAACAGACGATATGCAGGCCCTAATATCTAATATATCAATAAAACACCCAATATATATTAATAACTTACTGCGAATTGGAGAATAATCACGAGAACCTCGCTTCATGAGATCCTGCACAGTTTGACACTTTGCAGTGTCATAGACATTCACAACAAAAGATGATTGAGAAATGTCAACAACCGCTGGGTTTAGGTCAGATATATACAAATATATCTTTCCCTTAATGGGTTCCCCATCTGAACAGTTAACGTCACCCCAGACCTGTCTGACATCAGCAATATTAAAGGTATTACCAACAGCACGTCCACGAAAGGTTCCCCCAGTTGAGCGAGATGACCCATATGCAGGTATATGTTCCTTCGGTGGACTATGCATTGTGATGTCTAATATATATATTAATATATCTATATCTACAAAAAGGTGTGAAACATAAAAAATTATACCTTCGATACCAGAATATGAGGGCGTTCGAGCATGATGGCCAGCATGCAAGGAACGTTCTCGCTGCCGACCTCGAAGTGGAGTGGTGTTATTATCGTTGCCATCCTGTCGTTTGCGTGGTCCATGTTGACCACCCTCAACATCAACATCATGGGCACTGTAAGAAAGATATAATCAAAGAAATAAATAAAACCAAAAAAACGAGCATACGCAGTCAATTTGTGTGGTTCACGGTGACCACCCTCATCAACATCAATATCCTCAGCACTGTAAAAAAGATATAATCAAAGAAATAAATAAAAAAAAGAAAGAAATGAGCGTACGCAGTCAATTTGCGTGATCCACGCTGACCACCCTTATCAACATCAACATCCTTGGCACTGTAAGAAAAATGTGATGAAATAAATAAATAAAAAATAAATAAAAACGGGCGTACGCAGTTGATTTTGGGGGTGGGGATATAGTATCCTGGACTGCACCACCCATTCTCATTGTTCGTCGGCCAGGGGGGGCAACGGTTGTGTTGCGTGCTTCAAGCACTCTTTCGGCACTGTAGGAATGATTTAATAGAAGAAAAAAATAAAAAATAAAAAAAACCGGGCTTACGCGGTTAATTTTGGGGGTGGGGACGCCGCCACGTCATCACGGGCTCGATCCAGGGCGGTTTTCCTGGAAATAAATGGTTAGCGTTCGAATTTGAGAAGAAAAGATAGAAATAAGGGCACGATCGTCACCGATCGTGCCCGGCGTACCTTTGGGGGGGCCCTTTCTTGACCCCACGCCCTCGTTTGCCACCTCTGGATGGTGGGGGGGGGACCACGTTGTCGTCGTTGTCTTCCTCTGCTTCGGAATCCCCCTCCTGCTCCTCCTCGGACTCCCGTTTGTCGTCGTCGTCGTCGTCGTCGTCGTTGGCGTCGTTTGCAGTGCGCCGGGTTCGTTTTGGGGGTTGCTGGTTTGCGTTGGACCCCTGGCGTTTCCGTGAGTCAGTTGGGGCCCGGAATAACCCAGAACGGGTGTTGGATTTGGGTTTGGGACCCATGGGAAGCTGGGGGGGTGTTGTTGAAATGGGGTGGTGGTACGACAAAGCAAGAATGGTGATGTGGCAAGAAATGATGGTGTACAAACATGTTTGCGTGCATGCCGGACATGCCGGAACGTGCAAATACATAGAAATACATAAAAAAAGGTCGTTTATAGGTAAATAGACGGTCAATAATTACAAATTTGGTATCGTTGGAACGGAAATTTTGAGTAGAATTCGAATTTGTAGGTTTTGTGTGACGACGCGACGTGTAACGCGTCTTTTTGACGTGTTTTACATGTATTTAGGCAGTTTTTAACGTGATTCGCAAGTTTATTCCCACGAGAATATTTTAGCCGTATTCTACTACCTTTTAGCTTTCTATTGATATATAATAAAGATTAAAAAGTTTACATTTGTGCTTAATAATCTCCAATTTCATGAGATTCTATCTATATCATGTGCATTATGTCATCAAAAGTGTCCCAAAAAATCTCATTTTTTTATTTTTAGATTTCTCTTAATTTTCTCTTTTTTTTGATGTATAATATGTACATATTCAATACTGGATTCATATTTGGAAATAAAACTTTCACAAAAACGGGATATAATTACATAATAAAATAGCATGAAAAAATCTAATTTATTCAGAATTAAAATATCCTTATTTTTACCTTTTTTTTGGTGTATCATGTGCCTTGGTTTTTTGTACCAACACCTACAAAACATATTATAAAACCACTGGAGTCCAGGTGGAGTCCACTAAAATGTGAAATTTCCTTTGTCAAGTGGGTGGAGTGGTGTGGACTCCATGGACTCCAGGTGGAGTGTCCGGAGTCCACCTGGAATCCACCTGGTTTCCAGGTGGATTTTGGGTAATATTTGGCTGGGCTGCCTGCAAAGAAAATCCACATGGACTCCACATGGACTCCATAATTCCATGTGGAGTCCAGTGGATTCCACCTGGAATCTATGGGGGAGGGTAAAGTCCTCCAAACATGCATGCATGATAGAGGCAAGATTCACAGGTGTGGTCAGTCAACACCTCCATGATATCACTTCTACGTGTCTTTATTGCCAGATTGATACCATGTCTTTTAGCAGTCGTAATAATCTCCTGATTTGTAAGCCAAATGGAAGCCTCAGACAATGTAAATCTGCATAGGACAGAATGATTATTTTCAACATGATAATCAGCCAGGTTAATGTTTAACAAGTAATTCACAAAGCGATAAGAAGCAGATGTATTAAATACACTGCATTTATTATGTTTAATTAGACGTGATTCTAAAAGTTTTGTGGATACAACATGAAGACTGCGACCTCCTCCATAATATATATTTGCCTCAAAAGATGGAAGGTAGGAGATATGTAAAGGGAGACTTGGATTTAGCAGTAATTTATTTTGGTGATTAAAAGCAACAGAGTATTGTTTCAACACCATTTTTTGTATATTATCAATGATCAAAAACAGAATTGTCATCTGAATACTTTCAACATTCACGATGAATTGAATTATAAAAAACAGACAATCAGTCAGATTGGCAGAAGAAAATAATTTCCGTATTGTGATAAAAAGATGGTTCATATAATTAAGCACAGACTTAACATGGTTAATATTTTTATGCAAATCATGACAAGTAGGCAAAGAGCCCAATAAATAAGATTTATCATCCAAAGATATTGCAGGTAGTACTGGATCGTCCAGCAGATTACAAATACACATTAGGGATAAGCCATCCCCTGAGCTATAAAGCGAGAGATCTTGTGATACTGAAGCATAAAATGTCAGAGGACAAAGACAAAATAGATATATAAAGGGGTATTCACCTTTAGTTACTGTCGATTTATGGTCATAGAGACCATAAATAAACTCCAGGAAAAGCGAGACTGTGATGAAGACAAATTTCATTGGAAAGTGACGATGAGAATTGAGGATTGGTAGAAAGCAATCATTCATGATTAAGATAGAGAATATATAATAAAAGTCATACAGAATAAATAAGGACAAAATGAACGGCAATTGCGTTGTTCGAAGGCAGATAATTGATTTGGGGAGGCTACATAATTACAATAGAACAGATCTTACCCGAGGGTACGATCATTC
>Ga0137412_10001449_pt1 | contig 18487 bp, 23 predicted proteins | sample CZODoug2_1_16fun_FD_122160 | JGI IMG/M metagenome (GOLD analysis project Ga0137412, IMG submission 122160) | Vadose zone soil fungal communities from Angelo Coast Range Reserve, California, USA - CZODoug2_1_16fungal (Hybrid Assembly) | ecosystem: Environmental > Terrestrial > Soil > Vadose zone...
TCGCACATCCGCGTCCTCGATCTTTCGCGCGTGCTCGCCGGTCCCTGGGCGGGGCAGAACCTCGCCGATCTCGGCGCCGAAGTCATCAAGGTCGAGCGTCCCGGCTCGGGCGACGACTCGCGCGCTTTCGGTCCGCCCTGGGTGAAGGACAAGGACGGGCGCGACACCCGGGACTCGGCCTATTACACCTCGGCCAACCGCGGCAAGAAATCGATCACGCTCAACATCGCGAGGCCCGAGGGCCAGAAGCTCGCGCGCGAGCTCGCCGCGATCTCCGACGTGCTCATCGAGAATTACAAGTTCGGCGATCTCGCGCGCTACGGCCTCTCCTACGAGGACCTGAAGAAGACCCATCCGCGCCTTATCTACTGCTCGGTCACGGGCTTCGGCCAGACCGGCCCGTATCGCGAGCGCCCCGGCTACGACTTCATGATCCAGGGCATGGGCGGCATGATGAGCGTCACCGGCGAACCGGACGATGCGCCGGGCGGCGGGCCGCAGAGAGCGGGTGTGCCGGTCGCCGATATCATCACCGGGATGTATGCTTCGATCGCGATCTGCGCCGCACTTGCGCACCGCGCGGAGAGCGGGGCCGGGCAGCATCTCGATCTCGCGCTGCTCGATTCGCAGATCGCGCTGCTTGCCTACCAGAACACGAACTATTTCTCCACGGGCAAGCCACCAAAACGGATCGGCAACCTGCACCCGAACATCGCGCCGTACCAGCCGTTCCGCACCCGGGACGGCAGCGTCATCCTCGCCTGCGGCAACGATAACCTCTACCGTAAATTCTGCGAGGTCGCCGAGGCGCCTGAGCTCGCCGACGATCCGCGCTTCGCCTCGAACGGCAAGCGCGTCGAGAACCGCGCGGAGCTGACGCGCTTGCTGCAGGCGATCTTCGCGAGGAAGACCACGCGCGAATGGGTCGAGCTGCTGGACGCCGCGGGTGTCGCAAACGGACCGATCAACGACGTCGCGCAGGTGTTCGAAGAGCCGCAAGTAAAGGCGCGCGGCGTAAAGATCGAGCTCGAGCATGCGGTCGCCGGCAAGATGCCGCTGGTGGCGAGCCCGATGCGCTTTTCGGGGACGCCACTGGGGCACAGGCTCGCACCGCCGGTGCTGGGGCAGCACACCGAGGAGATCCTGCGCGAGGTGCTGCGCGTGAGCGATCGCGAGATCGCCAGGCTGCGCGCCGATGGCGTAATCTAAAGAGCGCGTCGCAAGTTCGCGGCGCATCCCTCCTCTCTTGAGGAGGGGAAGGAAGAAACGGAGGAAGCATGGCCGCACCGGGCCGTTCAGCAATCGTCACGGCCGCCGTCATGATCGCGGGCTCGCTCGCCTGGGTCGCCGGGATCTCGCTCTCGGGACTCGAGGGCTCGCGCGGATTTTTCGGCGCGGGCCCGCTGATCGCGGACGCCAACCTGATTCTCGAAGTGTTCCTGGTCGCGGGGATCAGCTACGGGTTCCTGCTCGCGCGGCGCGGCAACATCGACGCGCACCAGATCAACCAGACGACCTGGGTCGTCCTCAACATCGGCCTGATCGTGCTCGTCATGGCGGGCTCGATGCAGGACGTGAAGATCGCCAAGGCCGCGGCCCTCGCCGACTGGCGCATCGCGGTGACCTGGCTGCACGCGGCGCTCGGAACGCTCACCGCGCTCTCAGGGCTGTGGATCGTGCTGCAGATGAGCGACGTCCTGCCGCGCGGCCTGCACGTCCGCGCGTGGAAAAACCTGATGCGCGCCGCGTTCGCCGGCTACTGGCTCACCGCGCTCTTCGGCTTCGCAACCTACTACTTCTGGTACATCGCATGAGACGATTCGCAGCGATCCTTCTCGCCTCGCTCGCCGCCCTGTGGCCGGCGCTGCCCGCCGCGCAGCACGGCGCGAAACCCGAGATCAACTCGCCTTTCCTCGTCAACCCCGACGTCGCGCGCTGGAAGAAGGGTTTCGAGAACGAGGACCGCGAGGTCTATCGCAAGCGCAACGAGATACTCGCCGCGACAGGGGTGAAGCCGGGGATGGCGGTCGCCGACGTCGGCGCCGGGACCGGGCTCTTCACCATGCTCTTCGCCAGGGCGGTAAAGCCGGGAGGGCGCGTCTACGCGGTGGACATCTCGCAGGCCTTTATCGAGCACATCGGCGAGCGCGCCAGGGCCGAAGGGATGGACAACGTCACGACCATCCTCACCGAGGGCACCGAGACCGAGCTGCCCGAGGCCTCGGTCGACCTCGTGTACACCTGCGACACTTACCACCATTTCGAGCAACCGGAGAAAACTCTGCAATCGATCAAGAGGGCGCTCAAGCCCGGCGGCCGCATGGTGGTGATCGACTTCGAGAAGATCCCGGGGCAGACGCACCAGCAGCGCATCGATCACACCCGCGCGGACAAGGAGACCGCGATCAGGGAGATCGAGGCCGCGGGCTTCCGCTTCGTCGAGGAGAAGAAGCTGATGCGCGAGAACTATTTCGTCGTGTTCCTGCGTCTCTAGGCCGGCATCACAGGAAAGTCACCAGCATCCGCGTCGCCATCACGTAGAAGAGGATGGCGAAGATTCGCTTCAGCCACACGGTCGGCAGCCGGTGCGCGGCCGCCGCGCCCGCCGGCGCGACCAGCATGCTCGCTGCGACGATTCCAACCATCCCCGGCAGATAGACAAACCCTACGCTGTAGGGCGGAAGGCCCGTCTCGCGGAGACCGGTGACGACGAAGCCGATCGTGCCCGAGAGCGCGATCGGAAACCCGATCACCGCGGCGGTGCCGATCGCCTGCAGCATGGGCACATTGCACCAGAGCATGAAGGGCACGGTCATGAACGCGCCGCCGATCGCGGTGAACGCGGAGATCGCGCTCACCAGGAAACCGAAGACGAACATTCCCGCCCAGCCCGGAGGCTCGCGCGAGGCGCGGGGCTTGCGATCGAGCAGCAGGTTGGTCGCCGCGATGTAGATCACGCCGGTGAATATCGCGGCAAACACCGCGGTGGGGATAAAGCTCGCGATCCAGGAGCCGGCGAGGCCGCCCAAAAGGATGCCGGGCGTGATCGTCCGCGCGATGTCCCAGCGGATCACGCCGCGCGCCGCGTGCGCGCGCACGCTCGCGACCGAGGTGAAGAGGATCGTCGCCATCCCGGTGCCGACAGCCAGATGCAGGATATGCGCCTTCGGCAGGCCCTGCGCCTCGAACAGCATCACCAGCAGCGGCACCATGATCGCGCCGCCGCCGATGCCGAGCATCCCGGCGAAAAAACCCACGGCCACTCCGATGGCGGCATAGCCGAGCCACCACTCCACCGATCAGACCCTCTCGGCCAGCCAGCCGCGCACCGCGGTCTTCTCGCGTGCGCTCATGTGCAGGCCGCACTTGGTGCGCCGCCACAGCACGTCCTCGGCCTCGCGCGCCCATTCCTTCCTGACGAGGTATTCGAGCTCGCTCTCATACAGGCCGCCGCCGAAGTTCCGGCCGAGCCCGGGCTCCTCGCGCGCGTCCCCGATGATTTCCTCGGCGAGCGCCCCGTGCCTGCGCAGCAGCCGCGCGAGCCAGACCTTCGGCAGGCGCGGAAAGCGCCTGCGGTAATCGAGGAGCAGCCCGCGGAAGCTGCGGCCGCCCAGGTTCCCTCCGGGGAGGGGCTCGGTGTGAGTCCACGCGGGCTTGCCGGGAAAACGCCCGGAGAGCTTTTCCATGACCTGCTCGGCGAGCCTGCGATAAGTGGTGATCTTGCCGCCGAACACCGAAAGCACCGGCGCGCCGTCCGGCCCCGCTCCCGTATCGAGCAGGAGGTGATAATCGCGCGTCACCGCCGACGGGTTCTCGCTCCCGTCGTCGTAGAGCGGGCGCACGCCCGAGTAGCTCCACACCACCATGCCGGGAGTGATGGGTTTCTCGGCGTAACGGCTCGCCGCACCGCAAAGATATTCGATCTCCTTGCGCGAGATCCGCGCCCGGAAATCGTCGCGCGTGACCGGCACGTCGGTGGTGCCGACGAGCGTGAACTGCCGCTCGTAGGGAATCATGAATATGACGCGCCTGTCGGGGTTCTGCAAAATGAAGGCGTGGCCCCCCTCGTGGATGCGCGGCACCACGATGTGGCTGCCTTTCACCAGGCGCACCGCGGCGGGAAGCTTGATCTTGAGCGCATCGTCGAGGATCTGCCTCACCCAGGGCCCGGCGGCGTTCACGATCGCGCTCGCGTGCACCGTGCGCTTGCCGCGCTCGCCGTCCAGGGCCGCGGTCCACTCCGCGCCCTCGCGCTGCGCCGACATGAAGCGGGTGTGCGTGAGGACGGTCGCGCCGTGCTCAGCCGCCGAGCGCGCGTTGAGCACCACCAGGCGCGCGTCGTCGACCCAGCAGTCGTAGTAGACGAAGCCGCGCTCGAATTCGGGCTTCAAGCCGGCCCCGTAACCGTCCGGCGCGAGCCTCACGCCCTTCGACGTCGGCAGCGAGCTATTGCTTCCGAAGCCGAACATGCGGTGACCGAGATGATCGTAGAGGAAAAGGCCCGCGCGGATCATCCACGCGGGGCGCAGGTGCGATTCGTGCGGCAGAACGAATTCCATCGGCCAGACGATGTGCGGGGCGATCCGGAGCAGCGTTTCGCGCTCGGCGAGCGCCTCGGCGACGAGCCGGAATTCGAAGTACTCCAGGTAGCGAAGCCCGCCGTGGATCAGCTTGGTCGAGGCCGAAGAGGTCGCCGAGGCGAGATCGTTCTGCTCGACCAGCAGCACTTTCAGGCCCCGTCCGGCGGCATCGCGCGCGATACCCGCGCCGTTGATGCCGCCGCCGATGATCAGGAGATCGTATTGCCCGGTGTCCACGCTGGAGTGGATTCTATGTCCACGTGGTGATGGATTCTACGCGAGCTTGCCTCAGAATACGCGCTGTGCAGCGCAACGTCCTCATTCCCCTTATCGTCGCCTGTTCCCTGTTCATGGAGAACATGGACTCGACGGTCATCGCGACTTCGCTCCCGGCGATCGCCGCCGATATCGGCGAGAGCCCGCTCGCGCTCAAGCTCGCGCTGACTTCCTATCTCGTCGGCCTCGCGGTATTCATACCGATCAGCGGCTGGGTCGCCGACCGCCTCGGCTCGCGCACCGTGTTCGCGAGCGCCATCGTCGTGTTCGTCGCCGGGTCGCTCCTGTGCGCCGTGTCGGGCACGCTCGCCGCCTTCGTCGCCGCGCGCTTCCTGCAGGGCATCGGCGGGGCGATGATGGTGCCGGTCGGGCGCCTGGTTCTGCTGCGCGCAGTGCCGAAGGACGAGCTCCTCGTTGCGCTCAACTACCTCACCATCCCGGCGCTGCTCGGGCCGGTCACCGGGCCCGCGCTGGGCGGGGCGATCACGCTGTACTTCAGCTGGCGCTGGATCTTCCTCATCAACCTGCCGATCGGCGTGCTGGGGCTGTACCTCGTTCTTCGCCATATCCCGAACGTGAAGGAGCCCGAGACGCCGCCGCTCGATCTCGCCGGATTCGCGCTCACGGGAGTCGGGCTGTCGGTGCTGATGCTGGGACTGTCGTCCCTCGGCGGCCACCTCCTGCCCGGAAAAATCACCGCGGCCTGCATCGTCCTGGGCGCGCTCGCTCTGGCGGCCTACCCGTGGCATGCGCGGCGCACGGCTCATCCGGTGATCGACCTCGCGCTCCTCAAGCTGCCGACCTTCCACACCGGCGTCATCGCGGGGAGCCTGTTCCGCATCGGCGTCGGCGCGACGCCGTTTCTGCTGCCGCTGCTGTTGCAGGTCGGCTTCGGGATGAATCCGCTGCAATCGGGCCTGCTCACCTGCGCGAGCGCGCTCGGCGCGATGTTCATGAAGACGCTGACCACGGTCATCCTCAGGCGATTCGGTTTCCGCAAGGTGCTCACGGTCAACGCCCTGGTCGCATCCGCCGCCATCGGCGTATTCGGCCTGTTTACCGCCGCGACGCCGCACCTCGTGATCTTCGCGGTGCTGCTCGCCTCCGGCTGCCTGCGCTCGCTGCAGTTCACCGCCCTGCAGGCGGTCTCGTTCGCCGAGGTGACGCGCGAGACCATGAGCCAGGCATCCAGCATCGCCAGCATGGCGCAGCGCCTCGCGCAGAGCCTCGGCGTGGCGTTCGGCGCCTACGCGCTGCAGGTTTCGAGCAGTGCGCAGGGGCACGCCGATATCGTCAGCGCCGATTTCGCGCCGGCCTTCGCCGCGGTGGCGCTCGTTTCCGCGGCGTCGCTCTTCTTCCACGCCGCTCTGCCGCCCGGGGCGGGCGCGGAAGTGTCGGGGCACGGCAGGGGAAAATAGCCGCCGGTCGGCCAGCTCAACTGGACCGGAACGTTGCGCTCACCGCGACGCCGCCGCCCGAGGCGAGGTTCCTCGCGGCGATCGTGCCTCCGTGGAATTCGGCGATAAGACGCGCGACGTAGAGCCCGAGTCCCAGGTGCGGCTCGCCGCTCTGTCCTTCGCGCGCGCGCTCGCCGCGCACCGACACCATCGATTCGAACAATTTTCCGCGCATCTCCTCGGGCAGCGGCGGCCCCTGGTTCTCGACACCGAGTTCGGCCACGCCGTTTTCGACGGAGAGCGAGATGCGCACGGCCTGCCCCGGCCTGGAGAAATCCACCGCGTTCGCGACGAGCTTGTCGAGCAGCTGCGCGGCGAGGTCGGGCGATCCCTCCACCGGCGCCTTTTTTTGCGGGAGCGCGAGATCGAAGGGCTGGTGCGGGTAGGCGAGGCGGTAGCCTTCGACGCAGCCTGCGACCACCGCGGCGAGGTCGAAGCGCTCGCGCTCGAGCGCATTCAATCCCTGCTCCAGGCGCGTCGCCTCGCTCATGCGCGTGAGGATCGTGCCGAGGCGCTTCAGGCCTTCTTCCGCGCGCTCGATGTAGACGCGCGCGTCGGCCGGCGCGAGCTTCAGGTTCTCGAGCGACGAGCGCACCACCGCGATCGGGGTGCGCAGCTCGTGCGAGAGGCGGGTCGCCATGCTCTCCAGGTAGGCGTGGTGCTGCGACAGCTTGCCGAGCATCGCCGAGAAGCTGCGCGAGAGATCGCCGATCTCGTCGCCCGCGTTCTGCGCGGTGAGCAGACGTGAATGCGGATGCGCGAGCCGCCCTTGCGCGTCGATCGCGGACTCGGCCTCGTCGCGCAGCCGCCGGATGCGCGTCGATATGCGGGTCGCGAACCAGATAAGCACGCCTGCCGCCACCGCGAACGCGGCGAGCGTCAGAACGAGCAAGCGCTCCAGCGCCTGGCTGCGCACCGAGAGGATCGGATTGGTGCTCTCCTCGACCACGACCGCGCCCGCGACTTCGTCGCCGTTCCATATCGGGTGCGCGGCCGAGATCACCACGGCGCGCCCGTCGGGCGTATTGCGCAGGCGGAACCCCGGCCGGCCCTGCAGGGCGCCGGCGATCTCGCGGCCGGTGGCGAGCGCGTCGTCGGCGATGGCGTCGTCGAAGTCCTCGTTCGGGCGCGGGATCAGGAGCCCGAGCACGCGCTGCGTGAGGGTCTCTTCGGCGTCGCTCCCCTCGCGCCGCAGGCTGCCGGCGAGCGCGAGCACGCGCAGCTCGCGCGTCACCACCCAGATGCGCGAGGTGGTCCGCTCCACGCCTTTTAGAATCTGCGCGATCTCCTCGGGTTCGCTCCGCCCCGCGGACTCTTCGCGGTCGATGATCAGCGTAGGCTCGGCGCCCTCATCGGGCGGCTCGCCCCGCTCCGCCGCAAGGCGCCTCAGCTCCTCCTCGGCCTCGCGCCGCACGTCGGTGTCGCGCGGCGCGGGTGCGTGCATAAGGTTCGGGCGATCGTGGAGGGCGGTGGCGACGGCGCGCGCGGTGGCGAGCAGCGCCTGTTCCTGGCCCTCCAGCAGGAACCGCTCCATCTCGCGCACGTACTCGTAGCCCGCCCACGGCAGCGCAAGGAGCACCAGCGCCACCAGGGCGAGCTTGGTGCGAAGGCTCAGTGCCGGAAAATAAGTGGCGAGTTTCAAGATTGGGTGTCCCCTCCTCACGCCTTCCACCGGTAGCCCATCCCATATACCGTATCGATCTGCCCGAACGACGGATCGACCGCCGCGAATTTCCTGCGGATGCGCTTCACGTGCGAGGTGATCGTGCCTTCGTCCACCACCAGATTGGCGTCGCGCATAAGAGCCTCGCGCTCTTTCACGTGGCCGGGGAATTTCGCGAGCGTGTGCACCATCCAGAACTCGGTGAGCGTCAGCCCGACGGACTGGTTTTTCCACGACGCGGTGAAGCGCTTCGCGTCGAGCTTCAGGTGGCCGCGCTCGAGCACTTCCTCGACCGCCTTCGGCTCGCGCAGCGCGTCGATCCTGCGAAACAGCGCCGAGATGCGCGCGAGCAGGTGCGGGAGGCTCACGTCCTTGGTGAGATAGTCGTCCGCGCCCAGGCGCAGCCCCGAGACCGCGTCGAAGTCCGAATCGCGCGCGGTGAGAAAAAGGATCGGCAGGCCTGGAGACAGGGCGCGGAGCTCGCGGCACAGCGCGAAGCCGCCGTCGGGCTCCTCGCCCAGGCCGATGTCGATCACCGCGAGATCGGGAAGCCGCGCCTTGAACGCGCGCATCGCCTCCCCGCGCGCCGCGTGCGCGCTCACCTCGTAGCCGTGTTTCCTGAGGGCGTCGGCGTAGTTGGCGCGGATAGCGGCGTCGTCTTCGACGATGGCGATGCGGCGGGGCATGATCAGTTTAGGTTTATCCCCTCCTCGTCGAGGAGGGGATAAACAAATCTGCACTGAATATAACGCATTCCTTCTCCAATCCGCCCGAACTCAGGCGGATTGCCATCTTCCTGCCACAATTCTTCGGCAGTCTTTCATTCCTCCGGCCCGGCGCAGCCCTTTTCCGGCGCTTCAATAGCGAGCATGGCCCGGAGCGGGCATTGCACAAAGGGATTCGAGATGGAAGCTTCAAGCGGCAGGTTCAGGATGCGCCCGATCGTCGTCGATTTTCTCGGCACGCTGTTCGCCACGTTCTGTATCGGCGTCGCGACGGCATTGATCCTCGGGGCTTGTGTGATGCTGATGGCGGGCGAGGCGCGCGGCGCGGCGGGCGAACCGGCGCGCGCGCAGGCCGTGCGCGAGAAGGAGCGGGCACGTGAGGCGCGCGCGAGGGCGATCGAGCTCGCGGCCACGCATCAGCTCGTGACCAAGTACACCGGCCTCGTCGCCATCGACCGAACGCCACCGCGCTGACGCATCCGAAATCCAGTCAGAGACGTTTACTTCCTGTAGAGGCGCCGATGCGGCACATGTTGACAGTCGACCGACGGCCACGTCGGCTTTCCGGAGCCGCTGATTTCCTTGCTGCAACGCGGCAAGTAGCTGTAAACCCGCGTGGTTCCTGGTTTTACGACCCAGGGCACGCTTCTTGCGAAGAGTTGGGTATGGCAACGCAGACAGCAAACAGGAGAGAGTCGGATCGAGTCCCGATGGGCGTGGAGTCCGCGCTGCCCTGGGTCCCGGTCCCCTCGTCGAAGCAGCTGCTCCAAGCGAAGAGCAGCGGTCTGCGCAGGCTCGTCCTCACGCTTCTGGCACTGGTCAGGAAGGGATAGTCGAAGAACCGAGGCGCCGGGCACGCAGGAAAGGAGGCGGCTTCCTCCCCTCGTCTTGCGGGTCCGGCGGCTTCGGCAATCCCGCGCGCCTCGAGCGCGCGGATCGTTCTGCCTCTCTTACGGTTCCAGCGAGCCCAGGTACGCGGCGATCGCCAGCATGTCCTCGATGCTCAGCTTGGCGACCACCGCTTTCATCAGCTCGGCGAGGGAGCCGCTGCGATTGCCGCTCTGCATATCGTTCAGCTGGCGAACGACGTAGATCGGCGGACGCCCGGCGATGCCCGGCACTTCGCCCAGGCCCTTGAGCGTCGCGCCGTGGCAGATGGCGCACGGCACGGTCTGCCCCGAGCCTCCGCCCGTCACCAGCGCCTTGCCCTTGGCGAAGCTGCCGACCGGCACGTAGTCGATAAAGCCCGAATGGGGATCGCGGCTCTGCGCTCTCGGCGCGTCCTGCGGCAGCACGATGATGCGGTTGCCGATCGGCTCGGTGCCGCCCTCGGGCGCGGCAAAGCGCATGGCCCCCGAGCCGACGATGCTCTTCGGCACCGTGTCGGTCTCGACCACCTTCGTCCAGACGCCCGGCTTGAGGGCCGCGAAATACTCGCCCGCTGCGCGCACGTCGGCGTCAGAGATCGCCTTCGCGATATCGATCATCGCGTTCGCCCTGACGCCCTTTCTTTCTCCGTTCTTGAACGCGGCCATCTGGCGCACGAGATACGCGGCGGGGAGGCCCGCGAGGCTCGAGGATTCGGGGTGGCCGTCCCCCGTCGGAAGATGGCACAGGGCGCAGGCGCGCGCCGGCTTTCTCCCGATGGCGACGATTTCCGGCATCGGCGGATGCTCGTCGGGAAACCAGTCGGGCGGATTGAAGCCGTCGTCGATCTGCGCCTGCGTGTACTTCTTCGCGCTCCCGGGCATCTGCTTCTGCACCACATTGTCGAGGGCCGCGGGCTTGGGCGTGGGAGGGTAGGCCCACTCGGGATTCTCCGCCCCGATCGCAAGACCGGAGAGCAAGGCGACACTCAAAACGCAAACAAAATTTCTCATGGATGGCTCCCTTTCATTTCCCCGCTATTCTGCCTTGATCCCCGCCTCGCGGACCACCTTGCCCCATTGCTCGTACTCGCTGCGCAGGAACGCAGCGGCGTCCTCGGACGAGCCCGACGCCGGCTCCCCGCCCAGCCCCGCCAGGCGCTCGCGGATGTCCGCCGCGTTCATCGCGCGCACGGCTTCGGCATTGAGCTTCTCGATGATGGCGCGAGGCGTGCCCGCGGGCGCGAGCAGCATGTACCAGTTGACCGCGACCAGCGGAGTCCCGGCCTCGGCCGCGGTCGGCACTTCGGGCATGGCGCTGGAGCGTTTGGAGTCGAGCACCGCGAGCGCGCGCAGGCGTCCGTCCTTCACGTAGGACGCGGCGCTGGAGGCGGCGACGATCACCACGTCGATCTCGCCGGCGAGGAGGCCGGTGAGCGCGGTCGTCGCGCTCTTGTAGGGCACGTGCAGGATGTCGATCTTCGCCCTGGATTTCAGCAGCTCCGCCGCGAGCTGGTTCACCGAGCCCACGCCCCCCGACCCGTAGGTGAGCTTGCCGGGCGCCTCGCGCGCGAGCTTGAGGAGCTCCGCGAGGCTCGCCGCCTTCACCTTCGGGTGCACCACCAGCACGTTGGGAATCGAGGTGAGCGGTGCGATAGCTGCGAAGCCGCGCAGCGCGTCGTAGCCGGAGCCGGGATTCAAATGCGGATTGATGACCAGAGGCGGCGCCCCCATGAGGAGCGTATAGCCGTCGGGCGCGGCCTCCGCCGCCGCGCGGTGCGCGATGTTCCCGCCCGCGCCGAGGCGCTGCTCGGGCAGCACCTGCTCGCCCAGCGCCGGGGACATCTTGAACGCGAGCAGGCGCGCCACCGCGTCGGTGCCGCCGGCAAAGGGAAGGAGCAGGTGAATCGGCCTGGCGGGATAGTTTTGCGCGAGCGCGGGTGAAATCGCCAGCGCGAGCGCGGCGGCGAGCGCCCGGGCCGCGGAAGCGGCGCGCGAATCTCTCATGTCTCTCCTTCTCGTCATGACCGGTGACGCGGCATTGTAGCGGGCGCGCTGCGTCCGGGCGATAATGCCGCCCGTACCCATCCCCGATCGCATCGCCCCCGCTTTCCCCGATTCACCGGAGCCGCCCATGCACTCGCTCGGCATTCACTACTACCCGCTGACGCTTCCGTTTCTGCTGATCCTGCTCGGGGTGCTGGTCGCGCTGACGTTCCTCGCCGTTCTCAGGGTGCTGCAGTTCGCCTACGCCCAGCTCGGCATTGCGCCGAGGTATTTTTTTACCTGGCTCTTTCTTTCGCTCGCCGGAAGCTCCATCAACCTGCCCATCCTGCGCCTGTCCCCGGAGCAGATGACGCGGTTCAACGAGATCCCGTTCTACGGCGTTCCCTACGTGATCCCGAACGTGGAGACCTCGCCGGGACCCATCCTGGCGATCAACGTCGGCGGAGCGATCATTCCGATCCTGATGTCGCTCTTCCTGATCGTGAAGAACGATCTGTATCGCAAGGCGGCCTGGGGCGTCGCGATCGTGTCTCTCGCCTGCTACCTGCTCGCCGAGCCGGTCCCGGGCGTGGGCATCGCCATCCCGGTTTTCTACCCGCCCGTCATCGCCGCGATCGTCGCGCTTTCCCTGTCGCGCCGGTATGCCGCGCCGCTCGCCTACGCCTGCGGCAGCCTCGGCACCCTGATCGGCGCGGACCTGATGAATCTCGGCAGGATACGCGGCCTCGGCGCGCCGGTCATGTCGATCGGCGGCGCGGGGACCTTCGACGGGATCTTCGTGGTCGGGCTTATGGCGGTGCTCCTTGCTGCCATCGTGAGCCGGTTCAACCGCGCCCTTTCCCACTAGGCGCCCGCCGCCTTGACGAACGCCTCTTCCAGCTTGAAGGAACGCCTCTCCGCGCTCCCGCCCGCCGTGCTGAACGGCCTGAAGCGCGGGATCGAGAAGGAGTCCCTGCGCGTGCGGCCCGACGGCGCGCTCGCGCTCACCGCCCACCCGGCAGCGCTCGGCTCGGCGCTCAAGCACCCGCACATCACCACCGACTTCAGCGAAGCGCTGATCGAGCTGATCACGGGCGTGCACGCCCGGGTGGAGACGTGCCGCGAGGAGCTGAAGCGCATCCACCAGTTCGTCTACCGCCACATCGGCGACGAGGTGCTGTGGGGCGCGAGCATGCCCTGCAGCCTGCCCGACGAGAACGCGATCCCGATCGCGCGCTACGGCAATTCCAACGTCGGGCGGGCGAAGACCGTATACCGCATCGGCCTCGCGCACCGCTACGGCAAGCGCATGCAGATGATCGCGGGCCTGCACTACAACTGGTCGCTCCCCGAAGCCGCCTGGCCGCTGGCGGGCTTTCGCGACACGAACGAGGCCTACTTCGCGCTGGTGCGCAATTTCCGGCGGCACGCGTGGCTGCTGCTCTATCTCTTCGGCGCCTCGCCCGCGGTGTGCGCGAGCTTCGTCGCGGGCCGCAAGCACGCGCTGGAGGAGCTCGCGCCCGGCACGCTCTACCTGCCGCACGCGACGTCGCTGCGCATGGGGCGCTTGGGCTACCTGTCCGAGGCGCAGGACTCGCTCGCGGTGAGCTACAACAGCATCGACAGCTACACGGCCTGTCTCGACGAGGTGCTCACCCGGCCCTACCCGCCGTACGAAGCGATCGGCATCCGCGACGGCGAACGCGCCGCGAGCGGCGGTGTCGAGGACTACCGCCAGCTCGCCACGAGCCTCCTGCAGATCGAAAACGAGTTCTACAGCACCATACGCCCGAAGCGCGTCATCCGCCCGGGCGAGCGGCCGCTGCACGCGCTGCGCGAGCGCGGGGTCGAGTACGTCGAAGTGCGCGCCATGGACCTCGATCCCTTCTCGCCCATCGGCATCACCGCGGACACGATCCGTTTTCTCGACGTCTTTCTCCTGCATTGCCTGCTCACCGATAGCCCGCCGGACACGCGCCGGGAGATCGAGGCCATCGGGCGCAACAAGCTGCGCGCCGCGGCGCGCGGCCGCGAACCGGGACTGCGCCTGGACCGCGACGGCAAGATGGTCGAGCTGCGCGAATGGGGCGCGGAGGTGCTCGCCGAATGCGCGCCGATCGCCGCCGGCCTGGACGCGGCGCAGGGCACGGGCGCGCACCGCGAAGCGCTTTCCGCGGCGGTGAAAGCCACCGAAGATCCGAACCGTCTTCCCTCGGCGCGCGTCCTCGCCGAGATGCGCGAGCGACACGAGAATTCCTACGCGCGCTTCGCGCTGGCGCTCTCGCTCGAGCACGCAAAGACGCTGCGAAGCGAGCCGCTCCCCGCCGCAATCGAAGCGCGCTTCGCGCGCCTCGCCGAGGAATCGATCAGGAAACAGAAGGAGATCGAGGCGGCCGAGCGCGTCGACTTCGAGACTTACCGGCAGAAATACCTGTCGCCCGAATCGCTGCGAGTTTAGCGGGGCGAGCTGGCGCCGCCGCGTTTTCCCCTCCTCTCTTGAGGAGGGGTGCCGCCGAAGGCGGCGGGGTGGTGTTTCATTTTCCCCTCCTCGTTTGAGGAGGGGTGGCGCGAAGCGCCGGGGTGGTCAGCCCATGCCCTCGACGATCCGCATGTCGCGCTTCACCACGTCGCCGGCCAGGTGCTTGAGCGCCTCCTGGTAGCCGGCCGCGTCGTGGCCGGCGAGCGCCTGCTGCAGGCTCGCGAACTCGATCAGGACCACGCGTTGATTCAACCCGGATTCGTACACCTTCGCCGGGTTGCCGCGCACCAGATACTTGCCGCCGGCGGCCTGGATCGCCGGCGCCGCGAGCTTCGCGTAGGCCTGGAACGCGTCCTGGTTCTTGATCGAGTGGTAGCAGACGATCCAATAAGCTTTGGCCATCGTTTCTTCCTTTCGTTAATCCGGCTGGATGCCGAAATCCCGGACGATCTTACGGAATCCTGGGATGTCGCGCCTGACGGGCTCGAGCAGCGCCCCGGGCTTGCCGTGCAGGAGGTCGAAATGCGTGCGATCGCACCTGCAGACGATCAGCGTGCGGATTTCTTCCTGCGGCGCAGGACCTTCTCCAGATCGGCCTCGGTTTCGTCGAACTCGCCGATCCGTTTCTCGCTGTAGATCTCGACCGGGAGCGTCACCGCGGGACGAAGGAGCAGGCCTTCAGGCGTCGTCTCGGCGATGAGATGATCGTCTGCCTTGAGGCCGAGCGCGGCACGCAGTCTCGCCGGCAGAGTTACTACGCCGCGGCTCGTGACAGTGAGGGTGGCTTTCATGGGCGCAGGTTAGCAGAAATGCCTAACTCCGCAAAAAACGGCGAAGGGAATCTGCCCAGCCACCCCGGCGAATAGATCAACCGTTTTTCACGCGGCCCTGCGCAGGCAGATCTCCACGAACGCGTCGAACCGATCCGCGAGCTCGATGTAGCCGTCCTCGACCGCCTTCAGCGCGATCTGCTCCCATGGCTCTTTCCGGTCGATCGCCTGCGCCGTAGCGCTCCGGCCGGGAAGCATCTCCCTGAATTCCGCGATGAGATCTTGCATACGAGGATCGTCCCGCCACGCGCGCGGCTCTTCCGCGCGCAATGCGCTTTCTTCCACGTTGCCCTCCGCTCCATGAAGTCACGCCGGCCGACAGGGTAGCCCACGCCCGTGCGCTGGAATCCCGAAACATCGGGGAGCATGAGAAAAAGGACACGAAACGGCCGAGAAAAGTTCACGCCAGGACTGGCATTCGCGGGCTCCGCAAAATACTTGTAGCTTATCCGCGCTCTTTCACGTACCTTTTGCCTCCCGCTGCGCTGCAACACCGCCCCCAGTTCCCCGCCGGGCGAACGCTGTCCCAACTTGAGGAAACGCCCATGTCCGCCATCATCACTGCAAGCGGCCTGACCATCGAAGACACCGTCATCGGCGAAGGCGCGGCCGCCGCGGCCGGCCGGGACGTCATCGTGCACTACGCCGGCTGGCTCGCCGACGGAACGCAATTCGATTCGAGCAAGGAAAAGCAGGATCCGTTCGAATTCACCCTGGGCAAGAAAGAAGTCATCCCCGGCTGGGAAGAGGGCCTCTCCGGCATGAAGGTCGGCGGCACGCGCAAGCTCACCATCCCGCCGCAACTCGCTTACGGCAAAGAAGGCGCCGGCGACACCATCCCCCCGAACGAGACGCTCACCTTCGAAGTGGAGCTGCTCGCGGTTTCCTGAAATCATCCTGCGGCGGCGAACCCTTCCGGGGTGAGGATGCGAAAGCGCGCGACGCGCTGCGCGAGATCCAATAGCGCGCGGTCCTTGGTGAGAAGGAAGTCCGCGCGCGAGTTGAGCGCGGCCTCGAGGAATTTCTGATCGTCCGGGTCGCGGCACGTCGGCAAGCGCGCCCGCTCCGCCTCCGCCGCGGGCGAGTCGATCCGGCGCGCCACACGCCGGCACTCGGCGATGCACGCGCCTTGCGCGTGCGCATCGAGCGTGAACTTCCTCCCCAGATCGTAACCGAGCGCGCGCTCGAGTTCCGCCTCGCAGGCCGCGTCGATGAAAACCTCCGCGCGGTTCTCGGCGACCGCGGCCTTGATCGGCGCAACGCAAGGGTCGTCGAACACCAGCCAGTCGAGCCAGACGTTGGTATCCAGGACAAGGCGCCGCGGAGAAGGCACGTTCAACTCCCGAGCATCACCAGCTCGGGCGCGCGGCCCTTCTCCACGAACACGATCGCGTTCTGCCCGAACGCCCGCCCGACGGCTTCAGCGTCCGCTCGCGAGATTCCGACCACCAGCGCGCTGCGCTCGGCCGTCCAGCGCCTTTGCGGATCGCGCCCTTCACCCTCGAAGCAGCGGTATCCCGCCTCGGTCAGCGTCTCGACCAGGGCGGCGTTGGCGATCTCGTTTTTCCACGGGCTCGTCATCTCGCCGCGCGAGTTGGCCGCGGTGATATAGGCCGCGGTCGCCGCGCCTTCGGCTTCGAGCAGCTCGTCCAGGTCGGGATTCGGCTCGCCGATGCGGATCACGAGCTCTGGCTCGCCGAAGACCACGTACAGCGCCTTTTCGTAGGCGGCGATCAGCTCCGCTGTTGCGGGACGCATCCGGTGCAACTTCCTGCAGTCATCCCCTCCTCCCTTGAGGAGGGGTGCCGGCGAAGCCGGCGGGGTGGTTTGACCGCTCTCACTACCGCTTCTTCCCCAGCTCTCCCTTCTCGATCAGCTTCGCGACATCGTCCGCGCCGCCGACGAGCGCGCCCTTGACGAACACCATGGGAAAAGTGGGCCAGCCCGTCCACATCTTGAGCGCGAGGCGCTTGTGCCACTCGCTGAGATAGCTGCCGTACTCGAGATATTCGTAGGCGAGACCGGCGGCATCGAGCGCCTTCCTCGCTTTCCCCGGAAACGGATTCATCCGCATGCCGACGACGACGATGGGGTTCGCCGCCACGGCCGCCTGCACCTCCTTCACGATGTCGCTGCGGTAATTCGCGATCTTCTCGCGCACGGCGGGATGGATTTGCGATTCGGGGAGGATAGCGCGCGGCACGGGATTCCCTTCGAAGCTCGGAAAGCCGGCAGCATACGCCAAGACTCCGCGCCGCAGGGCGGAAGGGAAGACGCCCGAAGCGAATCTGCTACGCCTGCTGCGACGGGCGATTCAGTATCGCGAGGAGATTCAGGCAGATCAGGTGGACGATGCGCTTCTTCTCCGGCAGCGCGCGCTTGCGCCGCAGCTGATGGCAGAGCACGCGCGCCGCGGTCAACTCGGGCGCACGCCTGCGCCTCGCCGCCGGGCTGCGCTTAGGGACGGGTTTCGCCGCAAAGAGGTCGCCGGATTCCGCGCCGATGGAAGCCGCGGCGCGCACGCGCAACGGACTCTTCGCGGGCTCGAGCGCGCTCACAGGCTCCGCCGCAGGCAAGTCTCCACGAACCGGCTGAACTGATCGGCGAAGTCGATATAGCCGTCGTCGATCGCCTTGAAAGCGATCTGCTCGAACGGAGCGTGCCTGTCGATCGCCTGCGCCGTCTCGCTCTTCGCGGGCAGCATCGCCCGGAACTCCGCGAGAAACTCTTCCAAACCGTTCAAATCGTTGTTGTGTCCCATATCGGCCTCCCCGCCGCGCTCGGACAACACGATGCAAGTCCCGTGCCCGAGGAATCCTGCTCGGATAATGTTGCAGCTGTGTGAAAAAATGAGCCTCCACTTGGTGCATCGCCACGAAACCGGACGGAAAATGCGCTACCCTGCGAGGCCCGTGAACTCCGCACCCTCCGCCGAACCGCAAATCCCCCGCTCGATCTCCCGGGAGGACATGGCGAAGCTCGCCATCCGCCGCTACGAGGGGAGGGTGCGCCTGGTGGCGGCGCCCGGAGACCTGGAAGAAGCCCTGGCCGACCTGCGGCAGGAGGCCATCGTCGGGCTGGATACCGAGACGCGCCCCGCTTTCAAGAAGGGGGAAAGCCACCTGCCCGCGCTCGTCCAGGTCGCGACCGCGCGTGCGGTATACCTCTTCCAGCTGCGCCGCACCGAGGTCTTTCCGGTGCTCGCCGATCTCCTCTCCGAACCGCGCACCATCAAGGCCGGCGTCTCGCTCAAGGACGACCTGCGCGCGCTGAAGCAGGTGTTTCCGTTCGAGGAGAAAAACATGCTCGACCTGGGATGGGTCGCCCGCTCGAACGGCTTCGGCCAGACCGGAGTGCGCAACCTCGCCGGAATACTCCTGGGCTTGCGCATCCCCAAAGGCACCAAGACCTCGAACTGGGCCGCGCGCGATCTCTCCCCCGCGCAGATCGCCTACGCGGCGACGGACGCCTGGGCCTGCCGCGAGCTCTACCTGCGCTTCCAGGGCCTGGGACTGCTGCACGCAAAGACGCCGGCCGCGAGCGACGCGGCCCCGGGCGGATGAAAACCGGCGCATTTGCGCCGGGCCGTGGGCTGTAATACAATCCTGAAGACTTTGTCTTACAT
>Ga0137412_10001450_pt1 | contig 18485 bp, 17 predicted proteins | sample CZODoug2_1_16fun_FD_122160 | JGI IMG/M metagenome (GOLD analysis project Ga0137412, IMG submission 122160) | Vadose zone soil fungal communities from Angelo Coast Range Reserve, California, USA - CZODoug2_1_16fungal (Hybrid Assembly) | ecosystem: Environmental > Terrestrial > Soil > Vadose zone...
CAGGTAGTACTGGCCGGAGGAATTGTCGAACTCCCACACCGGGCCGGAGAACCGCGATTCCCAGTTGTTGGGAGGTGCCCCTTCCGTCGGGGAGGTCCGCCACCAGTACCAGTCCCGTCGAGGGCTGTCGATCGACGACTTCGAATCGAGGAACCACGGGTGTTCGTCGGACGTGTGGTTCACCACGATGTCCATCAGCAGCCGCATGCCTCGTTCATGGACCGCGGTGAGCAGTTCCTGGAAATCCTGGAGTGAGCCGAAGAGCGGGTCGATGTCGCGGTAGTCGCTGACGTCGTAACCACCATCGGTCTGCGGTGAGGGATAAATGGGTGACAACCAGATGACGTCGACGCCGAGCCATTTCAGATAGTCCAGCCGGTCAATGACACCCCGTAGGTCGCCGATCCCGTCACCGTTGGAATCCTGGAAACTTCGTGGGTAGATCTGGTAGGCCACCGCTCGTTTCCACCAGGGCACATCGGTGGACACGGTCGGCGATGGCGTGTGGGTCGCACCTGTGACACGGTCGTTCATGGCGGGAGGATTCCTTTTGCCAGAATGAATTGGACTATTTCTCGGCGCCGGCGGCGAGTCCCGCAACAATGCGTCGTTGGAAGAACAGTACAAGTACTATCAGCGGTATGGTCACGATCACCCCGGCGGCCATCTGAGTGCCGAAAGGGGTGTCGAACTGGGTGGCTCCGGTGAATTTCGAGGTCGCCGCGGTGGCGGTCTGCATGTCGGGGCGATTGGCGAAGGTGACCGCGACCAGGAACTCGTTCCACGCACCGAAGAACGTGAGGATGGCCGTGGTGAGCACGCCCGGGGCCGCGATGGGCAGGATGACCAGTCGAAACGCCCGTCCCCGGGTGCACCCGTCGATCATTGCCGCGTTCTCCAGGTCGCGCGGCATCTGTTGGAAGAACGACGTCAGATTCCACACGGCCAACGGCAGCGCAAAGGACAGCGTCGGCAGTATGAGCCCTTCGTATGTGTTGATCCAGCCGATCACGGTGAAGAGTTTGAGTAGCGGTACCGCCAGCGTCACCGTCGGGAACATCGCGGTGGCGATAATTGCAGTCAGCAGCAGCTGCTTAAATCGAAACTGGAGTCGAGCCAAGGCGTAGGCCGTGGTTGTCCCGATGACCAACGCAAGGATTGTGGTCGTACCGGCGACGATGGTGCTGTTGAGTAGCGCCCTTCCGAATCCTAGCTTGGGGTCGAACACCGCGCCGTAATTCTCGAATGACAGCGGTGACGGAATGGGTGACATCGAGAAGATGTCGGCGGTTCGGCGCAGACTCGAGACGACCATCCAATAGAAGGGTGCGAGGCAGTAGGCGATGACAGCAACGACGCCGAGGTAGACGCCGAGGCGGCTACGGGTGATCCGCTGAAGAATAATCACCAGATTACCCCTTGCTGTCGATGATATTGGCGCCGAGCACCTTGACGAATACAAAGGCGATCACCGAGACGTAGCCGAACAGTATGATCGCGTATGCGGCGGCGGCCCCATAGCGCACGTTGTATGCCTCGTTCTGCGCGAGCATCGAAAGTGTCTCGACCGAAGATTTACGGGGTCCGATCAGGATGTACGGCAGGTCGAACATCCGCAGTGCGTCGAGCAACCGGAACAGCACTGCTACCGTCAGCGACGGCTTGACCAGCGGCAACGTGATGTTGACAAACCTCTGCCAGGCGCTGGCTCCGTCGATGCGGGCGGCCTCGTACAGTTCCTCGGGAATGATGAGCAGCCCGGCAAGAGTGAGCAGTCCCACGAATGGCGCGGTCTTCCACACCTCGGCGATGATGATTGCCGCCTTGGCCTGGAACCCCTCGGTCGCCCAGAGGACCGAGGTGCGGAGAATCTTGTTGGCAATCCCGTCGACATTGAAGATCCAGCTCCACAGCAGGCCGGAGATCGCGGTGGGAATCGCCCACGGAATCAGGATGGCGGATCGGATGAGCCCGCGCCCGCGCAGTGCCCGGGCCATCAGCAGGGCCATCACCACGCCGATGAAGACCTCGGGCACGATGGTGGCGACGCCGAAAAAGGTGGTGTTCCCAATGGCGTTCCAGAACCGCTCGCCGTGATCGGTGAAGATGTCGGTGAAGTTGCGCAGGCCGACGAATGGTTCGGTGTCTTTGACGAATCCGGTCGCCGGGTCGATTCCCGGTGCCCCGTAGAGTGACTGGCGAAACGCTTCGACCAGGGGGAACCCGACGACCAGAAGCAGAACCAGGACCGTCGGTGAGACGAGCAGCACGGCGAGGCGGCCCTGTCCGGAATTGGGGCGAGTCGCCGTTTCCCTCTCGCGGGGGCCGGTAATGGCGGGGCGGGGCGGCGCGGCCGCGGTGGCCATCGGGTTCTCCTTGGCTGGACGCTGGACGCTGGAGGCGAACCGGTCAGTTCTCCAGGATGTGGGTGAGGTCCTTCTGTAGGCCGGCGAGCGCGTCCTCCGACGTGGTGGCACCGGTCATGGCGGCGTACACGCGACTCTGAATCGCGGCCGTCACGTCCGGGTATCGCACGGTGCTGGGGCGGGGGATAGCCTGTTGAACCGACTGCTCGAGGGCCGGTAGATACGGGTATTTGTGCACGAGCTCCGGCTCGCCGTACAGAGCCGCATAGGTGGGTGCCTCAGCCGCGTCGGCCAGATTCCGGCGCTGGATGTCCTCGGAGGTGAACCACTGAATGAACTTGAGGGCGGTGCCCTTGTTCTTGCCGAAGGTTGAGATGCCAAGGTTATGGCCACCGAGTGTCGAGGTACCCGGACCGGTAAATCCGGGTAGTGGAGCGACAGCGAATTTGCCGATCACGACATTGGTCCGGCTGGGTGTGCTGGCCGTGTTGTATAGGTAGGCCCAGTTCCGGTGGAACAGCAGTTTGCCGGCGACGAAGGCTTGCCGGCCCTGCTCTTCCTTGAAGGTGATGGCGTTGCGCGGAATGGTGCCATCGGCGTACCAGTCGACGAGGAGGTTCAGACCGGTCCTGGCCTCGGGTGTATCGGTGGTCGGTACACCGGATCGGTCGATGACGCGGCCTCCCGCGGCATTGATGAACTCCGTCGCGTTGACCGTGAGGCCCTCGTACTCGTCGAACTGTCCGGCGTAGCACGCGACTCCCTTGGCATCGGGAAGTGCGAGCACGGTGTCGCATTGCCGCTTCAGCTCGGCGTAGGTGGTGGGCGGCGTGCGGATGCCGGCGGCGGTGAGTAGATCGGTTCGGTAGTACAGGAGTCCACCATCAGACGACCAGGGGACCGAGTAGAGCCGGTCTCGGTAGCGACCCATGTCCACGGTTTGCCGGATCATGTCGCGGAGCGGGAAAGATCCCTCCGGCAGTTCCTGGACCCAGCGGTGGGCGGCGAATTCGGCGGTCCAGACGCAATCCATGTTGAGCACGGTGTAGGCGTCGGACTTGGTGTTGGCGTTCTGGATCATTTGCTGGCGTTGATTGTCCGACCCACGGGGAAGTTCGATCAGCGTGACGTGCTCGTCGGGATGTTGCTGATTCCACTGCGCCACCCGCGCGGTGATCATCGGCTCCTTGCCCGAGGCCAGGGTGATGGGGCCGAACTCGGTGAACGCCGCTGGCCCGTCCGCCCGGCCCGCTTCCGGCGGGGCCGAACAGCTGGTTAGCACCACGAGCAAGGCGATGAGCGCGGCCACCGGCGTGGCCCGGCTGAGGGAGAGTGGCATGTCGTCCCCGATGACGATGACACCGCGGCTGAGGCGGCGGATGCTCTGGATTAACTTGCGTAACGCAAATATTGATCTCTACCTGAGCCCGGATATCGTGGCTTCTGCGGCATGACGCTATGGTATTTTCTTAAGTACCGCAAGTTAATCGCGTCAATCCGTCGGCCACACGAAAGGCTGCTGGCATGCCCGCTCGCGCCAGGGTGCCAGTGGTCGACGCGCACCGGTTGGTCCTCGAAGAGGTGCTCCGCCACGGCCCGCTGACCCGCAGCGACATCGCTCGCCGGCTGCGGATGACCAACGCTCGGCTGAGCCAGGTCTCCACCGTGCTGCTCGAACGCGGCCTGCTCGCCGAAGCCACCCAGCCTCGCCCCACCCCAGCCGCCGGAGTCGGCCGCCCTGGCCGCCCCCTCGAGGTGGTGCCCAGCCTCGGTCTGTTCGTCGGCACCTGGCTCGGCGAAGCCGCGGTCACCAGCTGCCTGACGAACCTGCGCGCCGAGATCATCCACACCGTCGAGACTCGGATATCCGGGCACACCGTGGCAGAGATGACCGCGGTCATCAGCGACCAGGTTGACGCTCTGCGTGTCGGTCAGGACGCGGTCCGGGGCCTGGGCGTCTGTCTTGCCGGCCAGGTTGACCCGCCTGGCATCGTCCGCCGCGCGCCGTTCCTGGGTTGGCACGGCGTCGCGCTGGGCCCGGAACTCGAGCGCGCCACGGGGATCAGCGTGCAGGTCGACAACGACCTGACCGGGCTCACCCAGGCAGAGCACTGGTTCGGCGTTGGTAAAGATCACGATCAGTTCGCCGTGGTATCCCTCGGGGCCGGAATCGGGCTGGGCATTGTCGCGGGGGATCAACGCATCGACGGCCCGGACTCGGGACTGGGCCTGATCAGCCATGTGCCGGTGTCCGACAGCGGGCAGCTCTGCCAACAGGGACACCGGGGGTGCGCCAGGGCGATGCTGTCGCTCGGCTGTGTGGAGTCCGCGCTGTCCCAGGGTCGCGGCCGCCGCACCTCGTTCGACGACGGGCTTTCGCTGGCTCGTGACGGCGACCCGGTGGCGGGCCGGGTCTTCCGGGACGGCGCCGCCGCGCTCGGCCGGATGCTCGCGCTGATCGCGAATATTGCGCTCCCGCGCACCATCGTGATCACCGGCGAAGCGGCCGGATTGGCGCTGGACAACCGGGATCTGGTCGAGCGCACCTTCGATGAGCACCGCCACGCCCTGGCCCAGCCGGTGCCCCTGGTGATCCGCACGATCGACCGGAGCCACTGGGCCAGGGGCGCCGCGGCCAGGGCCATTCAGCAGTTCGCCTTCAGCGACTAGCGCGTGTCTCTCAATCCTATGCCGAGCGAGCGGTGATCCAGGTGGATGCACCGCAAGGCCGAGGAGGCGCCGATACCGCTGTTGTATCGGCGCCGACGAGAACGCAGCGGGGCGCCGCCTGGGCGCCGCGCAGCCGGCTGGATGGTTTGGGAGACACGCGCTAGGCCTGACCGGGTACGCGGAGGTCACAGGACCGAAACGCGGCGGATATAGCAGCTCCGTAGGTTCAGCGATTCGGGCTCCTCGAACAGCTGCGGAGCGCAACGCCTGGGCGAGGGGCACACAATGAGTGGAAACACGGTCCGCTTGCAGGCAATCAAGGGCGTTGAGGCCTACCTCCCGCCCGCTGTCAGCTTCACCGACACCGAGGCGCCCGGTGAGATTTTCGGCGAGAACGTCTTCAGCAAGGACGTGATGCGCAGGCGCCTGCCGAAATTGGTCTACAAGTCGGTGATGGCCACCATCGAGCACGGAGCGCCGCTCAATCCCGTGGTCGCCGACGCCGTCGCCTCGGCAATGAAGGACTGGGCGCTGGAGAAGGGCGCGACCCACTACGCGCACGTCTTCTACCCGCTGACCGGGCTGACGGCGGAGAAGCACGACAGCTTCCTCGAGCCGGTGTCCGACGGTTCCGCGCTGGCCGAGTTCGCTGGCAAGACGCTCATCCAGGGCGAACCGGACGCGTCCAGCTTCCCGAACGGCGGACTGCGCAATACGTTCGAGGCCCGCGGCTACACCGGTTGGGATGTGACGAGCCCGGCGTACGTGCTGGAAAACCCGAACGGCCACACGCTGTGCATCCCCACCGTGTTCGTCTCCATGACCGGCGAGGCACTCGACCACAAGACCCCGCTGTTGCGTTCACAGCAGGCGATGGGCACCCAAGCCGGGCGCATTCTGAAGCTGTTCGGGCACGACGACGCCGGCCAGATCGTGTCGTTCTGCGGTCCCGAGCAGGAGTACTTCCTGGTCGACCGACACTTCTTCCTCGCTCGCCCCGACCTGCTGAACTCCGGGCGCACCCTGTTCGGCGCCAAGCCCCCCAAGGGCCAGGAGTTCGACGACCACTACTTCGGCGCCATCCCGGAGCGGGTGCTCGGATTCATGATGGACACCGAGCGTGAACTGTTCAAGCTGGGCATCCCCGCCAAGACCCGGCACAACGAGGTCGCGCCCGGGCAGTTCGAGGTGGCACCGATGTTCGAGCGCGGCAATGTCGCGGCCGACCACCAGCAGCTGCTGATGACCACCTTCAAGACGATCGCCAAGAAACACGGGATGGAGTGCCTGTTCCACGAGAAGCCGTTCGACGGCGTCAACGGCTCGGGCAAGCACGTCAACTTCTCACTCGGCAACGCCGATCTGGGCAGCCTGCTTGTCCCCGGCGACACCCCGCACGACAATGCGCAGTTCCTGGTGTTCTGCGCGGCGGTCATCCGGGCGGTGCACAAGTACGCGGGCCTGCTGCGGGCGTCGGTGGCGTCCGCGACCAACGACCACCGCCTCGGCGCCAATGAGGCCCCTCCGGCCATTATCTCGATCTTCCTCGGCGACCAGCTCGCCGACGTCTTCGAGCAGATCGCCAAGGGCGCGGCGACCTCGTCCAAGGGCAAGGGCGTGATGCACATCGGGGTCGACACGCTGCCCGTGCTGCCGACCGACCCGGGCGACCGCAACCGGACCAGCCCCTTCGCGTTCACCGGTAACCGGTTCGAGTTCCGCGCGCCGGGCTCGATGCAGACCGTCGCCGGGCCGATGGTCATGATCAACACCATCATGGCCGAGGCGCTCGACCACTGCGCCACCGAGCTGGAAACCGCGGTGGCGGCGGGCACCGACTTCGACACCGCGGTGCAGAACCTGCTCACCGAGATCATCACGTCGCATGGTGCCGTCGTGTTCAACGGTGACGGCTACTCCGAGAAGTGGCAGCTCGAAGCGGCGGAGCGGGGCCTGCCGAACCTGCGCACCACGCTGGACGCGCTGCCCGAGCTCATCAGCGAGCCGGCGATGGAACTGTTCGAGAAGTACAAGGTCTTCAACCACCGCGAGATGCACAGCCGGTATGAGATCGGGATGGAGCAGTACGCACTCACCATCGAGGTCGAAGCCAGGCTGACCCTCGAGATCGGCTCAACCCTGATCCTGCCGGCCGCTGTTCGCTACCAGAGCGAGCTGGCCGGCAACATCGGCGCACTCAAGGCGGCCGGCGTCGAGGCCGACACCTCCACGCTGGTGGAGGTCACCGCCCCGCTCACCGATCTTCGGGCAGCGCTCGCCGCGCTCAAAGCCGCACTCGTGGCGGAGGCGGGCGAGACAGCGCTCGCGGAGGCCGAGCATGCCCACGACGCCCTGCTGCCGGCGATGGCCGCGGTGCGATCGGCCGCGGATCTGCTCGAAGCAGTCGTCGCCGACGATCTGTGGCCGCTGCCGACGTACCAGGAGATGCTCTTCATCCTCTAGGAGGGTCAGAGCGTGAGCACCACAGAGGTCACCACGATGAGCGCGATGACCGCCCAGCCGATAGTGGTGACCTGGCGACGAGGCGCGAGGCGGTCGGGCAGCGGGCGCAGGTTGAGCACGGCCCGGCGGCGTCGTCCGATCAGGTAGGTGGCCCCCGCGATGACCATCGCGGCGGCCGCCGGCAGAAATCGCAGCGGACCGCCGTAATGCGCGGTGTCTCGGAGCAGGAGCAGCGTCCCGTTGGCCAGGACGGCCTGGGAGGTTCGGCTCCACGCCAGCGCCGTTCGTTCTGGCTGGAGTCCGTCCTCGGGTGAGCGTCGGGCGGTCATCCGGCAGCCAGGTTGGTGACCACCAGGGCCAGCGCGAAGAGCCCGACGAGGAGCAGGCCGGCGGTCAGGATCCGCGGACCGCGCAACCTGGGCAGCGGTAGGCCTCGGCGGATCGCGTAGTCGACCTGTTGCCATCTGCGCAGCCCGGTGGCCGCCGCGAGCAGGCTCATCAGGGACAGCAGCCCGCCGAGGATGTGGCGCGCCCCCGGAATGGAGAACTCCGGCACCAGCTGTACGACCGCGACCGCCGCCGCGAGCAACGCCAGCGACGTTCGCACCCAGGCCAGGAACGTCCGCTCGTTGGCGAGGGTGAATCGGTAGTCGGGTTCGAACTCCTCTCCCTCGGCCGGGCCGGCGTTGTCCGGGTGATCGGGATGCGACACCAGGCCACCCTAGGAGACGCCCACCTACTGCTCGCCAGGCCGGCGCGCTGGCTGGAGTGCCTCGAAGGGAGCCCCGGCTGTAAAGCGGTCCGGCCGGAAGTCGCGGAGCATGGCGGCGTCCGCACCGTAGAGCTCCTGGGTGGCCAGTTCGGCCAGCAGCGGGGCCAGGGTGATCCCGCTGTGCGTGGCCAGGACGTAGAACCGGCCGGCCCCCTCGGCGAACCCGGCGACGGTGCGCCCGTCGGCGGGCATCGCGCGCCGACCGACCTGCACCCGCTCCGCCACGGTGCCCTCGGTGCCGCTGAGTACCTCGGTCAGCCGGCGCACGACCTCACCGGGCAGCGGGTCGCCGGGGCTAGGTGGCTGGCCCGGGTCGGCGTGCTGGTCGAGGTCCAGCGCCTGCAGCAGCAGCCGGCCACCGCCGTCCGGGCGCACGTTGAGTGCCGAGGTGGTGAGCACTCGGGACAGCCGGGCCGGTTGTGCCGCGGTGGTGGTCAGCAGGCCGACGGTGGTGGACCCGGGGGTGGCCGTCTCGAGCATGGGCACGTGCGCGCCGGCGAGCTGGGCCACCTGGGCGGTCCACCGGCCGGCGCAGCTGACCACGATGTCCGCCGGGTGCCGTTGGCCGTCCTCGGTGTGCACCGCGTCGGTGGTGATCTCGGTGACGGCGGCGCGGTACCGGATGCGTGCGCCGCCGTCCTTGGCCTCGCCGAGCAGGCGGCTGAGCAACAGTGCGGGCAGGACGTGGGCCTCTTCCGGGAAAAAGGCGTAGTCCGCGTCGGGCGGGCAGATCAGATCCGGCTCGAGCTCCCGGGCCTGCCCGGCGGTGATCCACCGCGCCGGGTAGCCGCGGGCCCGGAGCTTCTCCATTCTGGCGCTCAACGCCGCCCGGTGTTCGTCGGACACCGCCCATTCCATGTTGCCGGTGGGGAAGAACCAAGGGGTGGTGCGCTGCCCGGCGAATTCGTGGTGCGCGCGAACCCCGGCGTGGTTCAGCGCGAAATAGCTTTCCGGATCCTTGTTGGCCGAGTTGACCCAGGCGAAGCTGGTGGCCGTGGTGCCCGATCCGGGGTGTCGGGCCTCCAGAATGGTGACCTGTGCACCGCGCCTGGTGAGGCTGGCGGCCACTGCCGCGCCCACTATCCCGGCGCCGATAACCACAATTCGCAAGGACGTTCTCCTAACGGGATGACTCAGCCGGTGCGGCGTCGGCGGACGAGGAGTCCGTGCCGAACAGGTGGGCCACACCGACAACTCGTTCGATGACAACGACGGCCAGCGCCGCGATCAGCACCATGAGCGTGCCGACCGCGGTGACCGTGGGGTCGTAGTTGTACTGCAGGTAGTTGAAGATCCGCACCGGCAACGTCTGCAGCTGCGTGGTCACCACGAACAGCGCGACGGTGAGGTCGTCGAACGAGGTGATCAACGCAAAGAACGCCCCGGCGATCAACGAGCCCCGGACGGCGGGCAGCGTGACGTGCCAGAAGACCTTCACCGGCGTGGCTCCGAGCCCGGCCGCGGCGCGTTCAGCGGAACGGTCCAGGCCGGCGAGCCCAGCCAGCACCAGCCGGACCGAATAGGGCACGGTCAGCACGAGGTGGGCCAGCAGCAGGGTGAACGGGCTGGAAGCCAACCCGAGCTGGGAATACCACTGCAGCAGCCCGATGCCGAGCACGATCGTGGGCACCGCGAACGCGCTGGAGAACAGGCCGTCCAGCACGGACCTCCCGGGAAACGGGTAACGGTGAATCGCCAATCCGGCGGCCAGCCCCAGCCCGGTGGACAGCACCGCCGCGGTCAGCGCTACGCCGATGCTGAGCAGGAAGGAAGACAGGAACTCCGGCCTTTTCAGCAGTTCGGCGTACCAGTGCAGGGTCAGCCCCTTGGGCGGGAAAGTCACGTAGCTGGTGGTGGTGAGTGAGGAGGCGACGGTCACCAGCACGGGGGCGAGCAGGAATAGGCCGACCAGCGTGGCGAACGCCGCTCCGAGGAAGCGCCCCAGACGAGTCATGCGAATGTGCCCTTTGTGGTGCGGCCGCGCAGCAGACGGGCATAGCCGGCCATCAGCACGGTGGTCACCAGGACCAGAATGAAGCCGATCGCGGCCGCGTACGGCCAGTCCAACGACACGGTGGCCTCGGTATAGACGAAATAGGGCATCAACTTCACCGTCGGGCCGCCCAGGATCGCCGGGGTGACGAAGCTGGACACGGTCAGGCTGAACACGATGAGCGAACCGGCCAGCATGCCCGGTGCGGAGAGCGGGACGATGATCCGCCAGAAGCAGGTATAACCAGTGGCGCCCAACCCTTTCGCCGCCGGCACCAGGGTCGGGTCGATCCGATCGAGGCTGCCCATCAACGGCAGCACCATGTACGCGAGCATCACGTGGACCATGCCGATGATCACGGCGGTGTCGTTGTAGAGCATCGGCGGAGCGGGCAGCCCTACGGCGTGCAGCAGCGCGGCCACCGGGCCGTTCGGGCCGAGCACCACCAGCCAGCCATAGGCCCTGATCACCATGCTGATCAGGAGCGGTGAGAGCAGCACCAGGGACAGGTAGTTGCGCACCGTCGGTGATCGCCCGCGCAGGTAGAGGGCGAACGGGTACCCGATGACCAGGCAGACCGAGGTGGTGAGCACACCGATCAGCAGCGTGTGCCAGAGCACGTCCCGGTAGAACGGGTCACCCAGGAACCGGATGTAGTTCTGCAGCGTCAGCGCCCCCTGCTGGGTACGGAAACTGTTCCAGACCAGGGTGAACAGCGGCGCGACGAACAGCAGCGCAAACACCGCGATCGCCGGCGAGGCGAGCAGAATCCCGGTACGCCGGGGCGAGCGGGCGCTCAGCCGGCCGCGCTGGTCAGGGAGGCGTGCCGCGACTGCCACGTACAGCTCACCTCCTCACCGAGGCGTGGTACTGATCCATCGAACGGCACCATCGCCTCGATCTGTCCGGCGGCCGTGGCCACCACGCAGCGCACCCGGGTGCCCAGAAACCGGGTCGAGGTCACCGAGCCGGGCAACCCGGCCGCCGAGCCCGCCTCGATCCGCACGGCTTCGATCCGCACCGCTTCCGGCCGGACGTACACCCGCACCGGGTTACCCACCGAGGGTTGCTCGCCGACCACCGTCGCGGCCACCAGGTGACCCCCGGTGACCTGGCAGTCCTGGCCACCCGCGTAGCGCCCGGCGAGCACGTTCACCTCGCCGATGAACTGGGCGACAAAGTCGGTGGCCGGGCGCAGGTACACCGTCTCGGGCGTGCCGAGCTGGGCGATCCTGCCCTCGGCGAGCACGGCGATCCGATCGGACACGGCGAGGGCTTCCTCCTGGTCGTGGGTGACCAGGATGGTGGTGGTGCCGATCCGGCGCTGTAGCCCGACCACCTCCTCGCGGAGACGGACCCGAAGCTGCGCGTCCAGGTTCGAGAACGGCTCGTCGAGCAGCAGCAGGTCGGGTTCCACGACCAGCGCCCTGGCCAGTGCGGCCCGTTGCTGCTGACCGCCGGACAGCTGCCGGGGGTAGCGCTCGGCCATGCCGTCCAGCCCGACCATCTCCAGGGCGTCGGTCACCTTGCGCTTGCGGGCCGGGGCGGCGACCTTGCGCATGCGCAGCCCGAACCCCACGTTGTCCGCGATGCTCATGTGCGGGAACAGGGCGTAGGACTGGAACACCATGCCCATGGACCGCCGATTGGCCGGGGCGGTGGTCAGGTCGCGGCCGTCGACCTCGACCGTGCCGCTGTCCGGCAGCAGGTGTCCGGCCACCATGCTCAGCGTCGTCGTCTTGCCGCAGCCGGACGGACCGAGCAGGGTGAGGAACTCACCGGGTTCGGTCTCCAGGTCGATCCGCGCGACGACCTCCCGGCCGCCCAGGGACTTCCGCAGCCCGGTCAACCTCAGTCGGCCTCGGGTCCGCCCATCGCCTGAGTCCCTGGCGCTGGCCTCGGCCGGCGCGGTCACCGGTTCTCCAGCTGCTTGTTCCACTGGTCGGTCCACGCCGCGCGGTTGGGGTTGATCGTCTTCCAGTCCAACTTCCGCAGGGTGCCCACTCGGTCCGCGCCGACGATCTTGCCGTTCAGCGCCGGATCCACCGGCACGCCCTTGACCACCGACCCGTCGTAGGTGGCCTTGGCCAGTTCGGCCTGGACGGATTTGTCCAGCAGGTAGGCGACGAACTTCTGGGCGAGCTCGGCGTGCGGCGCCTTGTTCACCACGTTGGCGGTGGTGATCAGGGCGATCGCTCCGTCGGCGGGATAGACGAACTGCACTGGGAACGCCTTGTCCGCCAACGAGGAGGTGCGGGACACACCCCACACCGAGGCGGCGGCCTGGCCCTGCAGGAAGTAGTTGGACACGTCGGCGGTGGTGTCGAAGGTGACCGCGTTGGCGACGATCTTGCGCAGCGCATCGAAGCCCGGCTGGATGTTCCGCTCCGAGCCACCGTTGGCCTCGGCCGCGCCGACCAGCAGGCCCACCCCGTAGGTGGTGGTGATGGACGGGAGGACCAGCGCGCCCTTGAGTCTGGGGTCCGCGAGATCCATCCATCGCGTCGGCGCGGGCACGCCGTGCTCGGAGAACCAGGTGGGGTTGAAGGTGATTCCGGTGGCGGTGAGCCCGAATCCCACCCCGATGTCGTCCGCCATCCTGGCCACCTCGACCACCTGGTCGACCGGTACGACCTTGGTGTCCAGCGGGGCGAGCAGACCGGCCTGCGCCGCCTGGGCCTGCGGGCCGTCATCCACCAGCGCCACGTCGATCTGCGGGCTGGACTGCTGGGCCTTCAACTTGGCCACCGTGTCCGTGGACGATCCGGGGATGTAGGTGACCTGGCAGCCGCAGGACTTCTCGAAGGCGGGGATCACCGACTGTTGGAACGCCGTCTCGAAGGAGCCCCCGTATCCGGCCACCACCATGCTCGCGCCGCCGCTGGCCGAGGGGTTCGGCGCGGCGCAGGCGGTCAGCGCGAGCGCGAGCGCGGTCGCGCCGAGCGCGACGAGGATGCGTTCTCTGGGACGCACGACTACCTCCTGGTGGTCAGCCCGGTCAGTTGGGAGAGGAAGTGCTCAGCGCGGTTTCGACAAAAAAGTGGGACGACCGGGCCGGCAGGATGGCCTGCAGGTGCTCGACCACGTCTCCCGATGCCGTCCAGGTGATCCGTAGCCACCGGAATACCGCCGTGCCTTCAGCGAGCCCGAAGATCTCCGCGTGCGCGGCGTCGAGCGTGTGTGGCTCCACGTAGAGTCGCGCGCGGTCCAGCACGATGCCTCGATCGCGCAGGTAGGCGTGCGTGGTCGCGGTGACCAGGGGTTGGTCGAGCAGATCCGGCGCGAACCTGAACGGCAGCACGGCCAGTTCGGTGGCGACCACGCCGGCGCCGTCGGGAGTCAGCTTGTGCCGCTCGAGCTGCACAACGGCGTCCTCATCGGCCAGGTCGGGCAGCCTCAGCAGGGCGCTCCCGGCTGGGACCACCTTCGCGGCCAGCACCCGGTGCTCGCCAGGCATCTCCGGCCCGCTGACCAGCAGGCCCGCCGACCGGAGCAGGTTGTGTTCGCTGACCGTCCGCGCCACGAATGTGCCGCGGCGGCGGTACCGGACCAGCAGCCCCAGCTCCGCCAGATCGCGCAGCGCCCGCTGCACGGTGATCCGGGAAACCCCGAACTGCTGGCCCAGCTCGGCTTCGGTGGGCACCCGGGTCCCCGGTGGCCACCGGCCCTCGCTGATGTGCGACTCCAGCTCCGCGCGGATCTTCGCGTGCAACGGGAGCTCACGCTCGGCCATGGCTAGGGATACTGCGGGCTCACATTTGTTATGTCAATATGGCGCTATGACATGACACAGGCCGTTAACGGTGGGCGGGGTCGCGCAGCCCGGTCCACCGGCTGACCGCGCCGGTTTCGATCTCGAACAGGTCGAGGACTCGCCCCACGGTGTGGTTGACGATGTCGTCGATGGTTTCCGGGTTGGCGTAGAAGGCGGGCACCGGCGGGGCGATGATCGCGCCCAGCTCGGCCAGCTCGGTCATGGTGCGCAGGTGGTTACGGTGCAGCGGGGTCTCCCGGACCATCAGCACGAGCCGTCGGCGTTCCTTGAGGACAACGTCGGCCGCCCGGGCCAGCAGGGTGGAGGTGACCCCGGTGGCGATCGCCGACATGGACTTGATCGAGCACGGCGCGACCACCATGCCCATGGTGCGGAACGAGCCGCTGGCGATGGTGGCCCCGACGTCGGTGTCCGGGTGCACCACGTCAGCCCGGTCGGCCAGATCGGCCAGCGTCAGGCCGACCTCGTGCCGCAGCGTGATCCGCGCCGAGCGGGTGACCACCAGGTGGGTCTGCACCGGCGTGTCGGCGAGCAGCTCGAGGAGCCGAACGCCGTAGATCGCCCCGGACGCCCCGGATATGCCCACCACCAGGCGGGGAGGTGTCAGCTCAGGCATCGGCATGGTTTTTCTCCTCGGGCGCGACGGCGTCGGTGTAGGCGCCGGTCGCCTGCCGCAGGGCGGTGAGCTTCTCGCTGAGCACGTCGATGAACCGGGTGGTGGCCGTCGAGACCGGGCGCCCCGGATCGCTGACGCACAGCATCCGGCGGGAGATCCCCGGAGGTGCCAGCGCGCAGGCACGCAGCGAGCCGTCCCGCAGGCCCCGGTTCACCAGGCTGGCCGGCAGCAGGGAGACCCAGTCGGTGCGGGTGATGAAACCTTCGATGACCGTCGCGTCATCCACTTCGAACCGAGGGTTGACGTGTACCGAGTGGGCCCGCAGCACGTCCTCGATCGCGATGCGCAGGCCATGCCGGTGCGAGGGCAGTACCAGCGGCAGAGCGCTGAGCGCGTAGAGCGGCACCGGTATCGGGGTGGGCAGCGGGGTCTGCGCGCCGACGGTCAGCACCAACTGCTCGTTGAGGATTTCCCGGGTGACCAGGTCGCCCTGGCCGAAGCTCTGGTTGATCACCGCGCAGTCCAGCTCACCGGCTCGAAGCTTGTCGACCAGCTCCATGCTGAACCCCGGCGTTAGGTAGACCTGGACGTGCGGGTGGTGCTCGGCAAAGTGCGCCAACGTGCTGCACAGCGCGTCGTTGGTGGCCGAGGCGACCAGGCCTATCCGGATCCGGCCGGTCACCGCCAGCGTTCGGCCGGCCAGCGTGCGCCGGGCGTCCAGGAGCTGTTCGAGCAGCGGGGCGAACAGCCGGTAGGCGTCTTCCCCGGCCGGCGTCGGGGTCATCCCCTTCGGCGTGCGGTCGAACAGCGTCTGGCCGAGCTCGTGCTCGAGCTTGGCGATCTGCATGGACAGCGCGGGTTGCACGATGTTCAGTCGCTGCGCGGCGCGGGTGACCGTGCCTTCCCGGTACAGACAGGCGAAATAGCTCAGCTGGCGAAGTTCCACAAGGGAGTCCTACGCCGTGCCGATTCGGTCGCGCCAGTCCGAGGGCGCTGGAGCGACCAGCTGCTCCAGGTCCAGCTCGTCCTGTCCGGGAACCCGGATGCGGGTGAACCGCCCCTCGGCCGCGTCGGCGGGAACAGTGGCGTCCATCCCCATCTTCGCGCCCACACCGTCCACGGTGGACGGGTCCAGCTTCGAACCCTGTGCTCCGGGAACCACGATCAGATCCCGGTCGGCCTGGAAACGGGTGGCCACCGCCCACTCCACCTGGGTGGGGTCGTGCACGTCGACGTCGGTGTCCACCACTGTCACGTGCTTGATGTCGTAGTGCGCGCCCAACGCGGCCATGATCACGTTGCGTGCTTCGCCGGGTTTGGGCTGCTCCAGCTGCACCGCGAGGTGATAGCGGCAGGTTCCACCCACCGACAGGTGCACATCGCGCACGCAGGAGAAGCTCGCGCGCAACTGCGACAGGAACGAGGCTTCCCGGGGAACCGCGCCGAGCAGCAGGTGCTCCAGACCGCCGCCGACGATCGTGTGGTACATCGGCGCGGTCCGGTGGGTGACCAGGTCGACCTGGATCACGTGTCGGAGCGCGCGCTCGCCGTAGTACTGCGGGAACTCGCCGAACGGGCCCTCCTCCTCCCGCACGCCGGCCAGCATCCGGCCCTCCAGGACGATCTCCGCATCGGCCGGCACCCGCACCTCGTTGGTCAGACACCGGGCCACCGGCAGCGGCGCCCCCCGGAGCGCACCGGCGATCTCCAGCTCGTCGTGGTCGATCGGTACCACGGCCTGCGAAGCCATCAGGGTCAGCGGGTCCACCCCGACCACGATGGCGATGTCCAGGTCCGCGCCCCGCGCCTCGCGCTCGGCGAAGAAGGCCAGGGTGTGCCGGGGCAGGATGAGCGCACCGAGCCGGTCCGGTCCACTGATCTGCAAGCGGTGGATCGAGACGTTCTGGATGCCCGTGTCGGGCCGCCGTGAGACGAGCAGGCCAGCGGTGATGTAGGCGCCGAAGTCATGCTCGTTGTGGGTGGGCGCCGGCAGCAGCTTGCGAAGGTCGACGTCGTCGTGGATGACCTGCTGGCAGGCCGGTTCGGTGACCTCCCGCCAGCGCACCGGGTGCCGGCAGGCGTGGTCGAGCCGGGCCAGCAGCTCGTCCTCCGGCACCCCCATCGCCTCGGCCATCCAGGCTCGGCGAGACAACAGGCCGGAGATCACCGGCACCGGGTGGCCGCCCGGCGCCGGGAACACCGAGGCGCGAGTGCCGTCCAGTCGGTTGGCCACGCCGGCGACGCCGAAGCGCAGCGCGATCCCCGGTCGGGCCAGGGCGAGACGGTCGGAGTTGCGCAGGTGGTCGAGCCAGCCGCGCAGGTTGCCGCCGACCGGGGCGTGCGTGTTGGAGGAGCCGGACTCCGAGGCGAAGGTGTCCATCAGGATGCCGGTTCCCGGGCCGGCTCCAACGGGGCATCGGCCGCGGAGTTCGCTGAGGAACGTCTCCGGAACAGGTGGCTCGCGGACATCACCACAAGGGGTGTCATTACCGCGATGTAGGCATTGTCGATGCCGAATGGATTACCGGCCAGGAACCAGCCGATGGTCGCGGGCAGTGCGAGCAGGATCGACCAGAACGCGCCTGTCCTGGTACCGAATCGCGGTGAGAAGAACATCATCAGAACCAGCAAAGCCAATGCGGCCCGGAGCGACTTTGCGAGGAAGGTTACCGTGAGCACATCTTGGGCAAATAGGGCAAGTGAAATGGGCAGCAGCCCGGTCGCTACCGTGGCAAGCCGGATGAAAATCAGGTTCCGGCGCTCATCACCAGCTCGGTTGAAGTACGGTTGATAGAAGTCCTTCAGCAGTAATGTCGAGGCGCCGATGGTGAGCGCGGCAATAGTCCCGAACATCGCTCCGGCCAAGCCGGCGACCACGATTCCGGCCAGCACCGGGCTCAAATCCACCACGAATACCGGCAAAGCCTGGATGGTGTTGATCCGCGGATAGAGCGCCGCGCTGCACATTCCGATTACAGCAGCCAGCAGCCCATAGGGGACCAGCACCAGCGCCGAATAGAAGCTGGCGATCTGCGCTTGGCGTGGGCTCGCCACGGTGGTCACCGCCTGCACCACGTACTGGGTGGCGAAGGTCGCGCCGATACCGGCCAGCAGCCACGCCCCGATCTGCGCCCAGCCGACACCGTCCCAGCTGAACATCCGCGCCGGCAGCGCCGCGTGCAACTCGCTCAGCCCGCCCACCCGGTTGACCGCGACCAGCGCCAGGAGCACGATCCCGACCATCTTGACCACCGCGTGCAGGAAGTTCGTGTACACCACCGAACGCATGCCGCCCACGCTCACGTACGCCGTGGCGAGGACCCCGACCAGCACGATCGACCAGCTTCGGTTCAGGTTGAGCAGGCTGGCCAGGATCGCGCCGCCGCTGGCATACACCGACACCGCGACGATGAGCAGCGCGCAAATCATGATGACCGAGGTAGCCGTGCGGACTCTTTCGCCGTAGCCGCGGGCCAGCGCTCCGGAGATGGTGATCTCGCCGAGGTCGTTGAAGCGGCGGGCCAGGAGTATCGAGAACAGCACAAAACCTATGCCGAGCGCGATGATGTTCCAGGCCGCTGATACGCCGCTGCTATAGGCCTCCTGCGCGGTGCCGATACTCGCGGTGGTGCTGATGAATTCCGAGGCGAGCAGGAATCCGATCAGCGCGGCCGGGAACTTCTTGCCCCCGGTGGTGAAGGTCGTCGCGGATCTGGACGCCCGGCGCACCAGGAAACTGATCGCGGCGAGAATCGCCATATAGATCACAACGATGAGGATGACCAGCCACGCTGCCTGCATCCGTGCCTCCAGCAATGCTGGGTGAAACT
>Ga0137412_10000979_pt2 | contig 18470 bp, 17 predicted proteins | sample CZODoug2_1_16fun_FD_122160 | JGI IMG/M metagenome (GOLD analysis project Ga0137412, IMG submission 122160) | Vadose zone soil fungal communities from Angelo Coast Range Reserve, California, USA - CZODoug2_1_16fungal (Hybrid Assembly) | ecosystem: Environmental > Terrestrial > Soil > Vadose zone...
TCCTGCTCGACCATCACGTCGCTGGCCAGGCCGCACGTCTTGCCGGTCAACGCGTCGAGGTTCGACCGGCCGACGGACCAGGCGGGGTACTGGGCGGTCATCGCCAGGGTCAGTGAGAGCACCTCGAACACGACGAGAAGCCAGGAGGCAACGGCCAACGGCGCCTGCACGATTCGGGTCAATCGCCGGTCGGCGTTACCGGGCGGCGACGAGTCGCGACCGGTGAAGTGGAACCACGTCGCAACGAGCAGGACCAGAACGGACAGCCCGATCAGGTAGGTGGCGAAGGCGAATCGCCACTCCGGGAACGAATTCGACCACGGCACACCGAAGTTCGACACGTACCACCAGCCGTTCACGGTGGCGAACGACAGCGCCATCACGAACAGCACGGCTGCCGCGAACAGGGTGCGGTTGCGGCGCGAGCGCATCGCCGCGGCGGTGACCGCGACGGCGGCCAGCGCGCCGAGGCATCCGGCCAGTCCGGCGAACACGCCGAAGTGGTGCGTCCACTTGGTCGGGGTGAACATCATCGCGAGGAACGAGATGATCGTCATGCCGATGATGCGCCGGCTCGGACCGGAGGCGGTGCCGGGAATCCGGCCCTTGCGCAACGCCGTCGCCACCGATATCGCCAATGCCAACAGCAGGGTGAGCACCGCGAACCGCCGAGCGACCGAGCCGTCAGGGCTGGTGGTGAACAGCCGCTCGTAGCGGATGTGTTCGTCGAACCAGCTCAGGCTCGGGCCCACCGCCGACTTGAACGTATTGGCCTGCAGTTCGCCGATCAGCGTCTGGTCGCGGAAGATCAGGATCGCCGTCACGGTGCCCGCGGCCAGGATCGGAGCCAGCAGCGCGAGGTATCCGAACCGCGAAGTATGGGCTGCAACAATGGTTTTCAGCGGTCCGACGGCAACCAGCAGCGCGCCGATCGCCGCGACGCCGGTCGGTCCGGAGAACAGCGTCAGCGCGCCGATGATGACCGCGATCGCGACCGGCAGCAGCCTGCTGGTTGCCACTCCGCGCTCGACCGAGCACCAGGTCAGCAGGATGCCGAGGGCGATGATGGGTTCGGGGCGCAGCCCGTTGTTCAGCGGCAGCCAGAACGCGAGGAACATCCCTGCGGCGGTCCACGCCGCGGCACGGTTGACCTTGACCGCGTGCCCGAGTCGCGGAATCACCTCGCGGCTGATCACCCACCAACACACCAGCCCCATGACCAGTGTTGGTAGCCGCATCCAGACGCTGGCGGTGGTGACGTGCGCCCAGAGCGCCAAGAGGTCGTAGTACCAGCCGAACGGGGACTCAGGGGTGCCGAACCACCGGTAGTAGTTGGCCATGTAGCCGGCGTGCTCGGAGAGCCGGGCCATCGTGAGGATGTAGCCGTCGTCGGAGGTGTTCGCACCGACGATGTGCCACCACACCAGCATGGCGGCGACCAGCCCGTCGAGCGGCTTCACCGACCACCAGCGCGGGGGAAGGAAGCGCCGGTGCCGCATACCGTCTGCGGTGTCGAGCACGTGCAATGCACCGAGGGCGACGATCGTCATCGCCACCCCGATGATCATCGCGAGCGTCTTGAGCAACGTCGGCGAACTGCTGTAGCGGGAGTCGATGGTGGCCGAGAACGTCATCTCCGGCGGCGCAGGCCCAGCCAGGTCGGTGAACACGCCGACGATCTGCGGCCGGAAGTCGTAGCCACTGCGCTCGCCGCGCAGCGGTTTGCCGGGGTCATCGGAGTCCGGACCCGACACCAGCCCGACGAACTCCCCGACCACCTTGTCGGCGTGGGCCGTGAACGTCAGCCGCTGGCAGGCCGGGCTCAGCACCTGGCTCAACGGAGCGCTGACCACCGGCGTGTTGCGGACGATGACCAGAAGGTCGTTGCCGACCCGCTCGATCAGCAGCCCGCGGTCGACGGCCTTGGGCGCCTGCTTCGGGACGGTGGAGAGCAGCACGTTGCGCGGCCCGGACAGCCCGGCGGCCGCGCTGCAGGGGATGGTGATCTGGAGGTCGGTGGCGACGTATCCGATCAGCGGGGCGTCGACGCTCTGCAGCACGTCGTTCTGTGGCCAGTTGAGCTGGGCGGTGGTCTGCGTGACCGGCAGCAGGGGAGTGGCCATGGCCAGCAGTGCGCCGAGAAGCCCGGCGACGATGGCGACGAGGCGGGCGGTCCGGTGGTTGGTCATCACCACCGCCGTGTCTTGGACCACGGGCGTAGATGTTAGTGGCAGGGCGCGCACTTACTTGCGGATGGCCAGCACGAACGGTCCGATGTCGGATACGTCCCAGCGGGGGTCGTCGAACAGGGCCGCGTCCAGCGCCACCTGATAGCGGCGCACGTTGGGCTGGTTCGGGTAGACGTCGGTGGCCAGTCGCAGCGTGTAGGTGTCGTTGGCGCCGTGGCGCATCAGGAAGACCGTCGGCGGCTGCCACGGCAACCCGTCAAGGGACGCGATGAGCTGGTCGGGCGCGGTCAGCTTGGCCCAGCCCTCGATGGCGGCCGAGCGCTCCTTGAACTGGGCGAGCGGGTTGGCGTAGTGCGATGTCAGCCCCTGGAAGCCGTAGTACGGGAGATAGGAAAGGAAGCTGTAGTCGGCGGTCAGGACGACGGTCTGGTTGCGTGGCCTGCCGGTGACGTGACCGATCTTGGCGTCGATCTCCGCGTAGTACTGCTCGGCGCCGGGCGGCCGACGGTCGGCGCGTTGGCCGCTGCCGTCGGTGTCGGTATAGGCCACGGCGATGTCGGGGCGCAGCACGTCGGGGATGTCCTGGCTGAAGGTGACCGCTCCGATGGCGCCGACGACAGCGGCGGCCGCCACGATGCGCCTGCCGGTGTCTTCAGCCCTGCGCGCCGCGATGGCCCGCGCCGTCTCGATGAACCCGAACGTGCCCGCGGCCGTCAACAGCACGGTCAGGGTGGGCTGCAGGCGGAACGACAGCAGGGTGGTGCCCACCAGCGTGGTCACCATCGACAGCAGCGACCAGGCGTAGACCGCAAGCACGGCGACGGTCAGCGCGCCTGCGCGGGTGGAGGTGCGCACGCAGACCACCAGCCACAGCGTGCCGAGCATGCACAGCAGGCCGAGCAGCGTGAAGCGCAGCATCGGGAACTCCAGCGATGCGCCCGCCGCAGGAAGGTAGTGCTGCGCCGTGCCCGAGTCGGCTGCCGAACCGCTGAGCGAGGCCAGCAGATAGGGGCCCAAGCCGACCAGCCACATCGCTCCCGAGATCACCCCGATGACGACCAGCCTCAGCAGCGGCTCGACGCTGCGGCGTGCGACGGCGATGACCAACGCCATGATCGTCAGCGTGAACGCGGCGTAGCCGAGCAGCAGCGAGTAGAACAGTGCGGCGCCGCCGAGGAACAGTCCGGTGGCGATGACAGCGGCCCAGCCGCCGTTTCGCACTTTGCCCCTGAGTCCTGACCACGCCAGCACGAACACCGGCGGCAGCAGCACCGTGATGATGGCTGCGTAGGGCTCGGTCGATTGATACGCCAGCGTCGCGGCGACGGTGGCGGTTGAGACAGCGAGGGCGAGCTCGAACCGAATCATCGCCGCCCACAACACCAGTGCGACCACGGCCGCCGCGGTGATCGAGATGATCGCCCACGGCTTGAACATCTCCCAGGCAGGCATGCCCGTCAGGTCGGCCAGCCGTCCGCCGAGCCAGAACCAGCCGGGCGGGTAGTACGGCGGCAGACCGATGTAGGTCATGTCGTGCGGGGTGGCCGTGTCGGCGAGGCGGGTCAGGTACTCCGTGCGGAACTGTTGGTCGACCGAGATGCCGAACAGGTACAGCTTGGTGGCGCCGAGCGGCATGGCGATGGTGACGACGGAGAACGCCGAAAGGAACACCACGGCCGCGATCCTGGCAAGCCATTGGCGGCCCGTCCGCCAGGCCCAGCCGGCGCCGAAAATGCCTGCCAGGCAGGCAAACTGGCCGACCGTGGTCAACGCGTGCAACTGGTTGCTCGAGTTGAAGGCAGGCCACTCGACGCGTGAGATAGCCACGAGGCCGACGGCGGCGATCAGCGTCGCCACGACCACGGCGGCCACCATCTGGCCGGCAATCCGCGCAGGACCGGCCAGCGCGCCTGACATCAGATGGGGAGCTTGCGGAAGATCGGTCGCGGGATGTGCCGCATCACGGCCATCAGGTAGCGCACCGGCGCTGGCGCCCAGACCAGGTCCTTGCCCTTGGCGGCCGAGGCGACGGCCAGCGCGGCGACGTCCTCCTTGTTCACCGTGAAGGGGGCCTCCTTGGCGCCGGTGGCCTTCCAATGTTCAAGGGTGGTGGTGGTTCGCACCTGGCCGGGCCGGATGACCAGCACGTGAACGCCGAACTCGCGCAACGCCTCTCCGAGTCCGAGGTAGAACCCGTCGAGCCCGGCCTTGGTGGAGCCGTACACGAAGTTGGAGCGACGCACCCGTTCGCCCGCCACTGAGGACATCGCGATGATCTGCCCGAAGCCCTGTGCCCGCATCTTCTCGCCGACCAGCACGCCGACCGAGACGGCCGCCGTGTAGTTGACCTGTGCGACCAGGACCGCCTTGGCCTGGTTCTGCCACAGCTCCTCGGCGTCGCCGAGCAGCCCGAAGGCGACGATCGCGACGTCCACATCGCCGTTGGCCCAGGCGGATTCGATGAGGGCGGGGTGGCTCTTGGTGTCGACGGCGTCGAAATCCAAGAACTCCACGGACTTCGCCCCGGCCGCCTCCAGCTGCGCGATGGCGGCTTCGCGGCGCGGCGCGTTGGGCAGGTCGGCGAGGATCACCCTGGCGTTGGCGTTTTGCAGGTACCGCTCGCAGATGGCAAGGCCGATCTCCGAGGTGCCGCCAAGAAGCAGGATGGTCTGCGGGTTTCCGGTGGCGTCGATCATGTGTGGGGTTGAGCCCTTTCTTGAAGGTTCGAGCTAGAGCAGTTCGAGTCGGCGGGCCATGTCGGAGGCGAACACGCCGTTGGGATCCGCCTTGCGGCGCACCGCAATCCATTCGTCGATACGCGGGTACATCTTGTGGAACTTCTCGGCGTTCACTCGGGAGTCCTTGGCGGTGTAGACCCGCCCACCGAACTCCATGGCGCGGTCGTCGAGCTCGTTGAGGAACTCGTTGACGCCCGGCTTGTTGGGGAAGTCCATGGCCACGTTCCACCCGGCCATCGGAAAGCTCAGCGGCGCACGGTTACCCGGACCGAACAGCTTGAAGACGTTCAGGAACGAGTAGTGACCTTGGGTCTGGATCCAGCGGATGATCGCCTTGAACTCGTCGAGCGCGTCCGGCGGTACCAGGAACTGGTGCTGGGCGAAACCCGCTGGGCCGTAGGCGTATTGCCATCCCGTTGTCAGGTCCAGCATGTGGTAGAACTGCGTCAGATTGACGATCTTGTTCTGGTAGTTGCCGCTCATCCGGTAGAACGCCTCGCCGATCATGCTGCCGGTCAGCTTGTTCATGACGCTGATCGGGAAGATATTCGGCACCGCGGGAAGCTGTGGCGCGGTGAACTGCAGCGGGTTCTTGGCCAGCTTCGGCGGCAACTGGTCGAGCTTCGCCAAGCTGCCGCGGCTGACCGCGGCGCGACCCAGTTTCGGTGGCGCGCTGATCGAGTCGAACCAGGCACTGGAATAGGTGTAGTTGTCCTCGCTGCCGTCCTGGTGTACCGCGACGGTCTCATCCAGGTCGGCGGTGGCGACACCGTCCGCGATGAAGTAGGCCGTCTCGGTGCGCGTCATGGCGATGCGGGCACGAATCACGATGCCGGTCAAGCCGTTTCCGCCGACGGTGGCCCAGAACAGCGCCCCGTCTTTGTCGTCCGGCCCCCCCGATGGGGTGATGGTGCGCACTTCGCCGTCGGCCATCAGAAGGTCCAGCGACAGCACGTGATTGCCGAAGCTGCCCGCGCTGTGGTGGTTCTTGCCGTGGATGTCGGAGCCGATGGCACCGCCGATGGTGACCTGCCGGGTGCCGGGCAGCACCGGCACCCACAGCCCGAACGGCAGCGCGGCCTTCATCAGCTGGTCCAGGCTGACACCTGCGTCCACGTCGGCGATGGCGGTATCACCAGAAATAGAGTGGATGGAGTTCAAAGGCGTCATGTCGACGACGATGCCGCCACCGTTGCAGGAGTGGTCGCCGTACGAGCGGCCGAGGCCGCGCGCCACGATGCCGCGGCGCAGGTATGAGGGGCTGCTCGCGCTGGCGTCGGCCACCCGACGGACGGCCGTCGCGATCAGCTCGACATCGGGTGTGGACAGCACGTGCGCCACGGTGGGCGAGGTACGGCCGAACCCGGTGAGGGCGCGCGGCACGAGGGGGAGGTCGGCGTCGGGCTGGGTAGACATATCAGTCACAGAGGGTACCGGGCGGGAAACCGGGCCCATTTACTTCAACCGAAAGATCACCGCACGCTGCACGACGAAGTTGATCACCGTGGCCGTGCCCTGGGCGATGACGAAGGCGACCGGCACCCGCCACGGCTTGTCGTCCCACAGCGTGTAGAAGAGGTAATTGATGCCGACCTGGACGACGTAGGTGACGGCGTAGAGCGTGCAGACCGCGACGAAGCGTGCCCTGCTCGGGGGCGCCTGGAACGTCCACCGTCGGTTGATCAGATAGGCGGTCGTCGTGCCCGCGATGAAGCTCAACGTCTTGGCGACGTTGACCTGCAGGCCGAGCCGCAGGAACAGCACGTAGAGGCCGAAGTCGACGATCGCGGACAGGCCCCCGGTGACGATGAACCGCCACGCCTGCGTGGTCAGGCTCAGGTTGGGCGACATGGGGGGCTCGGCCACCCGGGCAGCTTACGGGCTGTGGCCGTTCGTGCGATCCCAGTACCATTCGGTGAGGTCGGTAATGCTGACCAGGAGCAGCGGGTCGGATTCGCGCAACAGCAGCGTGGGCGAGACCTTCGTCCGTATCACGTAGTCGTTGACATGGTTCCAGAGCACGATGCCGTCGGGACTCCGCACCGTGGCGAGGCAGTCGCGTGGCTCGGCTGTGGAGTGTCCGGCAAGAAGCTCCGGCAGGGACTGGTGAGTCATGGTCTCGCCGTCGACGTAACCGAACATCGCGGCGCACGCCGGGTTTGCATACGCGATGTCGCCGAGCGGCCCGACGCCGAGCACGGCGGTCGGCAGCCGGTCGAGAAGGAGAAGTGCAGGCAGCTGGTGGAGGTACCCGACGAGATCGGTCGGCTGTCGTTGTCGCCGTTGTTCGTGCACTGTCGAAATGCCGCCTCTGTCAGACCCGACGAAAACGCCACCGGGAGTCTGGAGTGACGGTTCCGTCAGTTTAGCGATCCTTGGGGACTTCGTCAGGCCGGCGCGTTGCCGGCCGGGAATGCGCCGCTTGAGTTTTCGATGACGGTGCGCGCGGTCTCGCTGAGGTGCCGATTGGAGCTTCGCGCCATCGTGCGCAACTCGACGAATGCCTGCTCCATGTCGAGCCCTTGTCGCTCGGCCAGCACGCCCTTGGCCTGCTCGATCACGATCCGGCTGTTCAATGCGGTCTGCAACTGGCTGTTGACCACGGCGCCGCGGGTCAGCACCCGTTGGTGCAGGATGCCGATCGTTGCCACGTCGGCTAGCGCCTGGGCCACCAGGAGGTCTGAGTCGGTCATCATGCCCGGCTCTCTGCGGAACAGGTTGAGCGCGCCGATGCGCTCAGTGCGCAGCCGCAGGGGAATCGCGACCACTGCGCCGAACCCCTCGGCTCTGGCGCGGTCGACGAAATCAGACCATCCGCTGGTATCGGAGCCTAGATCGTCGATGCGAACCTGCTGACCCGTGCGGTAGGCCTGCATGCAGGGTCCTGCGTCGGACTGGATCTGCAGCAGTTCGAGCAGCCGCGTTTGCTCGCTGGTGGAGGCCAGCACCTGCAAGCCGCCGCGCAGGTCGGCGAGCAGCAGTCCGGCGGAGTCGGCATCGAGCAATGCCACGCAGTCCTCGACCAACTCCTGAGCGAACTCCACCACGTCGTAGTCGTCGACCAGGGTGTCCGCCAATGCGACGAAAGCCTCCACCAGTGGGCGTTCTCGACCGTCCATCACGATCTCCTCGTCTCCTTCATCACCATCATCGTCAATCCGCAAGTTCAGACAAGGGTTCTTCGTCGGGTTCGAAGCGCAACCGCCGCTCGATCACGTCGCGGGCCACCTCCGTTAGCGGTCTGTCGTGGGCGAACGCGTGGGCCCGCAGTCGCAGATATGCGACGCGGGGGGTCACGGACAGCTGAGCGATGACCATGCCGGTGGCCTGGTGGATCTCGCTCGACGACGGCGACGGAGTCCACCACGCATCGGTCGCGTTCGTGTCGACGTCCGTCGGTGGCGGCCGGGACATCAGCACCATCGTGACGATGTCGGCGACGGCCAGCATCGCCGTCAATTCGTCCGGTTCGATGGGCGCCGGCTCGTTGCGATAAAGATCGAGCACGCCGACCGCGATCGCCCCGATCTGCAGCGGGAAGGCGAACATCGCGCCGTACGCGTCGGGACCCAGGGCCGAGCTGAAACCCGGCCAGCGGTCGAACTGCGTCGACAGATCGACGACAAGGACGGGACCCCCGCGCTCCGCCGCGTCGACGGCCGGACCCTCACCTGCGACGGCCTGGTGCGCCTCGATGCGGGCCGCGGTCTCGTCGGTGGCGCCCAGTGGCTCCCACGCCGTCGATCCGGTGCCGATGGTGAGCGCCGCCCGGTCCACCGGCAGCACCTTCACGCAGGAGATACATAGTTCTTGCGGACCGAGCGTCCCGTTCGGGTACTCGGCGAGTGCGGCCATGAATTGCTGTGCCGTCGACGTCACGCCGAACCGCTGTCCATCTACATCACTCGCCTCGATCGAGCACGACGCGGCGAGGACCGAGGCGAGGTGCTGACTCAGTATCGCATCGAGGAGATCCCCAGAAGTGAGATCGCGAGTTCACCTGCATGTCACCTCACCGACAACATGTATAGTTATGTTCGATCTTGGCTATACAAGTGGAGGAAACCATGATGCTAGACGCGCCGGCCATCTGGCTGCGTGACAACTGTTCGTGTGCCGAGTGCAGGCACCCCGGCAACGGGCAGAAACTGTTCAACATCGGCGACATCGCGGAAGGCGTCCGCGTCGACGAGGTACACGAGGACAACGGGAAGGTGCACGTGCGGTTCGCGCCGGACGGGCACGCCGCGGTGTTCGACGGCGAGTGGCTGCGCACGTGGTCGCTCGCGGAGGGTCAGGCGCCACCGGACCTTCGCACCGAGGACGCCAAGCGGATATGGGACGCGACCGACCTCGGTCCGCTTCCCGACGCCGATTGGGTGGCATACCAGAACGATCCGGCGGTGAAGGCGGCCGCGTTGGATGCCGTTGTGCGCCTCGGCTTCGTCGTGCTTCGGGGCGTCGAGACCACCGAGCGCCGCGTGCTCGACGTCGCCGAGAGCTTCGGCTTCATCCGGGACACGAACTACGGCGAACTGTTCGACGTGCGGATCGAGGCGAATCCGGTGAACCTCGCGTTCACGGGGCTGCCGATCACGCCGCACACCGACAACCCGTACCGCGACCCGGTGCCGACGCTGCAGATCCTGCACTGCCTGCGCAACGCGACTCAGGGCGGGGACTCCGGCTTCGTCGACGGCTTCAAGGCCGCTGCGCTGCTACGTGAGGAGAACCCGGAGGCGTTTGACGTCCTGAGCCGTATCGAGGTGACGTACGAGTTCTCGTCGGCGGATGCCGAGCTGAGCGCGACCCGACCGATGATCGGCCTCGATCCGTACGGGCGGGTCCGCGAAATCCGGTTCAACAACCGGTCGATGCAGCCGGTTCGGTTGCGCGCGGCCGAGTCCGAGCAGTTCTACGCCGCCTACCGGGCGTTCGCCGAGGTGATCAACCGCCCGCAACTGCAGGTGGTGTTCCGCATGCGACCGGGCGACTGCGTCATCTTCGACAACATCCGACTTCTGCACGCGCGCACCGGATTCGAAGGTGAGGCGGGGGAGCGGCACCTGCAGGGCTGCTACGCCGATCTGGACGGACTGGAGAGCACGCTGGCGGTACTGCGGAGAGACCGATGACCGAGCCGATTTCCCGTCGCTCCGCTCGCCCCGAGCCGATCACACAAATGCGCGAGATGTTCGAGGGCGAGGGACTTCGCGATTATCTCGGCGAAGACGTCAGCATGGCGCAGCACATGCTGCAGGCCGCTGGATTGGCGCGCGCCGCAGGCGCCGAGGATCACCTGGTGGTCGCGGCGCTCGTGCACGACATCGGTCACTTCACCGGTGTGATTTCCGGCCGAGAACTGATGACGGGCAAGGAGAATCATCACGACGACGCCGGTGCCGACTGGCTGACTCACTGGTTCGGTCCTGAGGTGACCGAACCGGTGCGCATGCACGTCGCCGCCAAGCGCTACCTGTGCGCCGTCGACCCCGCCTACATCGGCGAGTTGTCCGATGCGTCGGTGTACACGTTGGGGTTGCAGGGCGGTCCGATGTCCGATGCGGAACGGGCGGCGTTCGAGGGGTCGCCGTACTTCTCCGATGCGGTAGCACTGCGGCGATGGGATGACATGGCCAAGGACGCGAACGCACCTACGCCTGCGTTCGACGAGTTTGCCGCTGCGGTCAGTGCGCTCGCGGCGACTGCTTGAGCAGATTGCTCACGTCGCGGGAATTGCGCACCGTGAACGCGACGGCGTCGCCGCGGTAGCGGTCGTCGGACCATTCGATCGGCACACCACTCGGGTCCGTGGTGCGCCTGCGCTCGCGCAGCAACGGCGTCCGCGGCCGCACGTCGAGCAACCGCGCGTCGGCTGCGGTGGCCGGGATGGAATCGATGGTGTGCACGGCGGCGTGCAGCACCACACCGAGTTCGTCGAGCCGATCGGTGATCGATTCGGTGTCCAGCTGGATTCCTGGCAGCACCGCGCCGACGCGTTCGATGTACGCGGTGCGTTCGATCATCACCGGTTCGGAGTTGAGCAGGCGAATCCTGGTCAGGTGGTAGACCTTTGCGCCGTCGGCGAGCTCCAGCTGGTCGCGTTCGTCCTCGGTGGCCTGGCGCAACTCCAGCGCGACCGTGCGGCTGGTGGGTATCTCGCCTGCCGCGCGAGCCCACCTCGAGAAACTCGTCAACTCCACGAAGCTCTGGATCCGAGGCGTCGCCAGTACGGTTCGGCGGGCTCCGCGTCGCGACGAGACCACACCGTCGGCACGCAGCTGCGCGAAGGCCTGCCGGATCGTTCCCCGCGACACGTCGTAGCGGGCGGCCAGTTCGCTTTCTGATGGCAGCGACGCCCCGTCCCCGTATGCCTCAGCCGCTATCTGATCCACGAGATCGGCGGCGATTTGCCGATACCGTGCGGCCGGCTCGGCTGACTGGCTCACGCGGTCAGCGTACCAACGCGCAAACCCGCGACTCGGTAACACTTTGCCAAGGCCGGAGAGTGGCGAAACCGGCTCTACTGTTCGGGGTTTCAGCGCGAATACGTAATGCCGATTTAGCCTCCCGTACACGTGACTCGGGCTTACTATTCCCCGACTTGTCCAGCCAAGTTGGACGCCAGCCGAGGGACCAGGAGACGTAGTGTTCGCATCCCGAACCCGTGTTGCAGCATTCACCACCACAGCCGCACTGGCCTGCGCGTTATTGGCCGCCTGCGGCTCGGCCCCGCAGAGCTCCACCAGTTCGGCAGGGGGCGCCGACGCCAAGACCGCGACCTCCGTCGCCGACTTCGGCGGGCTGGACAAGCTCGTCGAGGCAGCCAAGAAGGAAGGCACGCTGCACACGATCGCGCTGCCGCCGGACTGGGCCAACTACGCCGAGATCATCAAGACGTTCCAGGACAAGTACGGCATCAAGATCGAGAACGAGAACCCGGACGGGTCCAGCTCCGATGAGATCAACGCGGTGAAGACGCGCAAGGGTCAGGACCGCGCACCCGACGTCCTCGACCTCGGGCAGTCATTCGCCGCCAGCGGCGCCCAGGAGAGCTTGTACGCGCCCTACAAGGTCGCGACGTGGGACAGCATCCCCGCCGAGCAGAAGGACCCGGACGGCAAGTGGGTCAACGACTACGGCGGGTACGTGTCGATCGGTTGCGACGCCGCCAAGGTCAAGGTGTGCCCGCAGACGTTCGCGGATCTGCTCAAGCCCGAGTACAAGGGCCAGGTCGCCCTGAACGGCAACCCGACCAAGTCCGGTTCCGCCTACGCAGGCGTCTACGCTGCCGCGCTGGCCAACGGTGGCTCGTTCGACGACATCACGCCGGGCATCGAGTTCTTCGGCAAGCTCAAGGCCTCTGGCAACTTCAACCCGGTTGAGTCGACGCCTGCGACCGTCGAAAAGGGCGAGACGCCGATCAGCATCGACTGGGACTACCTCAACGTCGGCTACGCCGACGAGTTCAAGGGCAAGGGCGTCGACTGGAAGGTCGCCGTCCCCGCCGACGGAATCTTCGCGCAGTACTACTCGCAGGCCATCAACAAGGACGCGCCGCATCCGGCCGCCGCGCGGCTGTGGCAGGAGTTCCTGTTCAGCACCGACGGCCAGAACCTCTGGCTGAAGGGCTATGCGCGACCGGCCGCGCTCACTGCGATGACCGCCGCCGGCACCGTCGACGCCGCCGCGGCGGCCAAGCTGCCCAAGGTCGAGGGCACGCCCAAGTTCCCGAGCGAGGCGCAGGCGGCCAAGGCAAAGGAAGCCCTTGCCAACGGCTGGGCCGCCGCCATGGCCGGGTGACCTGACCCGATGGCAATAGCCACACCCACCATTGCGCCCGGCCCGGACAAGACCGCCGGGCCGGCGCGCAAGAAAACCGGGCAGGCGTCCCGGTCCTGGCTGGCGGCACTGCCGCTGCTGCTGTTCCTTGCGTTGGCGTTCGGCATCCCCGCGATCGCCGTGCTGATCGGGGCATTCACCGTCGAGGACCCGGTCAACAACACCTCGCGTCTCGGTCTCGAGAACATGACCGACAGCCTGCAGGGCGCGTACCGCACCGCATTGTGGGCGAGCGTGAAACTCTCCGCGTTCGTCGCCGTCGTCGGGGGCGTGCTCGGCACGTTCCTCGCTCAGGCAGTCGTCGCGTCGAAGGGAACATTCCTTCGTGAGGCAGTGCTGACGGCATCCGGCGTGCTGGCCAACTTCGGTGGCGTTCCGCTCGCCTTCGCCTGGATTGCCACTCTCGGCAATGCGGGTCTGCTCACCACGATGTTCGGCCTCGGCGACACGGGGTTCAGCCTCTATACGTTCTGGGGACTGGCCATCGTCTACCTGTACTTCTCCATCCCGCTGATGGTGGTGGTCATGACGCCCGCGCTGGACGGCCTTCGCCCGCAGTGGCGGGAGGCCGCCCTCAACAACGGCGCCAGCGGTTGGCAGTACTGGCGCCACGTCGGCGTCCCCGTGCTGACGCCTGCCCTCATCGGCGGCATGGTGTTGCTGTTCGGTGGCTCGTTCGCCGCGTACGCCACCGCGGCGGCAATGGTGGGTGCCACCGTTCCGCTCGTCACCCTGCAGATCGCCGACGCGCTGTCCGGCAACGTCCTGGTCGGGCACGAGAACCTGGCGCTGGCGCTGAGCCTCGACATGGTCATCGTCGCCGGGATCGTGATGGCGATCTACCTGCCACTGCGAAACAGGAGCTCCCGATGGCTGCAATGACGACGGAGATCCGTCGGCCCGGCCTCGGCCGCGCAGGCGTTCTCGCCATTGCGGCGGTGTACTTCCTGGTTCCGCTGGCCGCGTCGTTCTGGTTCACCATCCACAACGACGCCACCGGATTCTCGTTCTCGACCTATGGCGACATCCTCACCGCCGATGGATTCACCCAATCACTGTTCATGTCACTGGGATTGGGCGTCACGACCATCGTCGTGGTGCTGGCCTTGATGTTGCCCGCCATGCTCGCGGTCCGGCTCGGCGCGCCAAGGCTCGGTCAGGTGCTCGAGGTGGTCTGCACGCTGCCACTCGTGGTGCCACCCATCACCTTCGTCGCGGGTATCAGCACCGTATTGCGTTGGGCGCCTGATCAACTGGCGTCGACGCCGTTCTGGGCGACGCTGATCGCGATCCAGAAACCGAGTTTCCCGATCGTTCTGGTACTCGCCTACGTCGTGCTGGCCACGCCGTTCGCCTACCGCTCGCTGGATGCCGGTCTTCGTGCCATCGACGTGAAGACGCTGGTTGAGGCCAGTCGCAATCTCGGCGCGGGCTGGGTCACCGTGATGTTCCGGACCATCCTGCCCAATCTGCGCACGTCCATCGCGAGCGCGGCGTTCCTCACCATGGCGCTGGTACTGGGCGAGTACACCGTCGCCGTACTGCTTGGCTTCCGGCCGTTCGCGGTGTGGATCGTCACGATCTCCGGCGCGAATGCACAACTGTCGGTTGCAGTCTCGCTGCTCAGCTTGATCCTCACCTGGGCATTGCTACTCGTCGTATCCGGCGTGGGAAGGAAACGCACATGACCTCACGAGTGGAGCTCCGGAAACTCCGCCGTGCCTTCGGCGATTTGGTGGCACTCGACGACCTCGACCTGACCATCGAAGCGGGTGAACTCGTCGCCCTGCTCGGCCCTTCGGGTTGCGGCAAGACCACGGCGCTGCGCTGCGTTGCCGGTTTCGAACGCCCCGACACCGGCGCCGTCATCGTCAACGACAAGGACATCACGAAGGTGCCCGCCAACAAGCGCGATGCTGGCATGGTGTTCCAGTCCTACAGCCTCTTCCCGCACCTCACCTCGCGCGACAACGTCGCATTCGGCATGCGCATGCGCAAAGTCCCTGCCGCCAAACGGAATGCCCGCGCTAGCGAGCTACTCGACCTCGTCGGCCTGCCCATGGTCGGCGATCGCTACCCGCACCAGATGTCGGGTGGCCAGCAGCAACGCGTCGCCCTGGCCCGAGCGCTGGCCATGGAGCCCAGCGTGCTCCTTCTCGACGAACCACTGTCGGCCCTCGACGCCAAGGTGCGAGTGAGCCTGCGTGAAGAGATCCGCCGGCTGCAGATCGATCTTGGCGTCACGACGCTCTTCGTCACACACGACCAGGAGGAGGCGCTGTCGATGGCCGACCGGGTCGCCGTGCTGCGGAATGGGCGCGTCGAACAGGTGGGTACCCCCGACCGCATCTACGAGCGGCCCGCCACCCCGTTCGTCGCGGAGTTCATCGGCTCGATGAACCACCTGCCAGGCGTCGTCGAGGGTGACCGGGTTGCCGTCCTCGGGCAGCACCTGCCGATCGACGGCGACGTGCCCGCCGCCACCGACCACGACGTTCTCGTCCGCCCCGAAGCGGTTCGGTTGCAAGCCGCGCCGGATGGTGCAGGCCTGGTCACTCGATCCTCGTTCCGCGGTGCCACCGCCCGCCTGCACGTCGAGCTGAACGGCCTTGAGATCCAGGCCGACGTCCCCGGCCGTGACGCAACCGCGCTGGCTCCTGGTGCGCGGGTTGATGTTTCGCTGGACGAGCGGCCCGCCCTCGTCATCGCACGCGGGGCGACGGCCGCTGCGGTCCCTGCCGCAGCCGAAGAGGTCAAGGCTGCCGCAGGCTGACGCTGGCGGCGAGGACGCTGCACAACGCGTCCACCGCTGGGGCGAACGCGTGGTCGGCGGGCGCCCCGAAGTTGACCACCAGTCCGTCCGCGGCGGGGACGTCCGACCCCGCCAGCGGATGGCGCAGCCCCAACAATCCCGATAGCGCGATGCCTGCTTCGCCCGCACGTCGCAGCACCTCGTGTTCGGTGTCGTCGGGCAGTAGCAGCAGCAGGTGCAGGCCCGCTGACAGGCCGGTGATCGTGACGTCGAACTCCGCGAGCCGCCGCACTAGGGCATCGCGGCGCTTGCGGTAGCTGTTGCGCATCCGTCGAATGTGCTTGTCGTACTGGCCGCTGGTGATGAAGTCGGCCATGGTCAGCTGCTCGATGGCGTTGACGTAGAACTGCTGGCCACCGGCGGCGGCGATGACGGGTTCGACGAGGTCGTCGGGCAGCGCCATCCAGCCGAGCCGCAGTGCGGGCGACAGGCTCTTGCTGGCCGACCCGAGGTACGCCACCCGCTGCGGGTCAAGGCCCTGCACCGCGCCGACCGGCTGGCGGTCGTAGCGGAACTCGCCGTCGTAGTCGTCTTCGAGGACGTATCGGCCGGTGCGTCGGGCCCAGTCGATCACCGCGGTCCGCCGGGCGGGGTGCAGCGGCACGCCGTGGGGAAAGAAGTGGGCGGGCGTCAGCAGTGCGGCCGCCGCGCCGGAGCCGTCGAGTTCGTCGACCTTGGCGCCGTCCTCGTCGAATCCGATCGGCGTGGTTGGCACCCCCATCGCGGCGATGGCTTCGCGAAAGATGAAGAGGCCGTACGCTTCCACCGCGATCGGACCCCGGTCGGAGAACACCCTGGCGAGCAGTTCGACGGCGTTGCGGGTGCCCGCGCAGATGACGACGTTGTCCGGCGAGATGCGCACACCCCGTGCGCGGCCGAGGTATTCGGCCAGCGCCTCCCGGAGTTCGGGCCGACCGCGTGGATCGCCGTTGCGCAGTGCTTCGTTCGGCGCGGCGGTCAGCGCCCGGCGTGCCGAGGTCAGCCACGCCGCGCGGGGGAACGCCGCAACGTCGGGCGAGCCGGGCATCAGGTTGTGCATCGGCTGGCCTGGGGTGCCGCGCGAGCGGTGCGGCGACAGGACGTCGCGGGTGTTGACCACCCAGGTGCCCGCGCCCTGACGCGATGCCAACCAGCCCTCGGCGACCAGGTCGGCGTACGCCTCCGAGACTGTGTTGCGGGCCAATCCGAGGTCGCCGGCCAACGAGCGCGACGGCGGCAGCATCGTCCCCGTGGCCAGCTGACCCGATCGCACGGCGTCGCGCAGGGCATTGACCAGCAGCTCCCTCGCGCCCCGCGTCCCAGGGCGAATGGCCTGCCCGAGGTTCAGGTGCAGATCGACACTATCCGGATTGGCCCATGAAACCACCATCAGATTGAACCATGGACGCGGTGCTTTGTTGGCTAGCGTTGTGGTCATGACGCAGACACTGGAAACCAAGACCGCCACCCGCCGCCTCAACATCTACAAGGTCTCACCCGGCCTCTACGACGCGATGATGAGCCTGAGCACCGCGGCCGCCAAGGACGTCGATCCCACCATCGGCGAACTGATCAAGATCCGCGCATCGCAGATCAACCACTGCGCGTTCTGCCTCGACATGCACACCGCCGACGCCCGCAAGCAGGGCGAGACCGAGCAGCGCCTTGCCCTCATCGCCGCATGGCAGGAGGCAGGCGACCTGTTCACCGAGCAGGAGCAGGCCGCGCTGGAGCTGACCGAGTCGATCACCGAACTGCACCACGGCCACGTCCCCGACGAGGTGTACGCCCGCGCCGCAGCCGTGTTCTCCGAGCGGGAACTGGGACAGGTGATCGCCATGGCCGTCACCATCAATGCGTGGAACCGGATCAACGTCGCAGCACGGGTGCCGGCACCGCGCCGCTGACCACCCCGTCCGGCGCCACCGTCACCGTCGACGGTGACGTCGTCACCAAGCTGCACCGACCGGGCACCGACCTGCAGGCACTGAGACAACGCCTGCGGGTCGCGGCCCGGTCGGACTGCTTGCTGTCCCCGCTGAACGTCGAGCCGGAAGCCGTCGGCGATCGGTGGCAGACCCGGTGGTCCAGGGTCGACGTCGTGCCGCCCGACCCAGGGGCCGTGCCGTGGGCGGAGGCGGGTCGGCTGCTGGCGCGGCTGCACGCCGAGCCGATCGTCGACATCGCCCTGCCACAGGGCGGCCCGGCGCGACTGGCCAGAGCGCTGGCACGGCTCGGTGACGGGCCCCGTGCCGACGTGATCCGCAGGGCCGCTGACGGCCCGGCCGCCACAGCATCCGGGCGGCCGATCACCTTGGTGCACGGCGACTTTCACCTCGGTCAGCTGGGCCGTCACTCCGGCACCTTGGTGCTGATCGCCGCTACGGTTGTTGTGTACGCAGCAGACCCAGATTGCAGCATTATTGTCAATTCACCCCAGTTCGCCACCCTTTGCAACCTTACCAACGTGAGTGCGGTACTCAACACCATCAGTGGCTTGTCGATGTCGGGCATTCCTCCTGGGCTGCAGGGCTTTTCTGCCAACCAGATTTGTGACGGAGACTGTCGCTGCGTGATGGGGGCTACGAAAAGAGGGGGCATGTGTGGACAGTCTGGTGGAAAGGCGTACTGCCAGTGTGACTACGCTACGACGCGTAAGTTTCCATCGACTTTACGCTTAATGTTAACCACTTAAACAATATCTCATTTTTGAACAGCCACAACAGCCCCCCTCATCCCAGGAGGTACAACAGTTTTTTGCCCGCTGCTCGTGGTCCCTCTCACCGCTTGTTCCTCCCAAAATACTACGAATAGTACGACTGACCTGACCAACCTTCAGCGGCTCTGCAATGCGGACTGCGCGTGCTCCCACGGCTATCCTTCCGACACAGCCAAGAATACTTGCAAACA
>Ga0137412_10001452_pt1 | contig 18463 bp, 13 predicted proteins | sample CZODoug2_1_16fun_FD_122160 | JGI IMG/M metagenome (GOLD analysis project Ga0137412, IMG submission 122160) | Vadose zone soil fungal communities from Angelo Coast Range Reserve, California, USA - CZODoug2_1_16fungal (Hybrid Assembly) | ecosystem: Environmental > Terrestrial > Soil > Vadose zone...
TGTACGCCGGCCGATCGAAGAAGCCATGAATGACTCTTGGGCGCTGCGATCGATGTCGCGATGTTGAGTCCGCTGCGCGCTCGGAGCGGGTGCGCGCTCAGTGCGGCTGAGCGGGCAGAGGCTGCGCCAGAGTCTTGATGGCAAAATAGGTGAACGTGCCGCCCGCCGGGACGATGATCTGATGGGGAACACCCGCGGGAATGAGCAACAGGTCGCCGACGGATAGTTCGCGCTTCGTGCCGCCGATGATATCGCCGCCCCGCCATTCGCTCGGCGCGATCTCGTGATTGTGTTCGATTCGGCCGCCCAGCGTCACGGTCGCATGACCACTCTTCACCACGAAAATGTCATTCATGCGCCGGTGCAATTCGACTTCACCGGCGCTGTCGCGCCGGACGATGAGCACCGTCGAGCCCTCGTCGGTTGGAATGCGGCTCAGCGCCACACCCTTGACGGTCGTGGTGACCTGACTGTCGAGCTCGGACGAAGCCACGTACTGCGCCTGGGCGGAGGAGGGCGCGTCCGCAGCAGCGCAGGATAAGGCGAACGCGAGTCCCAAACCGCTGGTCAAGACGAATTTCGGATGCATTAAAAGTCCTCATTTACTCAGTGTTGGAGCAGAGAGCTTGCCGCCAGCAATTGTATATAACGGATGACATTCAATCATGGAAGATTCTAAGCGGTCAGAGAACCACGCATTGACTTCATACGCTCCAATATTAGGAAAGGAAGCAATTAGCACCGTGAGAGATATAAAATGCCCCATGCGGACTCGTATCAAGATCTGTTGTATTGCCTCCGTAGAAGAGGCACGGGTTGCGATCCGGTACGGCGCCGACGCTATAGGGCTTGTTGCTGCCGTTGGGCCGCGAATGGTCGACGATCGCACCAATGACTGGGAAGTGAGTGCAGAGTTTGTGCGGCGCAGCCCCTTGCCGGTTTTTCTGGCGGGCGGCCTCTCGCCGAGCAATGTCGGCGAGGCTATTCGAAGTATTCGACCCTTCGCTGTCGATCGGTGCTCAGGCGTTCGCACAGACGGACAGCTCGATCGAGAGAAGCTCACTGCGTTCATCGATGCGGTTCGATGGGCTGATGCAGGGAATAACCGCATCGTTGCGCGGTGGCGATGATGATGGCAACGCGACGGGGATTATTTGCTCGCGGCCGCGAGCGTGACGTTCGTTCCCATGCCGCCCTCCGTTGGTGTTGGAGCGCGCAGCTTGAGCCCATCAAATCATGAACGAAATGGCGCACCTATTCGACCGCTTACGGAAGCTTCATCAAGGGCGGTGGCGGGCAGGTGACGCTGCCGACAGGCGCAGGATGGCTTGTTAATACCCATATTGGGTATTATGATGCCCAAAATGGGTACCAAAAAAAGACAATCGAGCAATCGAGCGCCGATAATTTCGGGCGTTGCTGATGCATTGTTCACCAAGGTACAGCAGCGGGTCTTGGCTGTATTGTTTGGAAATCATGCGCGCAGCTTCTATGCAAATGAGCTGATCGCCTTGGCATGTTCGGGGTCGGGTGCAGTCCAACGTGAACTCGCCCAGCTCGAAGCGGCCGAGTTAGTGACGGTCAAGCGAGTGGGTAATCAGAAACACTATCAAGCCAATGCATCGGCGCCCATATTTGAGGAACTCCGGAGTTTGGTGATGAAGACGTCGGGTCTGGTGGATGTGTTGCGAGCGGCGCTCGCGCCGTTAGCGGCGCATATCGATCTCGCGTTCGTCTATGGCTCCGTCGCCAAAGGCAGGGACACGGCGAAAAGCGACATCGATCTCATGGTGATCAGCGAGAAGGTCGCATATGCCGATCTTTTTGCGGCTCTCGAACCGGCAACAGACCGCCTGCGGAGAACTGTAAATCCAACCGTGTATTCACGAAAGGAAATCGACAAGCGAATTCTGGACGGCAACGCCTTCGTCAAGCGCGTGCTGGCGCAGCCCAAACTGTGGGTGATCGGGGAAGAGAGTGGCCTCTCCGCTTGAAAATTTGAGTGGCCCCGGCAGGCCGCTTCAAAAGGAACCCCCGGATGCAAAGGAGTTTGCGGGCCTAAAGCGATCTGCATTAGCTCGTTTGACCGATTCTGCTAAGAGTTCAAACTCGTTGGAAAGCCGATTTGATCTCGCCTACAACGCTGCGCATGCACTTTGTTTGGCGGCCTTGCGCTGGCATGGATACCGGTCGACTAATCGCTACATCGTTTTCCAAGTATTGCCGCACACCCTCGGACTAGGCCCAGAAGTATGGCGCGTGCTCGACAAATGTCATTCCGTCCGCAACCTGGGAGAATATGAAGGTGACCTCAATATCGACGAGCGACTTGTAGCGGATCTGATTGCTGCGTGCAGGAGCGTAGCTGCGAAGCTGGAATTGCTTGCGCCAATTTCGCCTGCGGTCCGGCCTTGAGAGCCACAGCGATTGCTGCCAATCAGTTTGAAAATCGCTTGGCGCGGTGGTCTTGACGGCCGCCGGAGGGGATAACGTCCGTTACAAGGTACAAAGGGCTAGTGGTCCTGCGCCGTACGAGCGGGCTGATGCCCGATAGCGGCAAGCTGCCGCTCACCGCCGGATTCAACGACGTCGATGGCGTCGGCGGCGCGGGGCTGGTGCCTTCGGCGCTGATCACGGGCTACGGCACGGCGGATAGCTGGGGCGCGAATGCCCACACGGTCAATTGCGGGTAGATTTCCGTCAGCAACTCGTCTTGGCTGATTTGACCGGATTGCAATGAGCGAAGCGAGCGCTCAAATGCCCAGAGCGACGACGTGAGCTGCAATTGTTACTGCGCCGGCGGCCGCAATGAATCGATCAAATCGCGCCATTCGGTGATGTGAATATCCTGGGGAAGCGCTGCACCGCCGATATTTTTGCCGCATATCCAATCTGCGACTCGGCGGCGGTCGTTTTCCCAAGGTCGGCTGCAAAAGCGCTGATCAGGTTCGTGTAACGCCGTCCAGAGCTCGATGAGCTGCGTCTTGTCGATGACTGCGTTTGGCGCACCGTTTGCGCGCCACTCGGCCGGCAGACGTTGGTACCAACTGAGCGGCGCAGCCAGCCGGGGATTCTCGACGACGATGGAGTCGGGAAACATCCAATGGGTGCCGAATCCGCCGCGCGATCGAAACGCGAGCGGGAGCGCGAGGTCGTGGACGTACACGCGCCGACTGTCGGCGCCCTGCATCGACAATTCCTGCACTTCGTCCAAGAGTTCCTGCGTGAGTCCGCCTGTGAGTCGTTCTTTGGCCTCGCCCGCCGCTGCATTCAAGCCACGATCGGGCGTGTAGTCGTAGGCGGTCGCCGATGCCTCGATGGTGACGATGTGAATCTCGGGGATCGGTTGTCCCCGCATTTCCTTCAATGCGGCCCGCAGCGCATACAGCGCCGAGAGCAGCCCGAGATTCTCGGTGGTGCCGCCGTCGGTGACGTAATAAGAACGCTCCGGGCACACGGCATCCTGCATTGCGCTCATGACGTCCACTCGGGCGTTGGTGAACACGGGCGGAAAATTCGCGTTCAGTGCCACGGCGCTCGCCACGGGCACATCGCGATCTTGAACGACGACATACGGCAGGCGCACGTCGGGAATGTGCAGCCTGGCATCTGTCGGCGGCGAAGCACCCGAGGGCGGGAAGGCGCCCGAATCCGCCAGATTGGTGAAAATCAGGCGGCCGCCTCCCATCAGGGCGTAGGGGATGTGTCGAGCATTGCACGACATGGCCGCATCGTCGGGAGCCCTGAATGTACCGCGCAGCAAATCCGAGTCCTCCTGCGGATGCGCGGTAATCGTCGTGTTCAAAATCAGTCCCAGTTGGTCGCTCTCCCCCATGGTGGCTTGCCGGCCTCCAGCGGAGAACAACCGCCGCTCGAAACTCTCTACCAGGAGTTGTCCCAAGGGCACGCGGCTCAACAGCCGCCACTCGACGGCGCCCTCGAGCACATCACCGATGAACGGGTCCGTCATGCGGTCCTTGAACTGAGGCCACTCGGTATTATCAATGCTCACCGCCGCCAATAGCGCGCTGCGATGGGTGTAGAAGTACGCCTCGGCCACCCCACCGCCTGATACGCCGCTGAGAAGGACGATGTCCTTGGCAACGCCTAATTTGTTGAGGCCCTCGAGCGCAGTGGCCGTGAACAAGGCGGCGCGTGTGCCGCCGCCGGAAGCGGCCACGATGAACACGCGTTGATGTGTCTTCAGGAGCTCCGTCAATTCCGAGCGCTGCGCGTCGTGGGACACCGATTTGGCACTGACGAGGGAAGCCACCGTATTGTGTCTGTCGCCATATCCATAGTAGATCGAGCCTGCGATCAGGACGGCAATCACCAAGGCATTCACGGTCAGGAAATACAATTCGATGCGGCGCTTCAAATCATGTCCGAGGTCGAGCAGGCCCGGCGGCGTCAGGCGTGCGAATAATTCGATGAGATCGAATGTCTGAAACGCGACCAAGGGTTCATTGGAATCCTTGTCCCTGAACCATCCGAGCGCCGCGAAGCGCCCGGCGCCATGCGCAACGATGAAGCGATCGTGCAGGTCGACCGTGAGTTGCTCGGGTGGAACCTTATCCGGCAAGTACTTGAGGTACCCCGCCTGCACGTCTGCGTCCGTGCCGACCACCCGGATCAATTCCGCGGCGACGATGCAATTGACCGAAATTTCGAACCACCACAGCAGGGCATAGGCCATGATGATCCAGACGAAAATGACCCCAAAGGGCGCGGCGTCCAATACCGTGGTCACGTACTGAACGTTGGCGAACCGCAGAATCGCGAGCACGATCACCGCGAGCGACACGCCAAGGGGTGTGCCCAGCAGAAACCAGCGCCTCACCTGGGACACCATGGCCCGCCAGCGCTCGGTGAAGTTACCCATCATCAAGAGCCAGGCGGCGAAAACGCTGAAGCCCAGAATGGTCCAGACCAAATGACGGCTCGGCACCATCAACGCAAACAGGGAGGGCAGCAATAGGAATTCCAACAGGTGATAGAAGATTCCCGTCGCCAGCGCCGCGACTACCCTGCGAGTGGAAATGTCGGGGTCGATGCGCGGGCCGGGGAAGAGTTCCGTGCCGGACAGCGCCGCACGATACAAGGCCCGTTGCGCTTCGCTGACGGTCCCAAACTGCCAGCGAGCGAATGGGCCGGCAAACCATGCCAACAAGGCGAGAGCGCACGCAAACGCGCCGTAGGTGTGAACATACGGCGATTGATTCGCTTCGCTGGCCCAGGGGGGCACGATCACCACCCAGAGCAGAATCACCATGGCGAGCAGGAAAGCGACCTGCTGCCGGAGCCGCGACGCGCTCTTCATCGGGCGTGCAGCCAAAGAGGTGACGATGCAGATGACACCGATGAGCAGAATCGCCTGGTAGCGGGCGGGGCTATCCGAGGGGACCACGCGGCACACCGAGGTGTTCTTCGACACGAACAAGAAGAGACCGAATCGGCCGAGTGCAATCGCCGCGCAAAACACGGCAAAGTGCACGCCGACGCGCACCCATAGTCGCCGCCAGAACTCCTGCTCGAGTACGGGGGCTTTCAGGAAGCGTTTCTGGATGCGCGCTTCTGCATATCGAAAGAGCAATCTCCAGACGACCAACGCCGACAGGACGCAGGCGACACCGAGCGCGGCTCGCGAATAGTACATCCCGACTGTTCCCACGACGCTGCACCAGGCGTCGAAGGTCGGTCCATAGGCGGCGAACACCAACGTCGCGAGAAAGAACCAAAACGTCGAGACTCGTGTGTAGGGACGCGGCGAGAGGGTGGCGTGCACCGTATCGGAGGCGGAGGATCCGATTTCATACCGAACGAGGCGATTGATGTTGAATTCGGTCCGCCGCCACACACTGTCCAAGATATAGGGAAGATCGAGACAGAGCGCTTTCGCGAAAGCGCGGTCATGCGATTGCGGCTTACGGTCGGCCATGACGCTCCTCGCCAGATTCATTCGCCCTCTTGCGGCGCTCCCGATGGGCGGACTCTACTCCCGTTCGGGACCAAGCCCAGGTTTCGCATCGATCGCAAAGAATGCAAACTGAAATAAGTAAACTGACGCGAAGGATTCCACGAAGACCCCCCGGGTTAGTGCCGTATTCGCACGACAGTCGAAGGCGGAGTCGCCACTTTGCGACGGAGAGTCTTCGATTGCAGTTCTTCGATTGCCGTAATTTGTAGGATTTACAAGCCACCGATGACCTCGAGACGGTGATCGAACGCATCCTCCGACGGAAAGTTTAGATCGGTTATTGATATAATCGGACGAATCGGGTGCGTGCGGGGACTCTCGAAAGCGTCGCACGAATTGACGCTGGCCCGGTTTACGTAGATGAGATCAACAAACAACCTGGAAGAGCCGACTCATAAAAGAAAATGATCGGGCGAAAGAGGCAGGTCTCGTTGGATCCTTGTTGTGGTGAGGAGGACAGCGTAGTCGACTCATGATCAGAACCGAGTCCCCCAATGAGATGCGGCCGCGTGGCCCAGGTGTGCCGGCGCACGACGCAGATGGGCACTAAGATCTCGCCTGCCGCTGCAGTGTTCGTGAAGGTCCTGCGCGCATTCGAGACCGGCGGGTTCACGTGCCCCGACGTTTTGGCGGAGGTGGAGCTACTGCTCTCGACCGGGGCATCGCCAACGGAGCTGTTGGAGGTTCTCCGGCGCCGCGAGTTGGTCGAACCGTTGTCTGCGTCCGCGCATGCGCAGGTGTTCGAGCTTCTCAATGAGGCGAAGGAACTCAATGAGGCCAATGAACGGGCTGCGGCGAGTGCGGCTGTATCCGACGAGACGCAAAACGTAGTCTCAGAGACTGCGCCGGAGACAGTGCCGGTGACTGCGCCGCGAACCCAGGATTCAGTTCCAGCGACGCCCGGGGCCACAGCTCCGGCGACGCCCGGGGTCACGGCTCCGGCGACGCCTGGGTCCACGGTGGCTGCCGCTCCCACGCAGGAAGAAGAAGATCCCGCTGAGGCAACGACCGTGGCGCTGACTTCGGTGTTCAAAAAGGTCGTGAGCGTATCTGAGAGCGGCGCCTTGACCGACGCCGAAGTTTTAGCGCAGCTGCAGCGGCTACTCATCGCGACGGGCTCATCGCCGAAGGCGTTCCTGGAAATTCTTCGGCGCCGCAAGTTGATCGAACCCTTGCCGGAGCACACGTACATAGAAGTCCTCGGCCTTCTCGACGACGCGATGGCGCGGGTTGCGGTGCCCGCAGCCGTATCCGATGAGACGGGCACTCCAGACTCGGATGCCACGATAAATCAGATCCCGGACTCAAGTTCCGCGCCGATCCGGCCCACACCGGTCGCTCCGCCGGCAGCGCGAACCAAAGCTCCGCCAGCCAAGCCAACTCCGGTGGCGCCGATTTCGCTGCGAACGCCGGATTCGACCTGGACGGTAACTTCAAATCGGGCGGTGGCGGGGAGCTCGGCCCCGCCTACCATCCCAATTCGAATTGCGACGCCGAAGCAGTCAGAACGTCCTCCTCCTCGAATTCCGCCGGCCGCTCCGGCGCAATCTCGAGGTCCGGCGCCCAGTTTGATTCCAGGTCCAATTCCGGCCATCGGGACGAGTCGACGCCTGCCGGCGGGGGCGCCCTCCGCGGCTACCGATAGATCGCTGCCGCTGGATGTAGTTTCGGGCAAGAAAGGAGCTGCAGCGTCCGTCATGGCGCCGGCGACAAAGGCGAGTTCGTCATCGGCTGCGAAGCCGACACGAAGTCCGGCCGAGACCGCGGCTCCCTCTCTGAACGCCCCCCGGACACGGCCGCCGGATTCACGTCCCGCCAAGACTGGGGCCGCACCACTGGTTGCGGCGCAGGCGAATACGTCGAGTTCATCCTCGGGGTCGACGTCGGCTCGAAGTCCGTTTGAGGTCTTGACCGCGTTCCTGGGACTCGCGCGAACGCCGCCACCGCATCCAGTTTCAGCGAAAACCGGAACTACGCCGCCGGTTCCGCCCCAGGCGAAAGCTCCGAGTGCGTCCTCAGGGCCGACCTCGACGCAAACTCCGGCTGAGGGGTTGACTACCTTTCTGATCAAACCGCGGACACTGCCTCCGGAGTCCCCTAAGGCGGGAACGGAAAGGCCGGTTTCGCCGCAGGCGAAAGCACCGACTCCACCACAGGGCGCGGCGCCAGAATCAGTGCCAGCGAAGACAGCAACCATACCGCCGGCCGAGGTGCAGGAGGCGAAAGCGGCGACTCCGCCTCCGGCCGCAGTCCCAGAATCAGTACCAGCACAAGCGGCAACTACACCGCCGGCAGTGGTTGAGGCACGAATTGCGCCGCCGGCAGCGGCGCCAGTGACAATTCCGCGGCCGATTCCGGCGCAGGCGACAACGGTCACAACGCCCGATGCTGTTTCAGCCAAGACGGGAACTACATCGCCGGTAGAGACGAAGGCGACAACGCCGACTTCGAGCCCGGCGTCGACGCGGACTTCGATTCCAGTTGAAGAGTCGACCGTCCCGGCGCCGCCAAAACCAGCGGTCACTCCCTCGCCCCAACCGTCGGCCGTAGAGGCGGCAGCGGCGGACGATGAGGTGACCATCGACTTGGACGAACTCGGCCAATTGCGCAAGGAGCCGACGCGTCGAACGGAGGGCGCCCGCCAAGTTTCAGTCGCGGTGGGCGATGTGTTGCTGGACCGCTATCGATTGGTGGCGCTGATCGGCGAGGGCGGCATGAGCCGGGTCTACAAGGCAACGGACTCGGGCACAACCGCGCGGGCCGAGCCTGATTCTTTCATTGCGGTCAAAGTGCTGACGCGTCCAATCAATGAGGACTTCGGACCGTTCTCCGCATTTCGAGACGAGGTTCAAAAGCTCCGAGCTCTCACGCATCCGAACATTGTGCGCATTGTCGATTGCGATCGAGACGGCTCGACCGTGTTCATCACCATGGAATATCTCGACGGTCCGTCGTTGTATTCTAAACTCCGAAGCGGCGCGACGGCCGCGGCGACGCCCTCCGGATTGAGCCGCGATGAGGCGCGCCGCATCATCTTTGCCATCGCGGACGCCCTGGATTATGCGCACCGCAACGGTGTGGTGCATGGCGACCTGAAACCCGGGAATGTCATCGTCATCGATCCGACCGAAATCAAGGTCATCGATTTCGAAATCTCGAGCTGGGTCGGCCGGTCCAAGCCGGCACTCGAACGCCGGGACGCGGCACCGATTTCACCGGCAGTGACTCCACGCTACGCCAGTCCGCAATTGATGACACGGCAGATCCCCGAGCCTGCCGACGACGTTTATGCGTTGGCGTGCGTGGCGTACGAGCTCTTGACCGGAACCCATCCATTTGACTCCGCAGCCGGCGCGCAACCGGCGAAATTTCCGCCGCCGCGCCGGGCAGAGCTGTCATCGGCGCAATATTCGGCCCTCGTGCACGGCCTGCAGCATGACCGTCGCAAGCGCACGCCGACGGTCAGGCAGTTCGTGAAGGAATTCTCGGCGCAGGAGCGGGGCGGAGTCTTTCGGTCCGGTGCGATCGCGCGCGCGATCGGATTGAGTACCGCGGTGTTCCTCATCGCCGCTGTCGTCTGGTTCTTTGGCCGCCACGCGTCCACGCCGGCGCCACCGGCGGTGATTTCATCCCCAGCCGTCCCAAAACCCGGCACGGTGGTGCAGGACTGTCCGTCGTGTCCCGGCATGACGATACTGCCCTCGGGTCGATTCCAACAGGGGTCGGCGCGCGCCGAGAGCGGCTCGGCGCCGTTCGAAAAGCCGCTGCACTGGGTGACCATTGGCCGTCCGCTTGCGATGTCCACGAATGCCGTCACCGTGGATGAATTTCAGCAATTCATCGCGGCTACCGGGCGGGACATGCAAGGCTGCGACACGTACGACGGTGAGTGGAAACATCGACCGGTGAACAGTTGGAAAAACCCCGGGTTCGTGCAGTCCGGGACGCATCCCGTCACATGCGTGTCGTGGAATGATGCCGAGGCCTACGCGGGATGGCTATCGACGAAAACCGGACATCGATACCGGCTGCCAAGCGCGTCGGAATGGGAGTATGCCGCGCGCAGCGGCGGCGCGGCCGTTCAGCCGTGGAATTCGGACGGATCGGGCGCGTGTACCCATGCGAACGTCGCCGACGGAAGCGCGGCACACCGGTATCCAGGGTGGTCGGTATTCGGCTGTGATGATGGCTTCGTCTACACGGCGCCCGTCGGTTCGTTCAAAACCAACTCCTTTGGACTCAACGACACGTTGGGCAACGTCTTTCAATGGACCAAGGATTGCTGGCACGCGGACTATGCCGGCGCGCCGAACGACGGATCGGCGCGCATCGACGCCAATTGCACCGAGCATGAGCTTCGCGGGGGCTCTTGGTTCAGTACGCCGGCCTATGTGAGGGCCAACTACCGGAACCACTTCGCCGCGGACTACCGGACCAGCAGCGTAGGAATTCGACTGGTCAGAGACGTCGAGCAATGACGCTGCCTGTTCGCATCAGGTCGATGTCGAGGCCTGGATTCCTGGTTCTGGCGCTCGTGCTCGTATGTGAGGCGGCGCGGCCGCTCGAGGCGGCATCGCTGTCCGCAGATAAGGCCGTCGCAGCGGCGCTCAAGCGTGACTCCGCGCGCTGCCGTTCGCAGGCGGATGTAGACGCCTGCTACGATGCAATCCGCCGGAGCCCGGGCGATCCCGCGCTTCTGGTGTCTCTTGCGGATGCATTGGTGCGTGCACAACGCCCGGCCGACGCAATTCGCAACTATCGCCGCGCGGCCGCGCTTGCGCCGAATATGCCCGGCGTCGCCGCCAAGATCAGCGCCGTCGAGGCGAAGATGTCCTCCCGGCGCGCGAGGCCGGGTGATCGTGCCGGCGGGGCGGCGGGCAAACGCTATTCGAATGCTGCTCCGGAGACGCAATCGCACTGAGTCGCTCGCCATCCGGGAAAAGCACGGACCGACTTTCGACGCGGCGATCAAGTATTCTTCGGCACATGCATCACGCAATCATCCACCTACGGCGCGGCGTGGACGGACAGTGAACGGGAACACGTGGGTGGACTGGGATCTGCCGGCGCCTCACGTCACACTGCTCGCCGTCGCGCGGGCGGACATCGATGCCTATGATCACGTCAATAACGCGGTCTATATGACTTGGTTCGACCGCGTCGCCTGGGAGCATTCCGCCGCGCTCGGTCTGCCGATCGAAAGATGCCTGGAACTCGATCGGGGGATGGCCGTCTTGCGCAGCCTGATCGCGTACCTGCGTCCCGCCGTGTTGGGCGACACGATTCGCGTCGCGACCTGGCTCCTGCCGTCCGACGGTAAATTGCGCGTCCGTCGACGCTTCCAGGTGCGGCGCGAATCGGATCGCGCGACGCTTGCCCGCGCCGAGATCGAATATGCCTGCATCGAGTTGTCGAGCGGGCGCCCGGCGCGGTGGCCGCCGGAGTTTCGCGAGCGTTATGTCGCTCTCGACGACGTGGTGCGCGCCGGCGAGGGTCTCGCGCCGCTGTGATGCGGGACGTCGCGGCATCGATGCCGAAGCATGCCGTCGGCGCATTGCCGTGGCCGGGCGCGATCAGCCGGTGCGATTTTCCGGGTAGCTCAACGTCGCGAAGCGCCGCGCTTCGGCTTCGCCCAGTTTCTTCTGCGCCCGGATCTCGTTCACGATTTCGAGCGCGGTCTTGGGACATGGGGGCAGCTCGGCGTCGCAGGGTTGCAGCGGCGTCATGCGTTCACCCCAACGAATCAGATGAGAGGACAGTGTCAGTCCGCCTCCGAACGCAGGCATCAGCACCAGATTGCCGGACCGAACGCGGCCTTCTTCGACGGCCTCCACCAGTGCGACCGGAGCGGTGGCGGAGCTCATGTTGCCGTACTTCTGCACCGTCAGATACACCTTGTCCGGACCCGCGCCTGCGCGTTTTGCGACAGCGTCGATGATGCGGAGATTTGCCTGATGCGGCACGACCAGTGCGATGTCGTCCATGGTCACGCCGGCGCGGTGCATGACGTCGAGGCTGGCCTCGCTCATGCCTTGCACCGCCTTGCGAAAGATTTCCTGACCGTCGAAGTCCCAGCTGGTTTGTCCGAACGGCACACCCAAATTGGCGTACATGGTGCCCATGCCGCGCACCCGCAGGATTTGCCGGGAGTCCGCGTAACATTGGAGTTTCTCGGCGATGACGCCCGTCGCTTGCTCGGACGCCTGAAGCACCATGGCTGCGGCGCCGTCGCCGAACAGCACCGCCACATTGCGGTTGTCCCAGTCCATGTATTGGGAGATGAGCTCGACACCGATCACCAGCGCGTTCTTGACGATGCCGCTCTTGATCATCGATGAGCCGATCGACAGCCCGTACATGAAGCTGGTGCACGCGGTGTTGACGTCGAATGCCGCCGCGTGAGTCGCCCGGATACGCTGCTGCACGCCGGAGGCGCTGTTGGGCACCGTCTCATCGTTGCTGCAGCTGCCGTAAATGATGAGATCGATGTCCTCGCCGCGCATGCCGGCGCAGGCGATGGCCCGGCGCGATGCGATGATCGCGAGCTCGATGCCGGGCACGTGAGAGATGCGCCTCTCCTTCATGCCGGTCCGCGTGGTAATCCAATCATCGTCCGTGGGCAGAAATGTGGCCAGATCGTGGTTCGTGAGGACTGCCGGTGGCAGGCACTTGCCCCAACCGACGATTGCAGCGTGAGTCACTGAAACTCCCCAGGGCGATGTTGTCGCGTTGTCCAATCGAGAGGGCGATTATGGCCCTTTGTTCGAATAACTCCATGATTTAGTATTTGAGCGGTTCGGGCGGGAATCGCCGGAAATCTCCGCAGTCGACGGTGCGGTCCCCGCAGGCGCTCCCGCCTGCGAGGACGGCACGGTCCCTGCAGGCGCCGCCGCCTGCAAGGACCACTGACGATCAAGGGCGAATCTTGCTGATGAAGGTCCCCCAATTGGCCAAGGCTGTGCGCGGCGCATTCGGAACGTACTCGGTGGCAAACCAAACGCTGTTGCCATCAGACACGGCGGCCGAATAGTCGCCCCAACGGCCGACATTGCCGCCGCTGTAAAAGACGTAACCCGAGAATCCGTCATCGGGTCCCGCGCCATCCGCGGCAATGTGCACGGCCGACGTGCCGTCTTCAGTGACTTTGACATAGGCGGCACTGGGGAAATAGTCCGGTCCCACCAGCGTGAACCCAAGTACTCCCGGGTCTTCGCCGGCAAAGGCGAGCGACGGGAAAATCACACTCTGACCCGCCACCGCGACGTAGCCCTGGTGAACCACTCGGCCCGACACGGTACCGGCGCTGAAGTTCGGCTTCACCGCAAACCAAGCGATACCGGTGCGGCTGCCGTCGCCGATGATGGTATTGACGCCTGAATAGAGCAGTCCATTCGCATACACGACTTGGTTCATTCGATCGTCGTTGGTGTTGATCAGCTCCTCCGATTCACCGAGCGAAGCACCCAAGGGTATCGGCCCCGGCTTTTGCGCCGCCGGGTTGGGCTGCCCGTACGTCTCGGATGCAATCACCTGAAAGGACAACGAGAGATGCGGCGACGATGTCGTCAACGAATGCGTGTTGCCCATGGCCCAAACGGCAATGCGGTTGTCGAGCACCTGATACGGAGGGCTCCCGAATTGCAAGGCGCTCAGGAAAAACTCCACACCGTTGCCCGCGCTGATCGAGGGATTACCGCCGCCCTCGCTCACCGCCGGCTGCACCGTGTAGGTCAGACCGCCATAGGGAACCAAGGCCTGCGCGGTGTTGATCGCCACTACATACAGATGAGAAACATCGCCATGCGCGGCGTCAATGAGTCCCTTCTTTGGAATGGCGTAAATCTGCGCACCGTTGAACGCGGTGTCGCCAAATTCGTTGGTCGATTGATAGACCCCGTAGGCATCGAATCCGAGCAGGGGTTGATCACCGAAGCACGGGCAGCCGGCATGATTCGGGGTGCCATTCAAGCCGTCGTCCGTCACATCGTAGCTGATTACTTTGAAGGCGCCGCGCGGATCGGACGTCTTGCTCACCGCAATCAGGTTGAAGTTTCGGCCGCCGCCGTTGGTGCCGGTGTCTTGCATCAGTTCGGTGATGAACCAGCGCTGGGTTGCGGGGTCATAGACGCATTTTGGGTCGCTGACGAATTGGCCGGTGATGCCGGTCGTGCGATCGATCTCCGGCGTCAATCCCCAGAATTGGCTGAAAGCCTCCGGGCCGCTCAAGAGGTTGCCCGACGTGTCATAGACCGAAATCGCATTGTTGATCGCCTCGACGACGAAACCGGCGCCGACGCAAAGCCCTTGATCGGGCGGCTCGAGCGAATATTGGGTATTGGTGTAGACGCCGGTACCCGCCGTGCGCTGATCAGCGTGACTCAATCCATTGAACCCGAAGGTCGAACTCGATGAATCGATCACCCCGCTTCCCCGCGGATTCGGAATTTTCGTGGGAGGCGCAGGCAAGTTAGCCGTCGATAACACGCTGCTGACGGCGAATTGATTGATCCCGCCGGCGATTGCACCGCCGCGCTTACTCGGAATGGCGAGACCATGCTGACCCTGCGTATAGGGCCTGGGCGCGCTCGCCGCGGCGCGAGGAGCCGCGGCTCCAGGCGTCTGATTCTTGACTCCGACCGTCGAATCGTCCTCTTCTTGTATCTCAGGAAGCGCAACGGCGCCCGAACTGACCGGGCCTCCGTGAATGGTGGACTCCCCCAGCGTCTTCAGCTGCATGACCGATTGCTGGAAGGCCTGTATCGATTGCGCGCTTGCCGGTTGTAATGACGCCGCCGCCAACAGGGCGGCTGCTGCGATAGCTAAGCGACTGCCGCTGGCGGCGGTCCGAAATCGAGTGAAACTTTCCCTTCGAGACTTGTGCATTCTCATGGCCCTTACCTCGTTCTTGTAATCCCCACCGCGGGGTAGTGTTGGTTCTTTGTTTCGCGGTACGAACGACTTACGGGATTTTTAGTTGTGGCTGCTCATCCCCCGGCGATCAATGACAGGGGCAGCAATCATTGCTAGAAAAACCGAAGCTTCCGTCTTCGTTCCGAGAGTGCGGGCGATTGTCCGGCCGTAATTGTTCGTGTGTCAACAGCGACAATAAGTTAAATTCCGCGGACACATGCAGCCGAACGGCCGCTTTTCCCCGGTACAACGCGGATTCGGCGGAGCAGTTTGACGGGCAGAGTCCATTATTATACAGTCGTTCAATTAGAGGGTCTCGATGATCGAGCGACGCGGTCATTTCAAGAGGAGAGATGCATGCTTGAACCAATTCCTGGAAATCCGGATGCAGAAGTCCTGCTGGGCACGGCGACGGACACCGGCGCCGAGCTGGAAATCTCCTGGCAGGGCAAGGTTGTGCGCGCCCGCTTCTCGTACGCCTGGCTGCGCGATCATTGCCATTCGAAGGAAAGCCTGAATCCCGATACCCTGCAGCGCCAGGTGGACACCTTCTCGATTCCCGCGGACATTGCCCCCGCCAAACTCGAGGCCGCCGACGGCGGCCGGACGCTCCGCATCGTTTGGAAGCACGACGGCACCACCAGTATTCTGCCCGCGGCATTTCTATGGGACATTGCCCAAAACGACGGCCGGGAGACGGCGCCGCGGCGGCAGCTGTGGGATCGCGCGTCAATGGGGGAAAAATTCCCGACCATGAGCCATGCGGACATCATGTCGAGCGACGACGGATTGCTGCGTTGGCTGTTGCTGGTGGAAGAATATGGGTTTGCCTTGGCGTCGGGAGTCCCGCCAACCAACGAAGCCACCAAAGATCTGGTTACGCGGATCGGATACGTGCGCCAATCGATCTTCGGCGGCATGTGGGATTTCACGGCCAATATGGCGTTCCAAGACACGGCTTACACTTCCGCCGCGATCGGACCGCACACCGACGGCACGTACAGCATCGACCCGCCGGGCTACCAGATGTTCCACTGTCTCAAGTTCGACGGCAGCGGCGGCGACAGCACCTTGGTAGACGGTTTCAAGATTGCCGACGAGATCCGCCGTTCCGATCCGATCGCCTTCGACGTGCTGTCGACGGTCAAGGTTCCGGCGCACTATTTGGGCGACGGCGTTCACCTGCGCGGCGAGCATCCCGTGATCGGTCTCGACCATAACGGGGACCTCGTCCAGATCGCCTACAACAATTATGATCGGGCGCCGTTTCGCCTGCCAACGCCGCGGATGAATGCATTTTACCGGGCATTGAAGCTATTCAACCGAATGATCAATGATCCGGCGAATGAAATCAGCATGCGGCTCGCGCCGGGCACCGCACTGCTGTTCGACAATGGGCGCACGTTGCATGGCCGCCGTGCGTATCAAGGCGTCCGATGGCTGTGCGGCGCCTACCTGAACCGGGAAGATTTCGACAGCAAATTACGGGTGCTGCGAACGGCGATGCACAGGCCGCCGGCGGGGAGTTAGCGCTTCGACCGGACGCTCGGCATTCAGGTCGGGAATCGCTGCAAAGCCCTGGCACGCGCTTTGGCGGATTCCACTTCCCGGTACTTCATCGGCGCATTGGTCTGAAGCGCGTTCAATAGGGTGCGGGATGCGCCTGCAATTTCGTCGACGGCCGACAGAAAGGCCGGCTCATTGGCTTGCGACGGCTTTGTGAAGCCGGAGATCTTGCGCACAAACTGCAGCGACGCCGCCCTAATCTCTTCATCGGTCACCGGCGGCTCAAAGTTGAATAAGGTCTTGATGTTTCTGCACATGCAATGTCTCGGAGTCGTGGAAGGAAGAGTCGTGGAAGGAAGAGTAATGAGATCCCAAAGGAAGAGTTAAGGAGATCCAATAATCCGGGAGGACGCTCGCTGTCAAGCGGCAGGTCCGGCACGGGGCAGGGCGAGCTTCAGTGCAGGGAGAACAGACGCCGGATGTTGGCCGCAAGCCGGTCCGCCAGCCCGATTTCTTCCTGTTTCTTGTGGCCGGAGTAGTCGAGCACGGTGCGATTCGCGAGCTGGCGGGTCGCCAGGTTTTCACTCAGCTCCTCGGCCATGTCGGGGCGCGCTTTGAGGAGCGGGGAGAGCGCGTCCTTGGAGATCTCGTAAATCACCGCCCGGGTGAGCGCGGCGAGCTCGCCATTCACTGGTTCACCGGTGAGCAGCCCCACCTCACCGAAATAGTCTCCCGGCGCCAACCGGATGACCTCGGTCTTGCGGCCATTTTCCTCGGCCGACCCGACCAGAACGCCGTCACTGACGATGCATAAGGCTTGCAAAACCGTGCCTTTGCGCACGATCACTTCGCCCGGCTTGTAGTCCTTGCGCTGCATCTTCGAGGCCAGTGCAACCCTTTCCTCCCTGGTCAAGGTCGAGAACAGGGAGATTCCCGCAAGCAGGCGCTCGGGAATTCCGAATTCGGCCCTGTCGTCCGATATGACTTTCTTCGTCGAACCGGCGAGGCGCGGCGAGAATTTGGCTCCCGCCGCCGCCGCGGCGCGATAGACCCGTTCGAAGATCTCATTCTGCGCCTTGTCGACCGCGCCCACGTCCGCAACCGAGTAGGAAAGCTCGAAATCGATCATCTCGGCGCTCAAGTCTTTGATGGTGACGCTCGGCTCGGGCGTTCGCAGGATGTGGGTGGTGCCGAGCAGCACTTCCTTCAGTAAATTGCAGCCCGCGGCGGGCGTCAGCGAGGGCTCGAGTTTGACGCGGATGCTGGCGCCGTGAATGTTGGTTGGCGAGCTGCAATTGACCAGCTTGGATTTCGCAATGACGCTGTTCGGGATGATTGCCACATCCTGATTTCCCGTCAGAATGTGGGTGGCCCGCCAATTGGTCTCGATGACCCGACCCTGGACGGAGTCGTCCAGAATGATCCAGTCGCCCACGCGGTAAGGGCGCTCGATATTGAGGACAATGCCGGAGAAGACATCTCCGAGCGAGCTTTGCAGCGCCAGACCGATGATGATCGCCAAAGCGCCGGAGGTCGCGAGCAGACCTTTGACCGGCAGATCGAAGACATCGGCAACGATGGCGAAACTTGCCGACAGATAGATGAAAGCGGCCAACAGGTCCTGAACCAGTTTCGACTCGCGCGGCTGGCGACCCAGCACCACGAACGCACGCAAGAAACCGACGGCGAGCCACGCCGCGACCAACCACCAGATGACTTCGAGCGCTCCCACGAACAGACGCCTGGGTTCGGATCCAGCCACGACGCCGGGCCGATAGGGAACAACGCCGCCCGCCAGCAGCAAGCCGGTGAGGGCGACGAAGACCAGAAGCTGGATGAGGAAGCGCGCCAGGGAACTGCGTCCCTGCCAATAGCGGGCAGCGAAGAAGCCGGCGATGATCACGACTCCCGCCAAAAAAAGCGGGTTCGTCGCCGCCGCGAGGATGGAAGAGAATGTGATGCTCATACTGCAGGATACGAGGGTTCCGCCTTGGCATCTAACTGCGATGCACCACAGCGGTGATGATGCGGTGCAGTAAAGGTTTGTTGTATGCATTGAACAATAAACAG
>Ga0137412_10001453_pt1 | contig 18459 bp, 15 predicted proteins | sample CZODoug2_1_16fun_FD_122160 | JGI IMG/M metagenome (GOLD analysis project Ga0137412, IMG submission 122160) | Vadose zone soil fungal communities from Angelo Coast Range Reserve, California, USA - CZODoug2_1_16fungal (Hybrid Assembly) | ecosystem: Environmental > Terrestrial > Soil > Vadose zone...
TCCTTGATCCGTCGCTCGAGCAACTCGGGAGACTCGAGCTCCCGCGACTTCGAGGCGACCAGGCCGAGCACGATCTGCTTGTCGTTGGGGGCTTTGGCCAGCGGTTCAAAGGAACCCACGCCGGGGCTGACGTACTCCAGTAGAAAGCGGTCGATGTTGGGCGCCCGCCGGAACACCTGCTCGGCGATCTCGTCGTAGCCGCCGCGAGCCATCCAGCCGGTGGGCATATTTCCCCGGCAGATGTGCATGCTGAACTCCACCCCGGGCACGGCGGCCAGCTCATTGATGAGCTCGACACCCTCCAGGGCAAGCCTGTCACTCGCAATACCCTGTTTCGCCTGCGCCGCGCGCTGCGCCGGATCGCACAGGAAGCTGAGGTCGGGCGCGTCGATCTGAATGTGCCGGCAGCCCAGCTGGGCCAGATCCTCGATCTCAGCGCGGACCACCGCCGCCATATCCTGCATCAGGTCGAAGAAGTCCGGATAGGCGGCCGGGCTGTGCTCAGGCGACCAGAGTGCGGAGGCGAAGGTGGGGCTCGGGATGGTTACCTTAACCTCCGCGCGCGCCCGCGAGCGCGCGTAGGTGAACTCCTCAGCGGTCCTGGAGCGCACCCGGCGGACCTTGTCAACGACGGCGGGCTCAGGGTGTTCGATCACCGAGCCGTCGGCGCTTTTCCACTTGGTGGAGTGGGCGACCATAGCGAGGCCCGACATCGACGAGGTCAGCGCCTCGATCCAGATGGTACGCCGCAACTCCCCGTCGTTGATCAAGCTTAGCCCGAGGCCCTCCTGAAGCGCGATGGCCTCGTCGACCGCACGGTCCTCGACCCGCTTGAAGTCGGCCGGCGCCAGCTCGCCGGCGGATCGCGCCTTACGCGCGTGAGCCAGAAAAGGCGGCACAGTCATCGCACCGATGACGTGAGCGTGTTCTGTCTTCTTGTCGGACATCTGCATATCCTCCTTGACTTCGCAGATTTTGATGGTGCGCCCCGCCGATTACGTCGACCAAGATAAGGTTTTGTGGAGAGTATTTGCCGCGTTATTATCGTCCTCGATGCACGTTATCGGGACAAGGGGGCACATCAACGTTCGCGACGCACATCGATGTACGTTCAGTATCGAAGCGCATCCCATGGGTGGAGTCGTGAGGCTCTGAAGGCGGGATAGGCGCCGGCGGTCAGTCCAACCAACAAGCTCAATCCGAACGCTAACATGAGGATGTCTATCGAGAGCTCAGGTGTCCCGTACATTGGGGCGAAGCGGGGAAACATATTCCGTGCTGCCAGGGTCAACGCCGCACCGGCACCGACTCCGACAAGTCCTCCGATCCCCGCGATCATCGTTGCCTCGATGAGGAACTGCCGTAATATCGCGCCGCGACGAGCTCCGATCGCCCGCCGAACGCCAATCTCGCAGGTTCGTTCAGTCACCGTAATCAGCATGATGTTCGCTAAGCCCAGTGCTCCGATGAATAAGGCGATAGCCGTAGCGGCGGTGATGAACCAGGCCAAGAGAGTTAGCAGGTGAGCGGCGCGGAATCCCGTCACCTGCACGGGTGCGGCCGCGAAATCCCGCTGCCCGGCGTCCTTCACGTAATGTTGTCGATCCATGATTGAATTGACCTGGTTGATCGCTGGGAGGACGGTGGACAGATGACTGGCGGTGACTCCAATACTACTGACGTTATTCATGCCGCCATAAAGGTACGCACGCGCGGTGGTCATGGGCGTGAGTGCGTTCAGTCCAGCCTCGAATCCCAGTGTGCCGACGACCTCGAAGGACTGGCGACCGATCTGCACAGTAGATCCGAGAGCGGCGGCTTCGTTGCCGTCGAATAGTGCATCGACGACAATTGGTGGAATTAACACAACGCGGGCCTTTTCGCGATACTGCTCACTGGTAAATAGTGCGCCGCTGGCGAGTGGAATGCCTTGGTATTGGAGGTACGACGATGACGAGCCGACCACATTGACGCGATATCCCGCCGTACCGTGGCGCACCGCCACCATGCCGTTCACCACGGGAATAACGTCGGAGATGAGCGCCGGATCGGCCCTCTGCTCGAGTGCCGTTACATCGGAATCACTGAGACTTCGCGGACCGTTGCCCCCAGGGGTCCCGGACGGTACACGCATGACTACGATGGATGTGAAGATATTATCGTAGGTGCCATGATATGCGCTCTTGAGCCCGTTGGACAGGCTTGCGGTGACGATCACGAATGTCACGCTAATCACGATACCAAGCATCGTCAGAGCTGTGCGAAGCCGCCCAGCACGCATACAATGGATTGCGATGCCAAATGATTCCTTGAAGTGCATCGTCGCGCTCCCTTGCGCAGTGATGAGCATTTCTAAGGTAGGTCTTCATCGATCGCAATTTCGCTTGCCGGATCCTGGATCAGAATGACCGAGCGGGCTGCCATAGCAGGTCCAGTCAGCGCTCCGGGTTAACGATCAGGTGTGTACGGCGGAATGTATTGCCAGTAGATCTCCGATGGCGGTCTTCGGGTGCTGACTCATGCCACATTCGGTCGCTACGCCCAAGAAGCGCTCTCCACTAAGAACGCCGCGCGCGGCGTTGATCCGCTTCTGCGCACCCTCCACCCCGTCCTCGATGTGGACGACTCCGAGATAAAGTTCGACGTCATTGAGCTGCATTTCTTTCAACGCGTAAAAGTACTCACTATCGGACCGACTAATAGGAACGGGCATGTGTACCCAGTTGATGGATCGGCCGAGCCCGACCTCGATGGCATTAGCTTTCCGTACGAGCAGGCTGAGGTCTTCGGGCTCTTTGAAGTGCTTCCGCTCGTAGTACCCGTAGCAGAGGTGGTAGCCCAGCTCCGCCTCGGCCGGAACGAGGTCGCCAAGACGCACAAGTCTCGACACAACCTCATCGAAAGGGTCCGCATCTGACCCGAACCAGTGTGGAATCGAGTGCTCCAGGATGGCCGTCTCGATCGCCACATCCCATTGAATCGCCAGCTGATCGTGCGGAACTTCCGAGAGGATTGCCTTTACTTCTTTTGTGACCGCCGCCTCGTAGATAGGCTCAAAATTAGCCTGATGCTCCGGGGGGACGAACGCTCCGATGACGGCGACCGGAGTCGGAAAGCAGACTTGGAACCGAACCGAGTCAGGTATCGTTCCTTCTTTGCGTAGGCGCTTGAAGACTGACCACGAGTCACTGGCGTGGGTGCGGTAGCCAAGATTGGATAGGTCCAGCTCATCGAGCGGTCGAGTGAACCGCAGCTGCGGAAACCGCCGCCCTCCAGAAGCGGTTGATGCCTGGCTCATCTCGACGCCGTCGGTTGCGAGTAGTGCTCGCACTTGGCTGCTGAACCAGCCCTGGCGATCACCAGTCTCACCGTCTGGAATCCGCTTCAGCTCGCCACCGAGCCCCTCCGCGAGAGTACGAAACACCTCCTCCGCCGAATCGGCGGGAAACGATCCACACAGCTGACTTGCGGCCATCGCGCACTCCTTTCCTGTTGACCGGTCCGGACGGAACAACTCTGCTGATCACCGGGTGAGCGGATCGCCGACCTCGAAGGCCCGCTTCAGCCCGCTCCACGCGTGGTCGTAATCGGGCTGTCGGTACTCGGTGTTCAGGGCGTGCCGGGTGAGCCGCACCGTCCACCGGGTCTCCAACATGAACGCGAGGGTGTCGGGCAGCTTCTGCGGAACGAGTTGCGCGGTGCTGCCCTTCTCGAACGTCTCCGCATCGTTGCCGTGCGAGGCGTACGTGTTGTGCAGGCTGGACCCGCCCGGCACGAACCCTTCCGCCTTGGCCTCGAACGAGCCACGGATCAGGCCCATGAACTCGGACATGATGTTGCGGTGGAAATACGGCGGTCGGTAGGTGTCCTCGGCGACCAGCCAGCGCGAGGGGAAGGCCACAAAGTCCACGTTGGCCAGGCCGGGGGTGTCCGTGGGCGCGGTCAGCACGGTGTAGATCGACGGGTCCGAGTGGTCGAAGCTGACCGAGCTGATCACCATGAAGCGCGCCAGATCGTACTTGTACGGATAGAGGCTCCCGTGCCACCCGACCACGTCCAGCGGGGAGTGGTCGTAGTCGGCCACCCACAGGTTGCCGCCGAACTTCTGCACCACCTGGACCGGTTCATCACGGTCCTCGAACGCGGCCGTGGGGGCGAGGAAGTCCCGCTCGTTGGCTAGGCCGCTGGCACCGATCAGCCCGCGCTCGGGCAGCGTGAACGCGGCGCCGTAGTTCTCGCACAGATAGCCGCTGGCGGTGGAGTCCAGCAGCTCGACCCGGAACCGGATGCCCCGAGGGACCACCGCGATCTCCCCGGGCGCCACCTCGAGCGGGCCCATCTCGGTGTGCAGCAGCACGGATCCGTGCCTCGGCACGAACAACAGCTCGCCGTCCGCGTTCATGAAGTACCGGTCGGTCATGGATGTGTTCGCCGCGTAGAGGTGGATGCCGACACCCGCCTGAGTGAGCGTGTCCCCGTTCCCACCGATCGTGTTCAGCCCAGCCACGAAGTCGGTCGGCTCGGTGGGTGGCGGCGGTGGGTCCCAGCGCATCCGGTTCGGGTTCGGCTCGGTCTCGGTGAATGGAGCGCTGCGCAGCAAGCCGTTGTTCATGCGGCGGAACGCCGGGTGCACCGCCGAGGGCCGGATCCGGTAGACCCAACTACGTCGGGTGACCGCCCGGGGCTGAGTGAACGCGGTTCCACTGAAAACCTCGGTGTACAGCCCGAGCGGCGCGCGCTGCGGGGAGTTCTGTCCCTGGGGCAATGCCCCAGGGATCGCCTCGCTCACGTGCTCGTTACCGAACCCGGACAGATAGGTCAGTGCCGTACCCATGGCTCGATCTCCTCATGCCGTGGTTGATTCGCGGCCAAGAATGAATCCCTTGTACCCACTAGCCGCAATGTCGTCGCAGATCTGCCGGTACCGCGGGGCGCCGCCGAGATAGACCATGAAGGCGCGAGGCTTTCCAGGTATGTTGTCGCCGGTATACCATGAATGACCGGTGGGCAGCAGAGTTGCGTTGGCTATATCGTTGGTATGCGCGACCCACTCGTCAACGCTCTCGACGGTGGGTTCGATTGTCTTGATACCCCGCTCGCGCAGGTGCTCAATGCAGTCGGCGATCCAGTTCACGTGATCCTCGATCGCCAGAGGCATGTTGTAGAGCACAGACGGACTCTGCGGACCAGTAATCGTGAAAAGATTAGGGAACCCGTGCACCATCAGACCCAGCCGGGTGAGGGGGCCGTTTTCCCAGCATTTCGCGAGGCTCTGGCCGCCCCGGCCGCACACCCCCATGCGCAGCAACGGCCCGGTCATTGCATCGAACCCGGTGGCGAGGACGATTGTGTCGAGCTCGTACACCATTCTGGAGGTTTCAACTCCAGCCGGCACGATCCGGCACAGGGGCGCGCTCCGCAGGTCGACGAGCGTGACGTTGTCGCGGTTGAAGGTGCGGAAGTAGTTGGTCTCCAGGGGCGGCCGCTTCGAGCCGTACGGATAGGTGTACGGCACCAGCAGCTCAGCGACCTCCGGATCCTCGACCTGCTGACGGATCTTCTCGCGGATGAACTCCGCGGCGGTCTCGTTGGCATCCTTGTCGACCATGAGGTCGGAGTAGGCGTCCTTGAGGAACCGGAAACCGCCCTCCCGCCATCTCGCCTCGTAGGTACGCCGGCGCTCGTCGGGGTCGGCGTCCAGCGCGGACGGTTGGACCCTGTCGTACGGAACACCCGTGCTGTGCTTGCGTGACCGGGCACGGATCGTCCCGTAGTTCAGCTTGATATACCTCTGGAACTCGGGATCCATCGGACCGTTGCCCAGCGGCGTCACATAGTTGGGAGTCCGCTGGAACACCGTCAGGTGCGCCGCCCGCTGAGCTATCTCCGGGATCACCTGGATGCCACTCGATCCGGTACCGATGACCCCGACCCGCTGAGCGGTGAAATCGACCTCTTCGTGCGGCCATCTCGAGGTGGAATAGACCCGACCAGAGAAGTCGTCAAGCCCGTTGAAGTCCGGAACCTTAGGAGCGGATAGGTTACCTGTGCCGGCTACCAGGAACTGGGCACAAACTCGATGACCTTGATCGGTTTCTATTTCCCAAGCTGATCGTTCTTCATCGTAGACCGCGGAAACGACACGAGTGCCGAACCGGATGTCACGCCGCAGATCAAACTTGTCCGCAACATAGTTCAGGTATCGACGGATCTCAGGTTGCCCAGCAAATCGTTCACTCCACTCCCACTCCTGTTGCAATTCTTCCGAAAATGAGTAGGAGTAGCAGTAGCTCTCTATATCGCAGCGGGCCCCCGGATAGCGATTCCAGTACCAGGTCCCCCCCACCTCGTCGCCCACCTCGTACACGCACACGGAGAGCCCGAGTTGGTCGCGGAGCTTGTGCAGTGCGTAGAGCCCGGCGAAACCGGCCCCAACGACCACCACATCGAAGTCGAGGACATCGCCGGCACGATCTCCGATATTCGCGCTAGACACGTGCCTGCTCCTTCCCGGTCGCCTCGACCGCGGCCGAAGCCCACGAGGCAAGGAGACCGCCCAGATCAGAGGCGGCGGCCACGATGTCCCGTTGGAGATGCAGCGCGAGGACGGCGGTACGAGCCGCGTTGATAGTCACTGTGTCCTCCAGATCAATCGGACTGGCGCGATAGCACGGTGTCCAGCACCGTGCCGATCGTGGTGTGGGCGTCGCCGTTGGCGGACTCACCCGTGCGCCAGGCGACGTGCCCATCCGGCCGCACCAAGCACGCCCCGCCCGGACCCACGCCAGCTGACTTCGCCCAGGTACCGGTGGGGTCGTGCAAGTCAGCGTCGGTACCGACGCGGAAGGCCCGCAGCGGGATCCCCCGCGTACTGGCGGCAGCACGGGCGGCGGTCACCCAGGCCTCGCCCTGCTCGCCGGCCAGCAGCGCCAGCGATCTGTCGAACAGATCGAGGGTGGAGATCTCCGTGCCGTCCTGGTGCAGATAGTGATGTGGAGCGCGGCGACCCGGCGCACCGGACGGCACGAACTGAGGGTCCTCGGTCATCGGGGGCTCGGTGCCGTCGGAGATCAGCGCGCCGGACGGGTAGCTGAAGCCGATGTCCTGCCCCAGGGCGTCGAAATGCGGGGACTGCAGCGGGATGGCATCGCGGATCTGGGCGCGCAGCGGCTGGTCGCCGCCGGCCTCCCGCTCGGCCTCCAGCCCTCGGGCGAACCCCACGATGTCCGGGCCGATCCCGGTCGACGCCATCAGCGCCATGTTCCGCCAGGACTGCCGGGCGTTGAACTCAGCGATGGGCCGCCGCTCCACCTGGTAGGTGTCCAGCAGCCCAGGCCCTGCCCAGCCCGACAGCACAGCATGCAATTTCCAGACCAGGTTGTGTGCATCCTGAATGCTCGAGTTCATGCCGAATCCACCCGACGGCGGGAACCGGTGGGCGGCGTCGCCCACCAGGAAGACACTCCCCTGGCGGAAACTTCCGGCGACCTTCGCTTCCATCACCCAATGCCGGACCGCCTCGATCTCAACCGGCAGGTCCGGCACACCGACGGCATCGCGGATGATCTGTGCCCAACCGCTCGGGTCCGACGGGTCAGGGGCGGTCGTGTCGCCGCCCATCACGCTGTAGTACCAGTAGGCCCGCCCGTCCCGGGCGGCCAGCATGCCGCAGGAGCGGGAGTTGATCACCCAGTGGATCACCGCCGAATAGTCACCCACGTACGGGCCCAGATCAGCCCGGAACTCGACGTTGACCGAAGGGATGCTGGGACCCGGTCCGGCGACGTCGATGCCCAGCGCCTGGCGGGTCGGGCTGCTCGCGCCGTCGCAGGCCACCATGTAGTTGGCACGCACCCGCGTCGAGCCGCCGGCGTCCACCAGCACCGCCGTGGCTCCCGCGCCATCCGGACGGAGTTCCTGGACCTCGGTGGCCAGCCGTACGTCCACCGACGGGTGCTGGCGCACGGCGTCCAGCAGCACCGGTTCGACCTCGTCCTGGGGGCAGAACACCTCGGTCATCGGCGTCGCGCTCTGCTGAAGTCCGTCGTCGCGCGCCGCGCCTATGTCGAACCTGCCGAACTCCTCCCCGGCGACGGTGTGCACCCAAGCCATGTCGCCGGCGCTCTTGACGGGCAGTGCGCGCCGGACGACCTCGGCATCGATGCCCCAGGCCCGGAATAGCTCCATCGTGCGGATCCGTACGCCGGTAGCGCGCGGGTGGGTCCCTACCGACGGCCGGCGCTCGGCCAGAATGCACGGAGTCCCCAGACGGCCGAGCAACAGCGCGGTGCTCAACCCGGCCGGGCCCGCACCGATGATGAGAACTGGGACCTCGACGTCGACAGGGCCGTCAGCGGACACGATTCCTCCTGCGATCGGTTCGGTGGGGGCGCGTCCGCCTAGTGCGTCCGCCGGGTAAGCGTTTCTATGGACGTGCCCGCGCGCAGCTGCGTGAACATCTCCTCGGGGTCGAAATCGACGCCCCTCGGGTTCTTCTGGTAAATCGGGCCGTTGATGAAGGCGTCCACCTCTTCATTGGCCTCGAAAACATCCCACTGAAGCTCGACATGGTTTCCGTCGGGGTCCGCGTAATACATCGAGATCGTCGGCCCATGGTTAACCGTCCAGGCCGGCAGGATATTCTCCGCTTTCAGCCGCTCGTAGTTCTCGAGCAGAGTCAACAATGTGTCGTAGGTGAAGGAGAAGTGCTGTAGACCGACGGTTGCACGCTCCGGAACGGCGTAATCCTCCATCGATAACAGCCCAACACGATGGTGTTCGTCGTCGTAGGCCAGGAACGCCATCCTTTTGTTCTCAAACGCGGGTTTTGCGGAAAGAACCGTGCAGTACCAGTCGCGCATCTCGGCCAGCTTGTTCGTCTGCATGACGACGTGTGAGAGTTTTGTTGGACGCGCCACGACACGCTCCTTCGTAAGTCGGACGTTCAGTTAGGGCATTGCCATCGTCGCCAAAATCGGTCCGCCGCAGAAGGCGGCACTTCAAAGTTCGGAACGCACAACAATGTGGGCGAGGTCAGACCACCGTGGTCACCTCGTCGTAGCTCAGCCGGGGCAGACGGTGGAACCAGGCACTGGGACCGGGCCTGCCGATGTTGACTACGACCAGCGAGGCCTGCCGGCCGTCCGGGAAGAACTCCCGGTCCACAGCGGCGGCGTCGAACCCGATCATCGGGCCGGCGGCCAGGCCCGCCGCGCGGACCGCCAGGATGAAGTATCCGATCTGCAAGGTGGCATTGAATCTGGCGGATTCCTCCCGCGTCGCCCGGTCCGCGAAGGAATCGCGCGCATTCGGCACGTGCGGAAAGATTTTGTGCAGGTGCTCGTGGAAATTGAGATCGACCGCCAGGACCACGATCAGCGGAGCCGTGGCCGTCTTCTCCAGGTTCCTCCCCAGCATGTGCGGGATGAGACGAGCGCGCGCCTCGTCCGATCGAACAACCAGAATTCGCAGTGGCTGTTGGTTCATCGAGGTCGGCGCGAAGCGGAACAGATCGTAGATCGCCTCGAGCTCTTCGTCGTCCACTGGCTCGTCGGTAAAACTGTTCGGCGTCCGGGCCTCCCGAAAGAGCAGATCCTGAGCGTCGGCTGCCAACGCAAACCGTCCGGTGAAGTCGATCTTTGTTTCGGAAACCATCCGCTCTCCGACAAGTAGTTGGACCAGCAGTTATAGTCGACCTGCTGCTTCCGATTAAGTGTGTAGGAGAACGTGGGCACGCCGGAAGAGGGCACATTCATGTCGGTATCGAACATCTATGTGCGCATCCCGTTGGACGCTATTCCAACAGATTTCTTACCTCATGGTGGAAATCCTAGGCCGGTCGCCCAATCATGCGGGAGATCCTCTGCTGTGCCAAGAGGAGACAGGCGATCGGTGTTCGAGGAGGTGCGGGCGCGAAGTGAGCCTCGAAGATCAGCTACAGCAACAGCGAGAACGTGCGCGGGGCAAGCAGGACCCGGTCGAGCGAGGAGTTCGAGCCGCGGCGATTGCGGCGGTTGGCGAGTCAGGGCTGCCGAAAAAGGCGTTGGGCGTCGGAGAAACGGTGCCGCGATTTACCCTGCCTGACGCGGCCGGGAAAGCGGTCACGATCAGCGACGTGTTGGCTCGTGGCCCCGCCGTCATCTCCTTCTACCGTGGGGGTTGGTGTCCTTTTTGCAACCTCGAACTACGTGCGTTGCAGAGCCGACTGGGCGAGGTTCACGCCGCCGGCGGGTCACTAGTGGCGATCAGCCCGGAGACGCCGGACCTGTCCATGACCACGGTCGAGAAAAACAGCCTCGGCTTCACCGTTCTCTCGGATCACGACAATACTGTCGCGCGCGCATTTGGGCTGGTTCATCGGATCGACCCATCGATCGTCGCCTATCAGAAGCGAAACGGGCACGATGTAGCCGCATACAATGGGGTCGAAGCAGCGGAAGTCCCACTTCCGGCGACTTACGTGATAGACCAGTCCGGCATCGTGCACTTCGCCTTTGTATCGGCCGACTTTACCCGACGAGCCGATCCGGACGATGTCATCGATGCCATTCAGCGCGTGGCGGCGCGCGCGGGAAGGTAAAATCACAGCGCCGTCCGCGGGCAAAGGAGGCTGTGATGACGAGGCGAGCGACGAGCGAGCTGCTCCTGGTGGGGAGCCTGCCGGCGGAGTCGACCGAGACCGCCCTACGTCGTTCCGCCGAGCTGTTTGGCGACCTGGTATTCGCCCTGCCCGACGGCGAGACCGGGCCGCGCGGTGGGTGGGTAGGTTTTGAGCGGGAACGATTGATTCGACCGCACCCCGATGTTGAGACGGTACGGGAAACCGAGTCACCGACCGGGGTTCCCCGCCACGCCTACGACACCCCCGTCTTCCGGATTCGCGACGGGGTCAAGGAACTGCACTGGGACACCTCCCCCCGCGTCGACGCCGCGCTTGCGTCCTACCAGGAGTTCCGGTCGCTGCGCGACGGAGGGGTGATCCCCGCACACCTGCGGTTCCAGGTGGGATTGCCGTACCCGGCGAGCGCCCTCCAGGCATTCCAAGGTGACTTCGCCGCCGATTATCCGATCGCCGAGCGCGGCTACGCGAACCTCGTGGCCAGGGAGATCCAACGGCTGACCACGCACATCCCCGCTACCGACCTCGCCATCCAGTGGGACCTCGCCTACGAGGTACTCGACATGGAGGGGGTGCTCGCCTGGACCGCGCCTGGAGCCTGGGAGCGCTTCACCGGGCCGGTGGAGCGTCTGACCCGGCTGATTCCCGAGGACGTGCTGGTCGGCTACCACCTGTGCTACGGAACCTTCCCCGAGTGGCCCATGTACGAGGCCCGCGACATGAGCCTGTTGGTGCAGATGGCCAACTATGCGCTCGCCCACTCGGGCCGTCAGGTCGACTGGCTGCATCTGGCGGGGCCCCGCTACCTGCGCAGCGAGGACGACAGCTTCTTCCGCCCCCTGTCGGATCTCGATGTCGGTGACACGCGGATCTACCTCGGCATCGTGCTGCCGGTCGACGGGATACCGGGACTGAAACGGCGCCACGCCACCGCGTCACGGCATCTCGCCGACTTCGGCGTGGCCATGTACTGCGGCTTCGGCCGGCAACCCGGTCAGGACGGCGAGCAGACCATGCGCGAGCACCGCCAGGCGGTGGCGGCACTTCGCGGGTAATCGCTGCTTCAGCGGGCGACGCCGTAGGCCACCTGCCGCATCAGCGGATCGTCCGAGGCGGTCATCCGCTCGCCCACCCGGCGGATCAGCTCCCCCACAGCCGTCTCGCCCCACAACCACCGCTGCACCGCGTCCCCGGAGTCCTCCGGCCGCATGACGAAGCGCGCTTCGGCGTAGAACGCCTTGAGGTCATCGCAGCACCAGCGGATGAAGTAGGCCAGCTCGGCGTCCGGCGGGCACTCCCGGGGCCGGCTGGTGAGGTCGCCGCCGGCCACCGCCTCCAGAAACCGCACCAGACCGCGGAACCGGGTCGGCGGCACGCCCGTCAGCCCCACTGAGCTGCGGCCGGTCCGGGCCACCCAGCGCTCCTGGTAGTGCCTCATCTGAGTGACCTCGTCGGCCACGCTGGCGTCCTGGCCTGGCCGGGCTCCCAGCGCCGAGGCCTGCACGGGCGCGGCGGGGGCCTCGTCCACCTCGCCGGTCAGCTCACGCAGCACCGGTGGTTGGCCGTCGAACAGCCCGAAGGCCGCGTCGAGCACCCTGCGCTGCTGGGCGGCGTCCCCCGGATTGCCCAGCGGGAGGCCGAACGGGAACGGCACGTACAACGCCCTCGGCGGCTTCAGCATCGCGCTGTGCTCCAGCACCAGGCTGATCGAGACCGTGGCCAAACCGGCCCCTTCGAACGTACGGGCGAGCACACCGACCGTGTGCGTACACAGTGGTCAGGTAGGGGTGAGCAGGACAACATCCACCCGGTCACGCAGCAGCTCCTCGGCGGCGGCGGCGGCGGAGGACGCCAGTACCGCCTCGGGGTCGTGCTGCGCGCCCATGAAGGACAGGTACCTGGGCGCCCGTTCCCCGATGACACCCTCGGCCTCCAGCTCACGGAGCCGATCGATCGGGAACACCACGTTGATGTCACGCTGCATCGCGGTGCGGTCGAACCCGATGCTGGTGTGGCTCTGTACCAGGTCCTCGGCGGCGGCCTTCGACGAGATCACCCGGAATCCCGGGTCCTCCCGCGTGAACGGCTGGTCGGCACGCTCATGCAACCCAGCCGAGGTCACCAAGGCAACCCTGGCCGAGGCCAGTGTCACCGGGCCGGCGTCCGGGCTGTTGTCATACTCGGCGACCGGCTGAGCACGCAGCACCGCCTGCATTTTGGCTGGCAATCCATCCAGGCGTGGCATCCGCGACCTCTCAGCTCCGGAACTCGGCTAATTCGATGTATACCGGATTCTGGAGCACGGCACGTAGACGCCGAAAGAGGGCACATCCGTGTTGGCTGGGCTCAGCCATGTGCGCGGCCGCCCGACGAATCCCTCAGCGTTGTGGAATCGGCCTGAATACGAGCTGTTCCGCCTGAACGCCAGCTGTTTCCGCGCGCCGCGTTGGGGTATTGTGCGCGCGCGACGTCGGCGTGGGTGTTGAGTGTCGCTCCTGGCCTCGCCCGCTGTGCCGTCCCCAGCGTCAAGGAGGGTTGAGCATGGTGGAAGACGGCACGTCCTTTTCGGTTGGCGCCCGAGGTCATTCACGCCAAAACGGCCTGGAGATCAACAACTGGATGCGCGATCTCCTGGCTCGGATCGACGAAAAATGGGGAGTTGCGATCCTCGCCATGCTCAGCGAAGGACGCCTACGCTACTCGGAACTGAGCCGATGCCTGCCCGGCGTCTCTCAACGCATGTTGACCCTGAACTTACGCAAGCTGGAACGTGACGGACTTGTCGAGCGGACAGTAACCTCGGACAGTCCACCGCAAGTCGTCTATGCGCTTACCGAGGTGGGGCTATCCCTGCATCGGAGGCTGTTGATGCTCGTGGACTGGGCAGTGGAGCACGAGGACTACATCCGCCGCAGCCGGACTCGCTTCGACTTGGGCTCCGGAGTGTGAAACGAAGCGTAGCTATTCGGTGCGTACCGCACATCAATGTGCCTTCTTGGCATGATCGAGCGGCTCGGGAATAATCACGCGGCGAGCCCGCCCGCACAAGATTCTCCCTTATTAATTGCGAAATGACATGGAAAAGTAGCATTCTCGCCTCGCATGCGGGCGGCGCATAATCGCACACCGTAGCCACGCCGCGAAAGCGAGTAATCATGGGCCAGTTCCAGCGCGGGCAGGGCGTCCACTTCGTCGGCACGATCCCACTCACCGACGCCGAGCAGGTGTTTCGCACGACCACCGAGCTCCTCGGCGACCGCCTGCGCCGACTACCTGACGGTGAGACCACCCGCAGCGGCTGGGTCGCGAGCCAGGTGCCGGTACTCGCACGCCACCCCGACATCGTCCACGTGGTGGTCGATGTCCCGGGCCACGGCGAGCGCCCGTTCTTCCGCCCACGCCCGGGGCTTGACGCCGGCACTCTCGATCTCGGCGACATCGGCTACGCGGGGTACGCCCGCGACTCCTACGCCCTGTTCTCCCGGCTGCGGTCCGACGGCGTGATTCCGCACGGCATCCGGTTCCAGGTGAACCTGCCGACACCGCTCGCGATCGCGTCCATCACCGCCCAGCTCGACGTCGCTCCCGTGATCGAGGCCGCCTACGAGCGGGCGCTGTTACGCGAGCTGGCACAGATCCTCGAGACGATCCCGCCCTCGGACCTCGCCGTGCAGTGGGACATCGCGATTGAGCTGCTCATGATCGAGGGGGTTGCGCTGACCCCGCCTTGGTTCGACGATGTGTGGGGCGGCGTGCTGGAGCGGATAGCTAGGCTCTCCGCACCGGTGCCCGAGGCGATCGAGCTCGGGCTGCACCTGTGTTACGGCGACTTCCAACACCGCCGGCTGGTCGACCTCGACGACGCCTCGGTACTGGTGGAGCTGGCGAACCGACTGGTCGGGGCGATCGGCCGACATGTCGATTTCGTCCACCTACCGGTGCGAGGCGACGTCGACCCCGCGACCTACCTCGCGCCGCTGAGCGGGCTGCGCCTCGAGGACAACACCGAGCTCTACCTCGGGCTGATCACCGATGACGGCGGCGCCGAGGGTGCGTCCGCGCGGATCGCGGCGGCCCGCCGGCACGTGGAAACGTTCGGCGTGGCCACCGAATGCGGGATGGGTAGGCGACCGCCCGAGGCAGTGCTGCCGCTGCTGCGGGTGCACCGAGCGGTGTCCGCACCGGTCAAGCTAGCGCAGCCGCGGTAGCCACGGCCCTCTCGTCAGCCGATCGCCGGGGCCAGGGTTGCGCGCAGCACCGGCCCGATCTCGGCGGCCGCTGCTGGCCCGTACGCGACGCGCACCCGCTCGGTGTCCCGCTCGGCGTCGATGACCCACTCCTGGGTGCCGGTGGTCTCCAGCACCAGGGTGGCGATCAGCGAGCCGAGCTGGGCCGCGCGTTCCACCCGGAGGCCGCCGTCGATGCCGGCTAGGAACCCGGCCCGGAACGCGTCGCCGCCGCCGGTTGGGTCCTTGATCTCGCGGGCCGGCACGACGTCAACGTGTACGTCGGTGCCGTCACGCCCGATCAGTACGGCGCCCTTGTCGGACAGGGTGGTGATCCGCAGGCCGACCCGCTCGGTGAGCTCGGCCTCGGTCCAGCCGGTCCGGCGGGTGAGCAGCTCCCACTCGTACTCGTTGGTGAACAGATACTTGGCCCCGTCCACCAATGCGCGGCACTGCTCGGCGTCCAGCCGGGGCAACTGCTGCGACGGGTCGGCCGCGAAGGCGATACCGAGTGCGCGGGCCTGTTCGGTGTGCGCCAGCATTGCGTCGGGGTCGTCGGCGCCGACCAGGACCAGCGCGATCCGGTGGCTCGCCACCAGCGGTTCCAGCGAGATCTCCCGGGCATGGCTCATCGCACCGGTATAAAACGAGGCGATCTGGCATTGATCGTTGTCGGTGGTGCAGGTGAACCGGGGAGTGTGCGCGGTGGGCACGGTGAGTACCCCCGCACAGTCGACCCCATGGCGCTCCAGCCAGTCGCGGTAGTCGGCGAAGTCGGACCCGACCGCGCCGACCAGGATCGGGCGCTGGCCGAGCACACCCATGCCGAAGGCGATGTTCGCGCCGACTCCGCCGCGGTGGATTACCAGGTCATCGACCAGGAAACTCAACGAGACCTTGTCGAGCTGTTCGGCGAGCAGTTGCTCGGCGAAACGGCCAGGGAAGTTCATCAGATGGTCGGTGGCGATCGAACCGGCGATCGCGGTGGTTCCGACTGGCATGGCTACTCCCGGGAGGACGCGGCGGACTCAGTACCGGTAGTGCTCGGGCTTGAACGGGCCCTCGACGTCGACCCCGATGTACTCGGCCTGGTCCTTGGTGAGCCTGGTCAGCTCGCCGCCGAGGGCGAGCACGTGGATCCGGGCGACCTTCTCGTCCAGGATCTTGGGCAGCCGGTAGACGTCGCGGTTGTACTCGGCGTGCTTGGTGAACAGCTCGACCTGCGCGATCACCTGGTTGGCGAAGCTGTTGGACATCACGAAGCTGGGGTGCCCGGTGGCGTTGCCCAGGTTCATCAGCCGCCCCTCGGACAGCACCAGGATGGAATGCCCGTCCGGGAACACCCACTCGTCCACCTGCGGTTTTATGTTGATCCGCCGGATCCCGGGGTAGCGGGCCAGGCCGGCCATGTCGATCTCGTTGTCGAAGTGCCCGACGTTGCCCAGGATCGCCTGGTGCTTCATCTTCGCCATCTGCTCGACGGTGACGATGTCCTTGTTGCCGGTGGTGGTGATGACCAGGTCCGCCCGGCCGATCACGTCGTCGAGCAGCGCAACCTGGAACCCCTCCAGCAGCGCCTGCAGCGCGCAGATCGGGTCCACCTCGGCCACGATCACCCGGGCGCCCTGCCCGGACAGGGCTTCCGCCGAGCCCTTGCCGACGTCGCCGAACCCGGCCACCACCGCGACCTTGCCGCCGATCAGCACGTCGGTGCCCCGGTTGATGCCGTCGATCAGCGAGTGCCGGATGCCGTACTTGTTGTCGAACTTGGACTTGGTCACCGAGTCGTTCACGTTGATCGCCGGGAACAACAGCTGCCCCTGCTCAGCGAGCTGATACAGCCGGTGCACGCCGGTGGTGGTCTCCTCGGTGACGCCGCGGATGTCGGCGGAGACCCGGGTCCAGCGCTGGGGGTCGGCGGCCAGGCTCCGGCGCAGCGTGTCCATGATGACCCGGAACTCCTCCGACGCGGTCAGGTCGTCGTCCTCGATCGTCGGCACCACCCCGGTCGCCTCGAACTCCACCCCCTTGTGCACCAGCAGGGTCGCGTCGCCGCCGTCGTCCAGGATCATGTTCGGGCCGACCAGAGCGCCCTCGGCGTCGGTGAACAGGAACAGCTGCTCGGTGCACCACCAGTACTCCCCCAGCGACTCGCCCTTCCAGGCGAACACGGGTACCCCGGCCGGTGCCTCCGCCGTCCCGTGCGGGCCGACCACGGTCGCGGCGGCGGCGTGGTCCTGGGTGGAGAAGATGTTGCAGGACACCCACCGGACCTGCGCACCCAGTGACACCAGCGTCTCGATCAGCACGGCGGTCTGCACCGTCATGTGCAGCGACCCGGCGATCCGGGCACCGTGCAACGGGCGAGCCTCGGCGTACTCCCGGCGCAGTGACATCAACCCGGGCATCTCGTGCTCGGCCAGCCGGATCTCCTTGCGGCCGAACTCGGCGAGCCCGAGGTCGGCCACCGCAAAGTCGAGCCCGTTGCGGCGCTGGTGCAGCGCGTGCCCGGGTGCTTCTGTCGTGGTCATCTTGTTCCTCTCAGGCCGAGACCGGGGCCATGACAGCGGCCGCGGTCGGGGCGTCGGAATCGGACAGTCCGGCCGCCCGGCGAAGCGCGTCGGCACGGTCGGTGTGTTCCCAGGGCAGGTCGACGTCGGTGCGGCCAAAATGCCCGTAGGCCGAGGTCGGTGAATAGATCGGTCGGTGCAGGCCCAGGTAGCCGCGGAACGCGGCCGGGCGCAGGTCGAAGTGCTCGGTCACCAGTGCCTCGATCAGGTCCCGGCCGACCCGCTCGGTGCCGAACGTGTCGATCAGCACCGACACCGGCCGGGCCACCCCGATCGCGTAGGCCACCTGCACCTCCGCCCGCGCCGCCAGCCCGGCGGCCACCACGTTCTTCGCCACGTACCGGGCGGCGTAGGCGGCGGAGCGGTCCACCTTCGACGGGTCCTTACCGGAGAACGCCCCGCCGCCGTGGCGGGCGAACCCGCCGTAGGTATCCACGATGATCTTGCGGCCGGTCAGCCCGGCGTCCCCCACCGGGCCACCGATCACGAACCGCCCGGTCGGGTTGACCAGCAGGTCCGCCTTCAGCGCGTCGGCGTCGTAAAAGTCGACCGGCAGCTCGTGGGTGATCACGTGGTGCCACAGGTCCTCGCGGATCTGCTCGGTGCCGACCTCCTCCGCGTGCTGCGTGGAGATCAACACCCGCTCCACCCCGACCGGCACGTTGCCCCGGTAACGCACGCTGACCTGGGTCTTCCCGTCCGGACGCAGGTAACCAAGGGTGCCGTCCTTGCGGACCGCCGCGAGGCGCCGGGACAACCGGTGCGCCAGCGCGATCGGCATCGGCATCAGCTCGGGCGTCTCGTCGGTGGCGTAGCCGAACATCATGCCCTGATCACCCGCGCCGGCCCGGTCCAGCTCGTCGTCGGACAGCATGCCGCGGTGTTCGTGTGCCTGATCGACGCCCTGGGCGATGTCCGGGGACTGCTTGTCCAGCGCCACCAACACCGCGCAGCTGTGCCCGTCGAAACCGAACGCGCCGTTGTCGTAGCCGATCCGGTTGACCGTGTCCCGCACGATCTGGGTGTAGTCCAGCTGCCCCGGCGT
>Ga0137412_10001456_pt1 | contig 18444 bp, 15 predicted proteins | sample CZODoug2_1_16fun_FD_122160 | JGI IMG/M metagenome (GOLD analysis project Ga0137412, IMG submission 122160) | Vadose zone soil fungal communities from Angelo Coast Range Reserve, California, USA - CZODoug2_1_16fungal (Hybrid Assembly) | ecosystem: Environmental > Terrestrial > Soil > Vadose zone...
ACGCTGCCCGGCGTGATGATGGGCATGATCCGCTGCAACGTGCCGTCGATCTTCATCTATGGCGGCAGCGCGCTGCCGGGCCGGTTCGAGGGCAAGACCCTGACGGTGCTCGATTCCTACGAAGCCGTTGGCGGCTTCATGACCGGCGAAATCAATCAGGCGACGCTGGAGGGTATCGAACGGACCTGCCTGCCGACCATAGGCGCCTGCGCCGGGCAGTTTACGGCCAACACCATGGCGATGGTTTCGGAAGCGATGGGGCTGACCATGCCCAATGTCTCGATGGTCCCGGGTGTCTACGCCGAGCGCGCGCAGATCGCCCGTCAGGCCGGGCGATTGGTGATGCAGATGTTGGAGCGAGGCGGCCCGCTGCCGCGCGAGATCGTCACGCGCAAATCGCTGGAAAACGGCGCTGCGATCGTCGCCGCGACCGGCGGATCGACCAACGCTGCGTTGCATCTGCCAGCGATCGCCAATGAAGCCGGCATCTCCTTTACGATCGACGATGTCGGCGAGGTGTTTGCGCGGACGCCGCTGATCGGCAATCTGCGTCCGGGTGGCAAATATACTGCAAAGGACGTCTATGATATCGGCGGCACCGCCGTCGTGATCCGTGCGCTGATTGAGAGTGGTCACATCGATGGAACATGTTTGACGATCACCGGCAGGACGATCGCCGACGAATATGGTGGGGCGGCCGCGCCTGACGGCGAGGTGATTTATCCGACGCGCGCGCCGATCATGCCGGACGGCGGCGTGGCCGTGCTCAAGGGCAATCTTTGCCCCGACGGCGCCGTCATCAAGGTTGCGGGGTTGAAAAACCTCGCGTTCGAAGGCGTCGCGCGCGTATTCGAGGATGAAGAGGGGTGCGTCGAGGCGATCCGCAACCGCAACTATGCCGCGGGCGAGGTCCTGGTGATCCGCAACGAAGGCCCGGTTGGCGGTCCCGGCATGCGCGAAATGCTGGGCGTCACCGCGTTGATCTACGGGCAGGGGATGGGCGAGAAAGTTGCCCTTATCACCGACGGACGGTTTTCAGGCGCGACCCGCGGGATGTGCATTGGCTATGTCTCACCGGAGGCCTTTATTGGTGGCCCTTTGGCGCTGGTGCGCGACGGCGACCGTATCCGCATCGACGCGGCCGCGCGTCGCATGGACGTCCTGATCGGCGATCGCGAATTGTCGCGGCGTCGCGAGGCCTGGACGCCAAGATCGCCACGACATCGGGCAGGCGCACTCGCCAAATATGCACGTCTGGTCGGTCAGGCGCCACGCGGGGCCGTCACGCATGAGGGGCCGGCTGAATGGCCATGGTTTGATTGAAGTTGAGGCTAGGCTGCACTTTTCGCCTATGCTTAGGTTTGACCGGACCAACCGAGAGAGGCAGCAATCCTGATGTTTGACGACCGGCAAGAGAAGTCTGGATGAAAGTGGCGCCATCGCGATCGGGTGTTAGAGAGGACCGGGCGGCAGCGCCAGGGCCGGCAACCGCCATGATCGAGATCGACCATGTCTCGCAGGTATTTCAAACATCCGCGCGCAGAGACCATTTGGCGTTGTCGGATATCTCGCTAACCATCGAGGAGCGCGCCTTCGTCTCGATCCTAGGTCCGTCCGGCTGTGGAAAATCGACACTGCTCTATATCGTCGGTGGCTTCGTTCGCCCGTCTCAGGGCTCGGCCAAAATGAAGGGCAGCGCGATCACCGGCCCGGGACCGGATCGCGGGCCGGTGTTTCAGGAATTCGCGCTGTTCCCCTGGAAGAGCGTGCTCGGCAACGTGATGTATGGCCCGCGCCAGCAGGGCGTGAAACATGCGCAAGCCGAGGCGCAGAGCCGGGCGCTGATCGAAATGGTCGGGCTCAAGGGCTTCGAGAATTTCTATCCCAAGGAACTGTCGGGCGGTATGAAGCAACGCGTCGCGCTGGCGCGGACGCTCGCCTACCATCCCGAAGTGCTTCTGATGGATGAGCCCTTCGGCGCGCTTGACGCCCACACGCGGACGCGGCTGCAGAACGATCTGCTCAACATCTGGGAACGCGACCGCAAGACGGTGCTGTTCGTCACTCATTCGGTCGAGGAGGCGGTGTTTCTCTCCGACAAAGTCGTGATGATGACGCGCTCGCCCGGCCGCATCCGGCAGGTCGTCGATATCGATCTGCCGCGTCCCCGCCGACGAACCGAGTTGCTGCTCGATCCGCGCTACCAGAAATATGTTGTCGACATCGAACGCATGTTCGACGACAGCGGTGAAGACGAGATACGGCCATGATCACGGGCCGGACTCTGCTCGTACGTCTGGCGCCTTTTCTCGCGTGCCTCGGCCTGCTCGCGGTCTGGCAGGCCGCGGCGCTCGCTCTCAACAACGACAGCTTTCCAACCGCGCTGGAAGCGATCCGCGCGGTTCCCGCTATCCTCGGCGATAAGGACGCCTTGATCAACATCCTGGCCTCGCTTCGGCGAATGGTGATCGGCTTCGGCATCGCCGTCACCGTCTCGATCCCGCTTGGGCTCCTGATGGGTCGCAGTCGTGCGGTCGCCTCGTTCTTCAATCCGCTTCTGATGGTGATTTACCCGGTGCCAAAGGCGGCGTTGATGCCGATCATCATGCTCTGGCTCGGTGTCGGCGACCTCTCAAAAACGCTGGTGATCTTTCTCGGCGTCAGCCTGCCGGTGATCTATCATAGTTTTGAGGGCGCCAAGGCGGTCGAGGAAAAGATGCTATGGTCTGGCGCTGCGATGGGTCTCTCGGCTGTCGAGCGCCTGGTCCGGATCGTGCTGCCGGCGGCGTTGCCGGAAATCCTGACCGGCTGCCGCACCGGACTCGTGCTGGCGCTGATCACGATGATCACCAGCGAGATGATCGCGCGCCAGTCCGGCGCCGGAAACATCCTGTTCAATGCGCTCGACATGGGCGAATATGACATCGTGTATGCGATGATCATCATCGTCGGTGCGATGGGGATCGGGCTTGATGCGCTGTTTGAACGAATGCGCGCACGGCTGGTGCGGTGGTCGGAACCGCAATTCGATATTCCGCTGAGCTTTTCATGAACCCTCGCGCCGCCACGACGGATCTCCTGCTCGGATCGGCGCCGATCGCGCTTCTGATCCTGGTTTGGCAGGCACTCGTGTCGTTTGGCTATGCGCCGGCGACGCTGTTGCCGCCGCCTGGCCAGGTGTTTTGGCGCATGATCCAACAGCTCTTGAGCGCTACGTTTCGCCAGGACATCGAGGCGACATTGTTCCGGCTGTTCGCGGGCTTTGCCATCGCGGTCATCCTCGGCGTCGCGATTGGCTTGGCCGCGGCGGCGAGCCCGCTGATCAACGCGACGGTCCGGCCGATCGTGCGGGTCTTGGCGCCGCTACCGAAGGTCGCGCTCTATCCGGCGCTGTTGTTGCTGCTCGGTTTCGGCCACGAATCCAAGATCGTGCTGGTTGCCGCGGATGCGCTGTTTCCGATCCTGCTTTCGACCTATTACGGCGCATCGACCGTGGAGCAGAAACTGATCTGGTCGGCAATGGCGGCGGGGACACCGCGCGGTGAAATCCTGTTCAAGGTGGTGCTGCCGGCTGCAGCGCCGTCGATCTTGACGGGTTGTCGCATCGGACTCGTGATTTCCTGTATCGTGGTGTTTCTGGCCGAGATGATCACTTCGACCGACGGTCTGGGCCATGTCCTGGTTACGGCGGCGCGCACGTTTCAAGCAGTCGACATGTTCGTGCCGCTGATCACGATTTCGCTTTTGGGGCTGATCCTGAATGGTGCGTTGCAAGGATTGAGATCGTATTTGCTGCGCGGCTTTCCGGAAGTCTGATAAATAACGTTCGTAGGAGAGGAAGCATGCTGGCGGACCGCATCGAAGCGAAATGGATCGACGCGTTCTGCGAGATTTTTGAGCGCTGCGCGGTCAAGGCGGGCGACACGGCCGCCATTCTCTCGGAGACACAGTCCCGCGCGCTCAATGTCCACCTTGCAGAGTTGGCCCTGTTGCGGATGGGCGCACGACCGTTTCACGTTATCGTGCCGACACCGCGCAATCGGCAGATCGTGCCGATCCGCTCGACCGGGGCGAGCGAGGCCATCCAGCGTTTGGCGCCGGTCGTCGCGGCGCTGCAGCAGGCGGGTTTTGTGGTCGATTGCACCATCGAAGGCCTGATGCACGCGGTCGAGACACCCGAGATATTGAAGGCTGGCGCACGCATTCTCGTGATATCCAATGAACATCCCGAAGCGCTCGAACGCATGGTGCCGGACAGCGCGCTGGAGAAGCGGGTGCGCGCGGCGGCCAAGATGTTGCGCGGGACCAAGCGCATGCGCGTGACTTCGAAGGCCGGCAGCGATCTCGACGTCGATATGGTTGGCGCCCAGACCGTCGGCGTCTGGGGTTGGACCGACAAGCCTGGCACGCTGGCGCACTGGCCCGGCGGGATCGTCGTGAGCTTCCCGAAGAGCGCGACCGTCAACGGCACGTTGGTGATGGCGGCCGGCGACATCAACCTGACCTTCAAGCGCTACCTCGCTTCGCCAGTCAAGATGACGTTGAAGGACGACTACGTCACAGATCTGGAAGGCGAGGGGGCCGATGCCGCGATGATGCGCGCCTATCTCGCGGCCTGGGGCGATCGTGAGGCCTATGCGGTGTCGCATGTTGGCTTCGGCATGAATCCTGCCGCGCGCTACGAGGCGCTTTCGATGTACGACCAGCGCGACACCAACGGCACCGAACTGCGCGCGGTGTCCGGTAATTTCCTGTTCTCCACCGGTGCGAACGAATTTGCCGGGCGCTACACCGCCGGCCATTTCGACCTGCCCATGATGGGAACGACGATCGAGCTCGATGGTGTCGCGGTGGTGCGCAACGGCGTGCTGCAGGACGTGTTCGGCTGACTGTTACAACACCGGCGGCCGAGCCAGCCCGACATGCCGGAGCATGTCGACCATCGCGGCGAGGCGTTTCTCCCGATAGGCATCGATATCGAGGCCGGAATAGTCGAGGAAGCCGGCGCCGGTGCGAAGCCCGATGCGGCCTTCTTCCATGTTGCGTGAAATCACCTCCGGCGCGCGATAGCGGTCGCTGCCGAGTGCGCCTTCGAGATAACGGCTCGCGTAATACAAAATGTCGCCGCCACCCCAATCGATGAATTCCAACAGCCCCAGCACCGCATAACGGAAGCCAAATCCGTAACGGATCGCCTTGTCGATATCTTCGGCGCTGGCGACGCCTTCCTCCACCATCCGCGCTGCCTCGTTCATCGCGAGCGCCTGGATGCGCGGTACGATGAAGCCGGGTGTGGCGGCGCATACCACCGGCACCTTGCCGATGCCTTCGAGCATCGCCTTGACCTCGGCGACAATAGCCGGATCGGTTGCTTTCCCGGGCGAAATCTCGACTAGCGGAATCAGATAGGCCGGGTTGAGCCAGTGGACGTTGAGAAAGCGTTGGGGATGTTCAATCGCGCCGGAGAGATCATCGACCAGGATGGTTGATGTGGTAGATGCGATGATCACTTCCGGACGGACCGCTTTCGACGCCGCCGCCAGGACTTCGCGCTTCAGCTCGACCACTTCCGGGACGCCTTCGAATATGAGGCCTGCCGAAGCGAGCGCGGCGGAACTGCTTTCGGCGGGAACGACCGCGACACGAGCTATAACGGCCTGTGCATCCGCTTCCGTCAGCAGTCCAAAGCGCACCAGGCTGGCCAACGTCTTTCTGACTTCGTCGAGCGCTTCGACTTCCAGCTTTGAAAACTGTTCGGCCGGACGCGACTTGACATCGACCATGGTGACGGCGTGACCTGCATAAGCGAACGCCACGGCGATGCCGCGGCCCATGCGGCCGGCGCCGAGACAGGCGATGGGAGGACGCGAGGTCATGGGTCGAAACCTTCTCGAAGCAGGGTCTGCAATTCGGCGCGATGAAGATTGCCAAAGCCGAGGCTCGCCAGCGTACGGCCTGCTTTGGCAAAATCCTCACCGCAGATCGTGCCACCGATAGCGAGGAAGGCCTTGGCCAGCGGAGTGGCGACACCAGCGAGTTCAGCGACCGAAGTCAGAAACGACAGACCAAGCCGCAAATCCTCCCGCATATAACGGTGCTCGGTCAGCACGATCCGCTCGCGCCAGTCGCCGGAGTCGGTAAGGCGGTCGTGCGAGCCGCGGCCGTACATCCAGACATCGCCTTCGGTCGCGTAGTGGTGAGCCAGCGGAAAATGCGGAGCGCCGTAGCCGAGCGCTTCGCGCACGGCGATACGCTCGGCATCGAGCGCGCTGGTAACCCGGCGGATCGCGGCTTGCGTTCCTTCCTTGTGAATATCCCAGCGCTCAAAATGCTCGATCGGTCCGGCGTTCATCACGATGAGCGGCGGATGAATGATAGGGCCTGCGTTCATCAGCGCGCCCGAAAGTGCATCCCCGCAGGGCTCGATCACATCACAGAATGCCCTGCCAATGATATCGAGTGCATGGTCGGCCGCATGAAGTGGAAACACGCCGACCGGCAATCGCTTGGCGCGGGTCGTGATGGCGACCTCGAACGGGCCGTGCTTGCGCGTCAGCCAGGGCAAGGTGCCGGTCTCCGCGAAGCTTACCTCTGCGCGATTGCCGGCATCGTGTGCGGCGCTCGCAAAGATCATCGAGCCGAAGGTCGCGGGCGGTAGAAATACCACCTGTCCGTCGCGCAGATGCGGGGCAAGTCGTTTGGCGATATCGGCCTGCGCAAAAGCCGGCGTTGGGCACAGGATCAGTTCGGCGTCCTGGACTGCCTCGGCGATATCTGTCGTTACCAACGCGAGCTTGACGTCATGACGCCCACTGTGATCCTTGACGGTGATGCGCGAGCCGGCCTCGCGATGCGCCGCGACGGCAGCCGCATCGCGCCGCCACAGACGGACATCGTGGCCCTGAAGCGCAAAATCCCCCGCCGCGGCGAGCGAGCCATTGCCGCCGCCCAGCACCGCGATCCTCAAGGTGCTTCTCCTTCTCCAGCCGTGCGCGCATCAAGTTGTTTCAACATGAAATGCTGCACCTTGCCTAGCGCCGTCCGCGGCAGATCGTCGACGAAAACGATTTCGCGCGGCACCTTGAAGCGGGCGAGTTGTATTTCGACATGCGCTCTCAGGCCCTCCGCATCGACCAGACATCCCATCCGCCGGATCACATAGGCGACCGGCACCTCGTCCCAGCGCGGATCAGGGCGGCCGATCACGCCGCATTCAGCCACTTCGGGATGTTCGAGTAGCACGCGTTCGACCTCGGCCGGATAGACGTTTTCGCCACCGGAAATGATCAGATTTTTCTTGCGGTCGTGGACCCAGAAATAGCCGTCGGCATCGCGGCGGCCGATATCGCCGGTGCGATACCAGCCCTCATGCAGGGCTTGCCGCGTTGCCTCCTCATTGCCCCAATATTCGTAGAACACGTTGGGGCCGCGCACCGCGATCTCTCCCGGCGTCTCCGGCGGCAATTCGTTGCCGGCATCGTCGATAATCGCCGCTTCGCAACCCAGGCCAGCGAGACCGGTCGAACCCTCGCGGGAGAGATCCCCGCCGAGCCGCGTATAGACCGCGATCGGGCAGGTTTCGGTCGAGCCATAGACCTGCAGCACCGGAATCCCGCGCGCGACGACGCGGTCGATCAAATGTTGCGGCACGATCGTCGAGCCCGTGGCAATCGCTTTCAGCGAAGACAGATCGGCCGCTGTCCAGCGCGGATGATCGGATACGGCCTGGATCGTCGCGGGCACCAGCACCGTCAGGGTGGGGCGGTCGCGCTCGATTGTGGTGAGGGTTGCGTCGGGCGTGAAGCGCGAATGGATCGTGACCGTTGCGCCGTGATGCAATGCGGGTGTGGTCTGGATGTTGAGGCCGCCGACGTGAAAGAAAGGTAGCACGGTCAGCACATGGTCGTCCGAGGTAAGGCCATGCATGTGCTGGCTCATGACGCCGTTCCACAGCAACGCCTCTTGCCGCAGCACCGCGCCCTTTGGACGCCCCGTTGTGCCTGAGGTGTAGACGATCAGCAACGGGCAGGACAGATCGGTATGTGGATTACGGCCGTCGCCATGCGCTTGCGTCAGCAAGGCGTCGAAGTCGCGTCCGGCGGGCGGTGTGAAGTCGAAACCAACGACCGCCGTCTCAGGCAGGCGTTCCCTGAGTGCGGGCACAATCGCTGCAAACGCGTTTTCCAGCACCAGCACCTTGGCCGCTGCATCGGACAGGATGAATTCCTGCTCGGCAACCGCAAGCCGCCAGTTCAACGGCACCAGGATCGCGCCGAGCCGCGCGCAGGCGTAAAGCAGCACGAGGTAGTCGGGGCGGTTCAGGCTGAGGATCGCGACGCGATCGCCGCGGCCAACGCCTAGTTCTGACTTCAACGCGCGCGCCGTCTGCTCGATGCGGGCGCTGAACGCCGCGTAGCTCAGCGTCTCGCCCTCGAAATGGATGGCGGGCTTGTCAGGCGCGAAAGCCGCGTTGCGCTCGATCAGACTGCAGAGATCCACGCTCAGTCGTCCGTTTCGCCGGCCTCGTAAAGCGCCTCGCGGCCGATGCGGTCGAGGCAGAGCTCGGCGGTCCAGGGCAGCATGAGCGAACCACAGCGGCTGTCGCGATAAATGCGCTCCAGCGGCAGCGATTTCAGCATCGCCTGGCCGCCGCAGGTGCGGATCGCCAAGGTTGCTATCTCGTTCGCTCCTTCCATGACCGAATGCTGCGCGGCATAGGCGCGCAGCACCTGCTCCTTGCTCGGATTGGCGCGGGCTTCCGTGACCGCCTGAAACCAGATCGCCTTGATCTGCTCGAGCTTGATCTGCATCTGGGCCACCGCGATCTGCTTGGTCGGATACATGCGCCGCTTGACCGGTGGCGTGCCCGGCACCTCGCCTCGCAGGTACCGCACGGTGAAGTCGTAAGCAGCCTGGGCGAGGCCCATATAGGTCGGCGACAGCGTCAGGAACATGTGCGGCCATCGCATCGCCGCCTGGAAATAGACGCCGCGCGGCATCAGTGCCGCATCTTCCCCCACGAACACATCCCTGAACAACAGCGTGCGCGAGACCGTGCCGCGCATGCCGAGCGGATCCCAGTCGCCGACCACCGACACGCCGTCGGCGTTGGCGGGGATCGCGAGATAAAGCGTGTTGCGGCGCGAGGCCTTTTCGCCTTCGGCGATTTCGGTGCAGAGCACGCCGTAATAATCGGCGTGACCGGACAGCGACGCGAAAATCTTCTTGCCGTTGATGAGCCAGCCGCCTTTGGTCGGCTTGGCCTCGGTCCCGAACGCGACACCGCCGGCCGCGGCCGCTCCACCTTCCGAAAAGGGCTGGGAATAGATCGCGCCGTCTTCGACGATGCGCTTGTAGTGGGTCGCGCGGCGGCGCTCGTGCTCGGCGCGGGTCGCGGCATCGATATCGAGATCGTCGGCCAGCGGTCCGGACCACAGCGTCGAGCAGACGTGCATGTTCCAGGTCAGCGCGGTCGCGCCGCAATAGCGGCCGATCTCGGCAGCCGCGAGTGCGTAGGTCTGGTAGTCGGCGCCGAGGCCGCCATGTTTCTTCGGGATCGAGATGCCGAGCAGGCCGGCGCGATGCAGATCCCGGTAGTTCTCGATCGGAAATTTCGCGTCGCGATCATAGGCGGGGGCGCGCCCTGCGAATACCGTCTGGCCCAGTTCGCGGGCACGCGCGATGATCGCCGCCTGCTCGTCATGGAGGCGAAAAGCGCTGGGATCGAAGATCGGCGCGTCGATGGCGACTTTGTCGGTCGCGGCTGCGCTTTTGCTGACTTGCACTGTCATCTATGACTTCACCGTTTTCAGGAATTGATCCAGCGCCGCATTGAACGCGGCGGGGCGTTCCAGGTTGACGAGATGACCCACATTCTCCAGTTCGACGTAACTCGCTGCTGGCATGAAGCTCGCCATCTTCGCCATCATCGGCGCGGGCGCGTTCTTGTCCTTTGAGCCCGAGAGCACCAGCGTCGGAACCTTGATCTCCTTCAACGCGTGACGCTGGTCGAAGCCCAGCAGCGCCAGCATGCTGGCGCGATACGAAGCTTCGGGAACATGGGCCATGCAATCGCGGGCAAGCGCCATGCCACTTGTGTCGGGATCGTCGCCGACCAATTCTCTTACCAATGTCGGCGCCAGCGAAACCATGGTCTCGCCGCGATCGAGTGGGCCAAGCCGGGCATCGATAAAGGATTTCTGCCAATCGCCGTCAGCCTTGCCGAACGCCGGACTGGTCTGTGCCAAAACGATGGCCGCGGCCGTATCGGGATGTCTCACCATCCATTGCTGCACGATCATGCCGCCGATCGAATGCCCGACGAGAACAGGCCTGATCGCACCAAGCTGAACGAGAAAATCCTGCAGCGCGCCGGCCAGCGTTGCAATGCTGACCACGGGAAGCGGAGAAGACGCGCCGTAGCCGGGCATGTCCCATGCGATCGCGCGATAGCGATCGCTGAAGGCGTCGACCTGACCGCGCCAGGCCCGTGCCGCGCCGCCGATGCCGTGCAGGAAAATGAGCGGCGTCTTGGCGGGATCGCCGGCCGCTTCGTAAGCAAAGCGGCCATCCCCGGTTTTTGCTGGCGTTATCATGCGCGCTGAAGCAACTCCTGTCTTTTGGCTTGGCAGATGCTAGCAGCCTAGCCGGTTTCTTGCAAAAGCTTGAAGTTTAAAATATACGCAAAACCTGACGCCCGTGAAACGACATCTGGGAGCCTGCGCATGTCAGGACTGCCGCGTTCCCCCCATGCGCTGATCACCGGCGGCGGCCGCGGCATCGGTCGTGAAGTCGCCGCCCATTTCGTGCGCGCGGGCGCCACGGTCACGGTACTGGGCCGCCATCGCGCCGCGCTGGATGACGCGATTGCCGCTGGCGCTGCGCATTTTGCAGCTGTTGCCGACGTCGCGGATCAGGCCTCGATCGCGGCGGCCATCGCGGAAGCGGCCGCCCGGCAGCCGATCGATATTCTGGTTGCGAATGCCGGCAGCGCGGAATCCGCCCCGTTTGCAAAGTCGGATGCGGCGCTGTTTCGTCGCATGATGGACGTCAACTTCATGGGCGTGGTGCATTCGATCCAGGCCGCGCTGCCCTCGATGAAACAGCGCCCCTTTGGCCGCATCGTCGTGATCGCATCCACCGCGGGCCTCAAGGGCTATGCTTATGTCAGCGCCTATAGCGCGGCGAAGCACGCAGTCATTGGCCTGGCCCGCTCACTCGCGCTGGAACTCGCACAGACGCGGATCACCGTGAACGCGGTGTGTCCTGGTTTCACGGATACCGATCTCGTCGCTGGAAGCATCGACACCATCATGAAAAAGACCGGCCGCAGCCGCGAACAGGCGGTGGCTGAGCTTGCCAAGCACAATCCGCAAGGCCGGCTTGTGACCCCGGCTGAAGTCGCCGATACCGTGCTTTGGCTGTGCGGTGAGGGCGCTGGCGCCGTGACCGGACAGGCCATCGCGGTCGCGGGCGGCGAGATCTGAGATACCTGGACATAACAACAAGAGATCAAGGGAGATCGCATGAGCAGACCAGCCAATCCCGTCATAGTCCCATTGGCGGAATATTCGCCCGAGCATTTTCTGCTCAGTGTGGCGGATGGCGTCGCGACCGTGACCTTGAATCGCCCCGAGCGAAAAAATCCACTGACCTTCGAGAGCTATCGCGAGTTGACCGATTTCTTCCGCGCCTGCGCGTTCGACGATGCGGTCAAGGCGGTGGTGGTAACCGGGGCGGGTGGTAATTTTTCCTCCGGCGGCGACGTGTTCGAGATCATCGGCCCGCTGGTCAAGATGGACACCAAGGGCCTCACGGCGTTTACTAGGATGACCGGCGATCTGGTCAAGGCGATGCGGGCCTGCCCGCAGCCGATCGTCGCCGCCGTCGAAGGCATCTGCGCCGGCGCCGGGGCCATCATGGCGATGGCGTCCGACCTGCGGCTCGCCGCCACGGGGGCCAAGGTGGCCTTCCTGTTCAACAAGGTCGGGCTCGCCGGTTGCGACATGGGCGCGTGCGCGATCCTGCCGCGCATCATCGGCCAGTCGCGCGCCTCAGAACTGCTCTATACCGGCCGTTTCATGACCGCGGAGGAGGGCGAACGCTGGGGCTTCTTCAGCCGGATCGTCGCGCCCGACCAGGTGCTGTCGCAGGCGCAGTCACTTGCCCAGGAGATCGCCCAGGGTCCGACCTTCGCCAACACCATGACCAAGCGGATGCTGGCGATGGAATGGGCAATGTCGGTCGAGGAGGCGATCGAGGCAGAGGCGGTGGCGCAGGCGCTGTGCATGACCACGGCTGATTTCGAGCGTGCCTTCGAGGCGTTCGCCAATAAGAAGAAACCCGTGTTCCAAGGTAATTGAAGGCTATTTGAAGCGTTCGAAGGGGGACTTGCGTAAAATTGCTTTAGGTTTAAAATAATTTGCGTGACCCGATAGTCGGAGGCTGTCATGAAGATCGCGATCATCGGCGGTGGGCCAGCCGGCCTTTATGCCGCGATCCTGCTCAGGAAGCAGCGGCCGAATGCCGAGATCAGCGTCTATGAGCGCAACCGCGCCGACGACACGTTCGGGTTCGGCGTGGTGTTCTCCGATGCCACCTTGGACAATTTCGAGAAATATGATCCGCCCAGCTATCGCCGTATCACGCAGGAATTCGCCTATTGGGACGATATCGCCGTGCACTTCCGCGGCACGGTGCATCGGGTCGGCGGCAACGGTTTTTGCGGCTGCTCGCGGCGCGCGCTGCTGTTGATCCTGCAGGAGCGGGCACGCGAGCTCGGCGTCGCCCTGCACTTCGAGACCGACATCGATGACGAGGCCCGGTTCGCCGACGCCGATCTCGTCATCCTGGCCGACGGCATCAACAGCCGATTCCGCGAGAAACATATCGAGCATTTCCAGCCCGAGGTCGACCTTCGCGCCAACATGTTCGCCTGGATGGGTTCGACCCGGCCGCTCGATGCCTTCACCTTCATCTTCCAGGAGACCGAATGGGGCCCGTTTATTGCCCACGCCTATCAGTACGAAGCGGGGCGCTCGACCTGGATCTTCGAGACCGATCCCGAGACGTTCGCGCGTGCAGGGCTCGTCGGCCTCGACGAAAAGCAGTCGGCCGATCGCATGGCGGCGATCTTCGGCTGGTTTCTCGAAGGTCATCCGCTCCTCACCAATCGCTCGATGTGGCGCAATTTTCCGATGATCCGCAGCAGGCGCTGGGTCAAGGACAACATGGTGCTGTTGGGCGACGCCAAGGCGACCGCGCATTTCTCGATCGGTTCGGGAACAAAACTCGCGATGGAAGATGCGATCGCGCTGGCTGATGCCATGCAGCGCGCGCCGACGATTGCCGCGGCGCTGGACCAATACGAGCACGGACGCCGTGAGGAGGTCGAGAAGACCCAGCACGCCGCCGACGTCTCGCTGGTCTGGTTCGAGCATGTCGACCGCTTCTGGGATTTTGATCCGGTCCAGTTTGCCTTTGGCGTGATGACGCGCGCGAAGGCGATCACCTACGACAATCTGACCCTGCGGGCGCCTGATTTCGTTGCCGAGGTCGACCAGGCCTTTGCCCGGCAGGTTCACGTGAGGGGATTCGACGTCGACGTTGAAAAGCCCGCCGCGCCGATGTTCCAGCCGTTGCGGTTGCGCGAAATGACGCTTTCCAATCGTGCGGTGGTGTCGCCGATGTGCATGTATTCGGCGAAGGAGGGCATGCCCGGCGATTTTCACCTGGTGCATTACGGATCGCGCGCCATCGGCGGCGCCGGCTTGATCTTCACCGAAATGGTCTGCGTCGGCCGCGACGCGCGCATCACGCCGGGCTGCGCCGGTCTCTGGAACGACGAACAGGAAGCCGCGTGGCGCCGTATTGTCGATTTCGTTCATGCCAACTCGGCCACGAAATTCGCGCTGCAGCTTGGTCACGCCGGGCGCAAGGGGGCGACAAAGCTGATGTGGGACGGCATGGACCGTCCGCTGGAGCAGGGTGGCTGGGACATCATATCAGCCTCGCCAATCCCCTATTTCCCCGACAGCCGGATGCCGCGCGAGATGGATCGCGCCGCGATGGATGCGGTCAAGGCGGCGTTTGTCGGTGCGGCCGAGCGGGGTGAGCGCTGCGGCTTCGATATGCTGGAGCTGCATTGCGCCCACGGCTATCTGCTGGCGAGCTTCATTTCGCCGCTCACCAACCAGCGCACGGACGATTACGGCGGCGCGCTGGACAATCGCCTGCGCTTTCCCCTGGAAGTCTTCGAAGCAATGCGCGCAGCGTGGCCGGCGCACAAGCCGATGTCGGTACGCATCTCCGCGACCGACTGGGCCGAGGGCGGCATCACCGGCGATGACGCCGTGCGGATCGCGCGGGCCTTTGCCGAGGCCGGCGTCGATTTGATCGACGTGTCGACCGGCCAGACCGTGCGCGATGCGCAGCCGATCTATGGCCGCATGTTCCAGACCCCGTTCTCCGATCAAGTCCGCAACGAAGCCCGGGTAGCGACCATGTGCGTCGGCAACATCACGACCGCCGATCAGGTCAATACCATCCTGGCTGCTGGCCGGGCCGATCTGGTGGCGCTCGGCCGCCCGCATCTGGTCGATCCGGCGTTCACGATGAAGGCCGCCGCCTGGTACGGCGCGGGAGATGTGTTCTGCCCGCCGCAATATCTGCCCGGCAAGGAGCAGATTTTCCGCAACAGCGTGCGCGACCGGCAGGATTTCGAGGACCTCAAAATTAAGGCTAAGCCGAAGACCCGGGCCGAGCTGAAAGCGGAGGCGACAAAGCCGCTTGCGGCGGAATGACCGGCCATGCGACCCTGGAGCATGATCCGGAAAAGTGGGTACCGGTTTTCCGAAAAAATCATGCTCAAACAATAAGCCGGCGCCGGGTTTTGAGTGGAGTTGTGGGCGATGAAAGCGATTATCGTCGGTGGCGGTATCGGAGGCCTTACCACTGCGCTGATGCTGCGGGCCCGCGGCATCGATTGCGAGCTGTTCGAACAGGCCGACAGCATTCGCGAGCTTGGCGTCGGCATCAATACGCTGCCGCATGCCATCCGCGAACTTGCAGGCATCGGTCTGCTGGACCGCCTCGATGACGTCGCGATCCGCACCGCCGAACTGTTCTATCTGACCCGGCACGGGCAGCAGGTCTGGTACGAAAAGCGCGGGCTCGATGCCGGCCATGACGTGCCGCAATTCTCCATTCACCGGGGGCGCCTGCAGGGCGTCATTCATCAGGCGGTTGTCGAACGGCTGGGAGCCGACGCGATCCACACCGGCTGCCGGCTTGGTTCGTTCACGCAGGACGAGGGCGGGGTGACCGCCTATTTCTTCGACCGGAGTGGCTCCCACGTACACACGGTGCGCGGCGATATCCTGATCGGTGCCGACGGCATCCATTCCAAGGTGCGGCAAACGCTGTTTGCCGAGGAAGGGCCGCCCGTCTGGAACGGCCTGATGCTGTGGCGCGGCGCGGCCGACTGGCCGGTGTTCCTGACCGGGCAGTCGATGGTTATCGCAGGCGGCTTGAACGCCAAGGCGGTGGTCTATCCGATTGCCGAGGGTTCGAGCCCGGCGAGCCGCCTGACCAACTGGGCGGTGCTGGTCAGGGTCGGCGACGGCACTGCGCCGCCGGCACGGCGGGAAGACTGGTCGCGGCTCGGCCGGCCCGAGGAGCTGATGCCTTGTGTGTCCGGCTTCTCGATCCCGCAGGTCGACTTCGCAGGCCTGGTGCGCGCCACGCCGGAGTTCTGGGAATATCCCTGCTGCGACCGCGATCCCTTGCCGTACTGGTCGAGCGGCCGCGTCACGCTGCTTGGGGACGCCGCGCATCCGATGTATCCGGTCGGATCGAATGGCGCGTCCCAGGCGATCCTTGACGCGCGGTGCCTTGCTGATGCGCTGGCGCGCTCGGAGCATCCGCGCCAGGCCTTGGCGGCCTATGAGCGCCAGCGTTTGCCGATGACGGCCGATATTGTCGCATCGAACCGCCGCGGCGGTCCGGAAGGCGTCATCGATGCGGTTGAGCAGCTCGCGCCCCAGGGCTTTACGGATATCGACAGCGTCCTGAATTACGAGGCGCGCGAGGCGATCGTGCGCGGCTATGCCACGCGGGCGGGATTTGCGGCCCGTGTGGTGGCGCGGCAATCCTAACGCCGGTGCTGCTATGCCGGCGGGGGCGGCAGGAAGTGGATGTTGTGCTCCGCGGCGAGCTTGACCACGTCATCGGGATTTTGCTGCTTCATATTGTGGATCGCCCAGAACAGGTCATAGAGCCTGCGGGTCGGCGACACCCAGAACAGCGTCTTGGCGTTTTGCTGTGACTTGTTGAAGATGCCGTGCGGCTTGCCCATCGGCAGGCGCACCGTATCGCCAGGGCCGGCGAACTCGTCGGCGCCATCCAGCATGAAATCGAGGCGCCCTTCCAGAATGTAGAGATATTCATCCTGGTCGGGATGAATATGCGGCGGCACGAAGGTGCCGGGCGGGAACGTCGCATGCCAGGAAAAGGAATGCTCGGTGCGGCTCTTCGGCACATAGGTCTGGCCGAGGATATTCCAGCTAATGCCCTGAATGCCCTCGTTGGCGCGCGTGATGCCGGCGATCTCGGTTTTCATATGGGTTTCCTTCCTCTTCAGTGTGCCGGACGCAACCGCTACTTGGCCGGCGCGCAGTCCTTGGCGTAACGGTCGGCGTAGTTCTCGAACACCTTTTGGACGATCTCGGTCTGGTATTTCCCGTCCGGACGCTTCGCGACCTTGGTCAGGTAGAAATCCTGGATCGGATAACCATTGACGCTGAACTTGAAACCGCCGCGCAGCGAGGTGAAATCGGCGGCCTTCAGCGCGGCCGCGACGGCATCCTTGTTGTTGAGATCGCCCTTGACGGCCTTCACCGCGCTGTCGATCAGCAGCGCGGCGTCATAGGCCTGCATGGCGTAGGTGCCGGGCACGCCGTTATACGCCGCTTCATAGCTCGCCACGAATTTCTTGTTCTGGGGATTATCCAGATTGGGCGCCCAGTTCGCGCCGCCGAACATCCCGATCGCGGCGTCCTGCTGTGCGGGTAGCGTCGATTCATCGACGGTAAAGGCCGACAGCACCGGGATATTGTCCGCAAGTCCGGCCTGCCGGTACTGCTTCACGAGGTTCACGCCCATGCCGCCCGGCATGAAGGTGAACACCGCGTCCGGCTTGAGCGAGGCGATCTTGGACAATTCCGGCTGGAAGTCGAGCGAGCCCAGCGGCATGTAGGATTCTTCGACGATCTCGCCCTTGTAGTCGAGCTTGAATCCCGCCGCGGAATCGCGGCCCGCCTGATAATTGGGAACGAGCAGATAGACGCGCTTGTAGCCGCGGTCCTGGGCGACCTTGCCGAGGATTTCATGGACCTGATCGTTCTGATAGGACGTGACATAGAAGAACGGGCTGCACTCCTTGCCGGCGTAGCTGGAGGGGCCGGCGTTCGGGCTGATCAGGAAGGTCTTGTTGTCGATGACCGGCTTGTGAATCGCCAGCAGGATATTGGAGAAGATCGGGCCTACGACGAAATCGACCTTGTCGCGCTCCAACAAGCCTTTCACCTTGGTTACGGCCGCATCGGGTTTGAGCTCGTCATCGACCACGGTGATCTCGACATCCCTGCCACCCATCTTGCCGCCGAGGTCTTTCACCGCGAGCGCAAAGCCGTCACGCGCCTGCTGCCCGAGCCCCGCAGCCGGTCCCGACAGGGTGACGATCACGCCGATCTTGATCTTGTCCTGCGCGAGCGCAGGTTGGAGTGCGATACCAAACAAAACCGCCAGTCCAGCCGACTTCCACTGCTTCATGACAACTCCCGTAATCGGCGGCCTCAGGCGCGGCCGAAGCCGTGGCGCCCAATCCCCGATCATAAGCTTATTCCGACGAAGGCCGCTGCCGCAAGCAAGGCAGTCCGACGCCTGCGCCTCACGCGACGGCTCGCATGCAAGCCGTGCGCCAATTGCTTGAAGCCTAAAGAATATCGCCATTCTCCCAAGATGGCCGCGCCCCCGTCCACTGCTTCAAACGATTGGATAAATTCAATATTATTCGCGGCACAAAAACCAAACACCCAAATCATCATTGCTGGGGATTTCAACCGGCACAACGAGTTATGGGGAGGGGCTCTTAGGAATCCTGCTCGGGCAGGGGAAGCGGAACCAATCCTGGAGCTAATCAGCGAACTTCAATTGTGGAGTGCCCTACCCCAAGGAACACCGACCTTCCGGAATTGGGGAACAAGCCAATGGTCAACAGTCGACCTAATGTTAATATCTAGCAGCTTACAACCACGGATCCAAGCGTGTAAGACGCATGATACAGATCATGGATCCGATCATAGCGCTATCTTTCTCACACTCAACTATGTCCACCAGTGGAAACCCCCGATACAGAGACGCTCGTACAATATGGCAAACTGGGTC